>QMCD01000658.1_pt1 | contig 23713 bp, 35 predicted proteins | sample 1821841 | NCBI WGS metagenome assembly QMCD01 (sample SAMN01991225, study PRJNA193472) | Termite gut metagenome, whole genome shotgun sequencing project. | isolation source: worker | host: Macrotermes natalensis | reverse complement strand
TGGCAGCAAGCAAAGGCGCTGTATGAGGCCTGCGGTGAGGTGTGGCAGCGCCACGTATCCATGCCTGCATCGGAGCTACATGACTTGTCCGTTGATGTTGGCGGGTTGTTCGACAGGTACGTTTTTGACCAGGAGACGGCAGGTATTGTAGATGCCGCGGGCCTGGACATTAACCAGTACATTTATGGGAGGGGCTACTATGATAGATGATAAAGTGTTTAACTTGCTGTATGACAGCAACAAGCTGCTAGAACTGTTTAGGGTGTGTGCACGGCGCGTGGCGAGGCAACTTGTAGTTGACGCTGCTATTAGAAGCAAATTTGTAGCTACTTACATGCCTGAGGAAAACGCCGCAGGAGCTCAATCTAAACTAAGGCACCTAGTTGAGTGTTTAGGCGCAAAGAAAACAAGGTCAGCCTACTATGAGACTCATTGTAGATTGTGCCCGCTTAAAGGTGCTAATGAATCTATGGACAATAAATGCGCTATATGGCGCACTTACCTAACAACCGGCAGTACCGGGTATATGAGCCGGGATGGCATGATAGCATGCCTGTTTAAATTGATTGAGTGCTACAATAAAGCTGCATATGACGAAGCAATGGCATATGACTTCTCTGCAGTCCCTGAAATAACTACAGAGGCAGATATACCCGCTGAAATAACCGCAGAGGCGGGCTACATTCTTCCTATAGATGAATGGGTGTGCAAACCAGCCAGGCTAAGTAGGATGCTTGTAGATAACCGGCAAGTTGAAAGGTTTGCGCACTCATTAACTGATAAATCACACGCCCGAGCTACTATTATAGGTATAGTGAAACAATATGCATCAGGGCGTGCCACAACCCGTGGGCGCTTATGCCTGCTTTGTCCTTTACAGGGCAGTAGCAAATGCCCGGCCAATTCAACAAACGTAGTAGTCCCTATGTCAACTATGAAGAGATGCATTATGTCACTAGCATATAATAGTGAGGACCCTGCTAATTAGCAGGGTCCTCATCGCTATAGTATATATCTTCGTACTCACAGAACAGCTTGTAGATACGCTCAAGCAGCGGTTTGTAAGTATTGTCTCTGATCTGAAGGCCCGTGTGGTCGACGCTGAGTATTGGCCTGTATTTAGTGTCCAGGGCATCGTAGATAACATACAGGTCGTCGGGGGATTGGTTGAGGGACTTGATTGAAGTTGGGGTGCGGGTCAACCACTGCATGAGCTCCTGTGGCACGGCAGCGAGGGGCAGAGAGGCTGAGGGGTTGGAGAATTGATCGTTGTATTGGTCAGAAGGTAGCAAGTTACGAAGAGAAAAAGCTTGTAGCTTGTAGCTCGCCGTTTGCCGCCGGATAGAGTCAACAAAGGACTCTATATTATTAGCTGGTGACTCAGGTGCTGTGGTGTCGATGTTACTGGGTTTAGGTTTAGGTTTAGGTGTTGGTGGCGCCAACCCAACTGACCGCTGTGCGTCATACAACTCCTCGATAGCAGACAGCTCAGATTGTAGCTCCGCGCGACGATCAGAGTTGATAAACATAGTTACGTCATTTAGGATCTTATTGAGGTACTTGTAGCGAGAGTTAACTTTCTCACAATCAAGGCATAGACGGTAACGTGAGATATGCTTATTAGCATCGGCACTTGCTGATACTAAGTAGTATGGCCGGTAAGATTCAATTGGCTTAGTTTCGCCGCATTGCTTACAAGTGCGAGTTAAGATAAACATTGTAGTTACACCTCTGGCCTTTCAGCTACAAGCATTGATAGGGCATGATCGTATAGCTCCCAGTCGCTAGCAAGTAACTTGTAGTTGTGTGCATCACCGTATATAGCCTTCCATTTCTGTTGTGTCGCCGCGCCGCCGCGCAGATGCCGTATTTTGGTATGGTAGGCAAATATCCGCTTGACCTCTGTAGCAAGTGTAGGCCGGTATTTGGGGAGCGTTATTGTCATTAGCTTATGGACGGTAGACTTGGGTAGGTTGTAGGTACGCCCGGCTTGGCGCACAGTGGCGCCGGTGTGTTTGATGTATTCGGCGATGCTGAGGACTGTTGATAAGTTTGTCATGACATTGGCCTCCTGTGTAACATATTATTGTGCATTGTAAATATTATTGGGCTGGAGCCTGTAGCTACATGTCTGGCTTGTTTACGTTATCCAAGACTTCAGTCTTTGCTGTATTAAGTGCCAAAGACTCTGATAGGCCACTTGTGCGTAACGACTTGTATGTTGCAATGAATGCGGATACCGTGGGCACAGCAATTGCCTTGACCTCCTTGGCGCGGCGGCGAAGGGTAGCGACATCCGCAAATTTATGCGAGGATGTCTCTTTATAAGAGTAGTCAAGACTTTCATCAGTGCCGCGCCGCCGCGCTACTTGATCTACAAACAGGTCTTCTGCAGTGGAATTGTAGCTCGGATCCTCTGGGTTGGTTACAATCGACAAGTCTAATGAACGAGACCTTGTAGCTTTCCAGCATGCATCACATTTCTTAACCATTTCGAACTCTGTAGCCAAAGGTTGATTATGAAGAGTGCAGCAAGTAAAGGTACTTGTAGCTCCGCGGGCTTTGATTTTTGTTGCAAATCGACAACATTGAGTCAGACCTACCCCAGGATTGCTGGGGTTAATGTGATTACAGTACTGCCACTTCGGAACATCTAATTTTATTGACGTCTTAACAGTGTGAAACCAGTTGTACCAAGCCATAGGCTGCGCACCTCCAAATGTTTGTGTCACTACTTTATATTATAACGCATACAAGTGCCGCTGTGCTTGGTAAAGGAAAGTTTATGTTGTAGCTACATGATGTTGTTAGGTATCTCCTCGCCGCAGGCGTCTAGGACTTTGCCGGCTAGATTGGTGCGCACGCTTATTTGCTTGTCTACTAGGTTTTGGGTTTCGATTAGGTGTGCTAAAGCACATCCTCGGTTACAGAACAGGTACCCGTCGAACGTGTAAAGTACCCGTAGATGGTTTAGCGCCGCGGCGCAGTAATGACAAGTTTCCATATCACACCTCCAAAGCATAGCGTATATCCAGAAGGTAAAGGTACGCGCAATCCAGCGAGCAGAACCAATGTCCGTCGAAGAAGTAAGGGCTATTGTAGCAACCTTGTGAAGAACAAATATAACATTTATCCATGGTTATTCTCCTTAATAAACACTTGTGTGGACTCGCCATAAGTCCTCTATGGGCTTTAAATACTTTAGTAGGGTAAATATGTTACCCTTATCACGGACTCGTTACGAGTGACCTGGCCTACAGAGCCTTCAGTGCATTGAATAGGCCTAGACTAACAGCTATAGCAGCATCAACCCTACTCAAATCCTCTGAGGTTAACCTGTCGATACATTTAGTAAGTTTTTCCTTGCTTACTGTAAACAACTGCTCGCATAATATTACAGATGGTCTAAGCTTGTTGTAGTTGCGCCCGTCAACTATAACTTGTGTGGGTTGGGTGCCTTTGCTGATATTACAAGTTATACATGCAACAATAGTTACTGGGCTGTGCTTGTTACCAACGTCGTTTTGCACGATAACTACTGGCCGCGTGCCGCTCTGTTCAGAGCCCATGCCTTCTCCCAGCAGTGCAAAGCACACGTCGCCGCGGCGCGGAAACTCAATCATCACTTTATTCCTTTCTTGTACAGATATTCTGTAGTTCGCGTTTGCTTGTAGCACGACTTGCAGTCCCTGCGATATTTTGGGCTACCTTCCTTATCAAAGCCATCCTTGTAGAACTCAGAGTTTGGTAGCAGGCTATTACAAGTGCCACATACTCTATGTGTCGCAGTGTCACGAGCAGAGAGGAAACTCTCTGCTCGCTTCTTATCTACAAACATTCTTTCAATGCTCATGAGTAACACCCACATATATTAGACGCTGGCCTCTTCCTGTACCAAGACCTACACCGTAGCGCTTGAAATGAGCCTCGCACACACTTGCCCAGCCTCCAAATTGTAGCTTAGCATCGTACTCAGCATATATTGGTCCATCTGTGTGATCACATAAGTCACATAAAGGTTTTGTAGCTACAACAGTTTTTTCCATATGTTTAGTTCCTTTCTATAGGGAGCATACTGCATCCCAAGCCTTTGACCGACTCGCCTCTTCACTTATGTCGTATGTGCTGTGTTCGCCATTGTTCCAAATGTCCAGCTTAGCCGGCTCTTTGTTATAGACATTCGCTACTGTCCTGCAGACTCGCTGCTTAGTGCTAATCTTAGTCCATACTGTTTCTTTGCTATTAAGAATCACTCGACTGAACCCTTTGCCTGTTAGTACATTATTCCATACTAGTTGTGCCATGTCGACTACCTCCATTAAATCAGTTCCCTACATTCAGGGCCGAAACCACTCACGATAGATTCCGGTGTTGTCAATGTTCGCCCGCATCTACCACATTTGTTGGGTCTGTAAACATGTAGCTTACTATGTATCTTGTGCCGTTGCGCGCAGGTAGTTACGTATCTAAAGGCTACAACAGGTTTGCTTTCAGCTGATAGTTTAGATGCTGGTGTATTATAGAACCTGTAGTCATCGCGTAAACAGCCGATATATACATAGTCCGACTCATTATCAGCACCTACAAGTAGCTTTACAAACCAACACTTGTGCTTGAATGATTTGTCGTATGGCGCTGCGGCGATGTGATAAGTATACCTAGCACCTGTGCTATCAGATAGTACCGTGATTGTAGCGTTGCCAGCCATTATGTACTCCAGCAAGTTGTGCTCGTTAAGCGCATAATCCATTGATACTCCTCCTTTAATAATGCGGAGGTGCATATGACTAAGGGCGTCATATGCACCTCTTATAATAGTATTATATCATATTTCTTCGCGGTTTATACCAGCTTCATTAGAACGGTGCGGCGGCGATTTGGCGCTACTAGGCCGTGAGCTAGCCAAAGACCTCTTGTAGTTCAACAGTGCCATTATGAAGTTAAGTCCGCCAAACAGCGCAATAATCATTGACCAAAACTGTACTGGGGCTTTAGCTACAAACTCAAATAGGTCACTCAGCATTTGGTAAAACCCCCGCTTGTTTAAACAGCTTGGAAACGTACCTTGTAGATACATGCGGCCTATTGTCAATAGCGTATATCTTGTCAGTCCACATATCCTCGTCAGTTTGTAATGCTGATGAGGCAACGCGGTACTGTTCAGCTAAAGCGCTTAGCCCATCCGCCACATGAACGATATGTGCTTCCAAACATTTGGGTTGCACCGCGGCACCGTACTCAAGCCTTCCATGATGCGTCAATATTATGTGCTTAAGCAATTGTAGCTTTGCTTCAAGTATTGGCGTGAACTCTGTAAACACAGACTCTGCAAAGTTATCTACAAAGTTTGCCCCAATAAAGGAGTGCTCAAACAGCTGGCCGTCGTTTGTCATCTCTATTACAGCCCCGTTAAATTTGTAGCTAAACAGTTTTCCTAGGTCGTGCAGTAAAGCTCCTGTAGCTACAAGGTCCCTGTTTGCTTCAGGTATATTGCGACACACAAGCCATGCAATATTGGCCGTATCAACACAATGCACTAATGTACCTGCAATGTAGTTATGATGCATTGATACTGCCGCAGGTATTTCTCGCCATAGCGCTTCAAGTTTGCATAAGCAAGCGTCAAGCAGTTTTTGCAGGTCTACATCCTTAATAAGCGTGCAGTACATAAGTGCTGTGTCAAATATTTGGTTTATGTCCCGGCCGGATACTGGCATGAAATCGGCCGCAGTATGGCTTATGCAATCAGCTATGCGCTGAATGTTAAGCTGCTTGTTGCCTTGGTACTCAGTTACCTGCGCCGTTATCTCCAGCACCGTGTTGGCCGTAGGCACTTTGCCACTTATCCAATCCCAGTAGTTTCCGTTTATTGTTGTCTCCCCATCTGAAAACTGGAGTTGTAGATATGGCTTCTTCGCTCTCGTCTCTCTTGCGTTCGCGCTTAGAATCAATAGCGGTAAGGAAACTTGCTGACCTACTGACAAGCTTGAAATCTTTATAATTGACATTCTTTTTCTCCTTTGCCGGCATAAATTGCATATTGTCCTCATTGTAGATAGGAAAGTTAAAAAGCTCCATAGGTATATCATTTAAAGTGCTTAACAAATCTGGCATAGGTAAGTAGTACGGATGATTGATAGGCACGGATATGGCACACTCCACAAGTACTTCATCTATGCCCCAAGCATAACGCAGCTGCTTAATTACAAGGTACTTAACTCCATCTCGCGCCGCCATAGCAATTTGTAGATACTTGGTTTCATTTACTTTTATTAACCGTACATGCTCAAAATTGTCCCAAATAAGTGCTGGCATGCTAGCTTGGTGCAATTTTGTAGCTATCCTACGCTCTTCTTTTGCCTCAGCATAAAGACTTCTATGACCGTGCTTAACTACAAGCTTTTTGCGCTGCGCGCGGAGGTCTTTGTCAAGTATTGGTGCCGGCATAGGTGGCGGGAGTTCGAATTTACGCACAGTTACGCGGCGCGGGACATGTACATGCTCGACATTTACAACGGGTAGCACAGACTTAACGTATGCTGGGTTTTGCTTGACGAACTTGGCGTCTTGAACTATTACGGTAGGAATCTCTTTGATTACAACGGCCTTTTGTATATATTTAGTTTCGCCGTCTTCATCGATGTACGTTGTAGGAGTGGGTTTAAGAGCACGAGATGGTAGAATCTCTTCTACCATCTCTGCCTCAACATGTGGTACATTTTCTATCTTTGGTCTAATGATCATAAGTCAAACACACGCCCGTCAAATACGTTGTACTTTAGAAAATCCAGCGAGCTGGGTTTACTAAAGCCAGGGTCTTGCTCAGGCTCAACCTTCTGGCCCCAAGACGTGTTGCCAAATTCGACACCTGCTGTGATTGGTACGCGAAACGCATCGAATTCACTTAGTATCCATCTGATATAAGGTACGTAGTCAAGGTAGTCATTGTTGAACTCAAAGACTACTTCGTCGTGCACTGGCATAAGCATTTTAATGTATATACCCGCTGTTTGGATATACTTGTAGATAGCTACAATCTTACTTTTGATGTAATCTGCCGCGCAGCCTTGTATCAATGCATTAGGTGCTTTATAATACTCATCATTCTTTAGCCTGCGGCGCCGGCCATAAAAGTTCTTAACATACCCACGCATTTTGGTTACTTGATGCACTGTCGATACAAAAGGTTTTAGTTCGGGTATTGCTGCAAAGTATCTTGCCTTGAAGTCTCTGGCTTCATGCAGTGGCACCCTCAGAGTCTGGGCAGTAAGTTCGTCTCCTTGGCCGTACACAAGCGCAAAGTTCATTGTCTTTGCTTTGCTGCGTTCTTCTTCAGTAATATCCTCTATAGGCTTATTGAAAATTACTGCAGCAGTCCCTGCATGCACGTCAAAACCATCTTTTATTGATTGTATCAATGCTTCTGCCTTAGCGTAGTGTGCCATGATTCTAAACTCTACCTGGTCTAGGTCCATGAATACCAGAGAGCTATCTGAGCTTCTAGGGACAAAACAACTCCGTATTCTTCTATCGCGCTTTGGCAAAGTTTGCAAAGCTGGCTTTGTGACGCTCATCCTCCCAGTAGTCGCTTCTGTCTGATTGATGCCGCCATGCACTAACAGCTCGGAGTCCGCTTGTGCATAAATACCTACTGCGTAAGTGTTCAGCAGCTTCTCATTCTTCCTGAAGACTAAAAGCTTCTCTATAAGAGTCACACCCTCAGCCTCAAGACGCTCAAGCTCTTTCTTATCAAGCTTAACGTTCCCTTTAGCAGTGTAGTGGAACTGGCTTTCATCTACCCCTGTAGCTACAAGGGCTTGGTGTAGCTGCTTGCCGCTGTTCATGTTGAACATGTAGCCCACCTCGTCATACACTGCTTGCTCGGACTCAGCTACAATCTTGCATAAGTCTTCTTTTAACGGCTTCTCATACTCCGCGTCAACCTTCATGCCGTGGCGCTCCATTGCATAGAGCGCAATCATGAGTTCCATTTCAGTGTCATAAAGGTCTAGCAATTCGTCAGCTACAAGCTTCTTGAGTTCGTCCAGGAAGACAACCTTACAATTGAAGACGTCTGCGTTCGCGTAAGCTCCAAGTAAGTCAGGTGGGAAATGCTTGTAGTTAGTTACTTTATGTAGGGCCTTGTAGCTTCCCAACATGTCTTCGAAGGTGCGTATTCCGCCCTTCCAGTGAGCTAAATCAAGAAGGGTAAAAGAATTACGATTCTCATTGGCTAGCTTTGCCATAACTACTGTGTCGTGCACCTTACCTACAATCTTCATACCAATATTGTGAATCATATGCGCGTCGAACTTCCAGTTGTGCGCGATCATCTCAACGCTAGGATCTTCGAACAATGGTCGTAGCTTCCTAAAGTTCTGCCAGCTGTTCTCCTCTGAATCCCAGATGGTGTAGCAGTTGTTGGCGTCGCAGATACTTATAACAAATGGAATGTCTTGTGGAGTAGCCGACTTACCTGACCCTACCCAGCGCCTTACTTTTCCAAGTGGCACGGCGGCGCTGCTTTCGTATTTAACTGTTGTTTCTGTATCGAATGTAATAAACTTTCTGCCAGGTAAAAGCGCTGTAGTAAAAGGCACGATTGTAGCTATAAAGCTGTCATCAATCTCAAACAAGTTGTAGAAGTTCTCAGGCACTTTCTCAGCAAAGGTCTTTGGGTCATAGCTTAGATTGTTGCCGGTCTTAATGACAGGTGCGGCCTTAGCTTTAATTACTGGCGTCCCCTGCATTATATCAAGACCTCCCTTCTATACATTGGACAGCGGCTACACTTGAATCTTTCGTTGTCACACGGTGGTTGTTGTACCAATGGGTGCGGAAATTTATCATCGTTCTTGTGCTCACAGGTATAGCACGCGGACTGTTTGTTGTCTGTATCTATGAAGCGGTGCCACGGGTCTGACTCATCAAGTTTGAACATACGGTATCACATCCTTTACCAGATATTTGTAGCGCATGTACCGTGCATTGATAGACCTTGTAGGTACTTTGTCGAGGCGGCCCTCAGCTACAAGGTCGTCGATCACATAGCGTACACGTGTAGGCGTCATACCAGCTGCTGTAGCAATTGTAGCAACAGGGGTCTCTTTATCGTGGAAGCGCCGCAGCACATCATATAAGTGATCACGCTCTTCCCGTGTAGTCATTATGGTAAAAGTAGGCAAAGTTGATCCTCCTCATCGTATTCTTCCCAGGTCCATGGTACTTCTTTCTCTACAGTGTCTTCTTCCATTGCAGCTCTCCTTATCAAAACTTTTACTTGTAGCGGGTCCGTGGTAATAAGAGTATAACTATACTAATATTTACACACGGACTCGCTACGCGCTTATATGGGGCAGGTAACAATACCTGAGTTAATTAATAGAGTAATACCTGAGGTATCTTTCCACTCCTCAAAATAGTAAACTCTTGAAAAACCTCCTGGAGTGTTTATTATTGCAGCGGCGCAGGATATACACGGCGAAAGGGTTACAAGCATTATCTTGTTAGGCTCACCAGATGTGAGCTTTACCAATGCATTAACCTCTGCATGCACACAACCATAACGACCGCCGCACATACAATCCTGTAGCCCCGCAGGTCCGCCATTAACACCGATGGATAACACTGTATTAAGTTTTGAATCTGTGATTATTGCCGCAGTCTTGCGCTCCTTGCACTTTGACAAGGAAGCTAAGTCCTCAGTAAAGCGCTTGAAAACTACAAGGCGTCTTTGAAGACTGTCCAAGTTGTTGCCTCCTTAAGCTTCGGTAATAAAAACTCTTTTATACGCTCAAGGCAAGCCTTAGGGTCTTCGTAGTCTGAGCGCATTGACGATAGCCATATGAATGGATTGATGTGATGCTTTTTATTGGCGCAATTACTGCATACTGGTATTGTGTTCCAGCTGCAATAGCGCCCATTATCTTGGAACGGAATGAACAAGTACCTTGTAGATATTTCCGGTTTGCCACACGTGGCGCAGACTTTAAAGAACGTATACGCATCTTTCCACTCCGCTTCTGTTAAAGTATGATAATTACTGGGTACCCTATCTACTGCGGTAAGCCACCAGTCATGCAGCACCTGCTGAGAAGTCTTTGGATCGTACATAGCAAGCTGTGGTGCCATCTCGCTTCTCTCATCTTGTATGCGTATACGCTCCAAGTCTAACTGCCGAGCATACTGCTCTCGTATTGTTAATGCTTTATCGCAGTCAGGGCAGTACGCGCCATCTACAAGGTCTCTCACTCGCTGACATTTACGGCAGCGCCCAAAATATATAATTGCGCCACACCATCGACACTCTGCCCTAAAGTAGCTTAAAGGAAACACCCAACCACATCTAGGGCATACCCTTGTAGTTACACTGCCCATCTTAATACAGGTATATGATGTGGTATTTCGTTAAAGAATGTATTGTACATAGACGCTACCGTGCCGAAGGTTGCAGCGTCTTCAAATAAATTGTTGCCACGCGTCATGCAGCGCTTAATAAGTGTTTGTGTCGGTGCCGTGGCGAATATATACATCGCTCCGCGTTTACAACAAATCTCCTCTAGAAAATAAATTGACTCCAGAGAGAAAAGCTCATTGCGGTTACCAAGCACGGCGCCGTATACATACGCTGATACCCAACACCTATCTACAACCAAGTCTTTTGTAGATGACCGCAATAACTCCGCGTAGTCTTTTACTAACTCACTGTTGCTCATATAGTCTGTTTTATTGGTACGGTGTATATATTTAGCCGTGCCAAGTTGATTCAGCAGCTGACTGGCAAATATAGTTTTGCCTGCCCCATCAGGCCCTTCTATTAAATATACCATATTATCCCCCTTATTTGTGCCTGAATGTATTTCCGCAATCAGAACAATACCATATTAATTTCTTCTTAGTGGCAAAGCCAGCAAGAGCGCCGACAGGACCTACAAGCACTGCACCAAGCGCCGCTTTACCTATACCAAAACCTTTTGAGCCATCAGCCACTGGTACGCTGTTATTTTTGAAGCATTTTGTGCACATAGGCGTATGCCTTGCCATGGTTATAACCTCCTATCAGTCAGTGTGTATTATTATACGATTACCTGACACGCGATAACCGAAGCAAAGATTACCACCGTCACAGAAGTAAGCAATGTCTTCCATAGACAGCCCTGCACCATTATGCAGTACTTGATACTCATGCTTAGCATAGCCTGCACCAATATCAAAAATAATAGTCTTGTCTTTGTTTTCTTGCACAAACCGCTGTGTTTCAATAGGACCTAATGACCGCGGTACACGCAAGCAAGCCTCGTGTAGCACATCTAATTTCATTTACTTGCATTCCCCCTTCAATAGCGGAAAGTTGCTCTCAATTAGCGCGCGCGGCACAGAGACGCCATGCTCCTGCTGGTATTCAATAGCCTTGCTGTCCCATAGAATTTTCTTGCAGCTCATGTGACCCTCTGGGCAACGATTGTAGACCATGCAATCGGGGCCAGCATACTTGAACAGATGCTCACCGTCTGTAGTTTTCAATAGCTCCTCCCAGATGCGCCAGGTAATGTACTGTGTTTCTGTAGTATTGCGATTGCAACTGCGCAGCTTTATAAAGTACTTCCATGAGTCATGATTCATCTGCATAATCAGCACATTGCGAAGTCCTTGCGGCGCCACGTAACCTGCCGCATCGTTACCACACAAATCAGCAAAGTGCTTATAGTCAACCATAGCATTATTGCATGCCGCAAGATACTTGTTTGTAGCTGTAGCACCTTGCTCCATAATTTCGTATGGAATTACAAACCCAGCACTATCACTGTAATCAGAGTACTGACATGATGCAGATACATAGCTAACTCCGACCTTATGAGTACGTGCCTGCATAAGGAAGCGCCGTGACGCGCCGACGATTGCTACAGTTATTGGTGTGAACCGCTGAATCTCACCATGTGGCAATTGAGTGAGCGTCTCCATAAACTGATGTTTTGTAAACATACATGAATTGGAATACAACTCCATCAAGTCGTCCATGCAGTTGATTGAGTGTCCGCGCTGTGTAAGCTTGGCCAGAAATGCCATTGTAGCTCCTGCAAACATAGGCTGCTGAAGTATCTTAACTTCAATCCTGTTCATCGCTTTCCCTTTCCATATAAGGCACATCGCCAAATGTTGTTATAAGGTCTAGTATACGAGCGAGTAGGACAGAGTTCTTAAGCCCGCTAGGCTCCTTGTCGAGCAGCTTATTTGCCTCTTCCTCCAGCATAGTAGAGGCAATGCCCATAGTACAGGAGTCAGTATTGTAGATAAGCGTATGCCCGCCGTCAGGCTCGGCATAAATAACCACAAAATCAGTAGCTCTGGTGCGTGTACCCTCTTGAATAATTTCCACATAAGAAGTTTCAGCGTTTCCATGCGGAGTCCTAAGCACTACTACATTGCTTAAATCACTCATGTATGTAACCCTCCTCTTGCCTTTGATGATTTATTGCATTCTTGTCCTCATACATTTTAAACAGCTCGTCAGACGTGAAGCCTAAAACTACAAGTAGTTCTAGGAAGAAGTGTAGTGCGTCAACGGCCTCTTGCCGAGCTCTTGACATCATTATGCCAACGCGCTCCTCAGATAGTTTGCTGTAATCTTTCCAGGGCTTTACATAAGGCAGCTCTTGTAGCATCTCAGCTATCTCAACGTTTAGGTGAACTACAAGGTCTTTTATGAATGCAGTGCGCTGCGGTGTAGACCAATTAAACCATTCAGGCTCGAGACGTTCAAGCAAGTTCCTCTGATAGCGCATCAAAGCTACGAGCTTATCCATGTTGTATATCCTCCCATTTGTCTCGTGCTTCTAACTGGTACTGTGCGCACTCTATTTTATTGCAAGTGCATGCATCGCATGAATGGTTAGGCGCGTCGTCGCGGCAAATATAGAGAACACAGTCACTCATTCCAATGTCTATTTTAGGCGCCACTATAGCACCTCCTTGGCAGTCATGACCCTGAACTCAACAACCTTAGGGTACCTCTCAAATACTTCAGGCATATCAGCCTTTAAAGCATCCGTGTCTAACCTGGTCTGTCGCCGCAGCGACCATTTTACAACATGACTTGTAGTGTACAGGATCTCATTGTCTTGCATAATATCCTTGATCTGGTTCTGAGCTGCATCCAGTATCTTCTCAAGTTCCTTAATTTCCTTTTTGGTGTGTATAATTGTAGCTACAAGCTCGTTAACTATGTCATCAGTATTAGTTATCTCCGCGCCTTTATTAACGTTGGCAAATACCTTGTTGACAAACTCTGTATCCGCCTGCTGCATTGGAGGTTCTTGTAGCTTGAGTACTTTTTCTTCCCAGAAGTCTTGTGTAGCTACAAGCAGCCTTTGTATAAGCTCTTCGTCACGGCGAACCTCATAAGTATAAAACTTGTTGCCGCCTACAAGCGCCGCGAAGTGCCCAACCTGCAAACCTGTGACAAACAAATACCATTGTAGCTGATAGATGTAAGTGAGCATTATCTCTCCTTCATCCCACTCATCCTTCTGGTACTCACTTGCTGTCTTGACCTCAAGTACACCATAAGGTACGTCGTTGTTATCTACAATCAATCTGTCAACGTTAGCAAAGGCCCAATTGTAGTCTTTATGAACAAGTGTTGCGTTTGCCTGAACAATGTTAAGGCCGGTACGTGCCGCAAACTCCTGCGCTACTACAGGTTCCAGCAAGTGCCCAAACCTCATGCGTTCCTGTGCTGCTTTCCCAGGTTCAAACTCCGCTGGGTACTGCCCAGTCTTTTGCATATATACTTGACGGGCTGAAGTGAACGGGGACACACCCATAATTGGTCCAATGTCAGAGCCCCCAATACCTTTATTCCGTGCAACCTTCCACGCAGCCTCATCCTCCTCTTGCCGTACATTGCTAAATACTTTGCAATTTACTAAATGCTTAATTGGATCCATTATTATTCCTCCCCAAAGCCTATTATGTGTCTACCAAAGATATATCCGGCCAAGAAACTAATCAAGGCAAGACCAGCACCTATTAAAACCCATTGCATAATTCTTACCTCCTTTAGTATAATTATAACATAAAATATTGCGGATTATGCCGGCCATTTTAGATACTGTGCAGCTACTACTCTATCTCTATGAACCTAATGGAATGCCAAGGTATTACAGTAATTCGCATAGGGCTACCTGTCAAGTACAAGTGCACCGCTTCTTGCTTTAAGTCAACCTGCGCGGCCTCAACCCTCTCTGATGTGCCGCCGTACCATCTCAACAAAACCTGTTGCATAACTATACCTCCGCATACATAGCTTTACGTACTGCATTAATTTCCGCTTGTGTAAATGGGTGCTCAATCATACTCTCCAATAGCTGCGTAGCAATTGGCAATCGCATATAATCCCTACCTTTATTAACGCGTGATACAAGGCTGTTATCTAACATGAATTTGATTATTTGTCGTACATCAGTACCTTCTAGCCCGGTGCGATCTTCAAGAGAAAATCTATCGAAGTATGGCATGTCGTATAGCGCTTTGGCTAGGGCGTTTAAATCCAATACTTGCAGCAGCATAAAGGCCTTACGTAAGCGAGTCATATTATCATCTGATGTGTCAGACCGCTCGTGCTCTTGCTCGCTCATCTTACCATAACCCATACTTTTGTCGTTATAAATCTCATTTAAGAAATCTACAACAAAACTCACGTGTTCAGGTTTAACTACAATGTGCTCAAAGGTCTCGTCTGTAGACACTACGCATGCCGCGGCGGCTATGGAGAGCCGCGCTATTTTAATGCGTTGATCAGCAGCCTCAACTAATGGTACTCTAGATGAATAGCTTTTACCCATCTCAGTAGCCTTAGTTAAAATAAGCCTTGTAGCTTCCGGCGTAAATTTTATTTGGCTAGCAGCTCTAGACCATGCCCATAGTACACGGTCTTTACAAATCTCAGAAGTATACTTGTGCTCAACAGGAGGCAGCTCTGTAACATCTAAGTTAATAAGCTCTGCAGCAATATCATTTGATGCAACGGCTACGGCCAAATCAAGTCTTCTTACATCCTCTGCCTTACCAAATAACTTTATAATTGCATTTACACCGTAAGTCTCGGTATTTAGTGGCCGTCCATTGCGCGGATTTGAGATATAAATGGCACGAGTACGCGCGTTTGTTTCGGCAGTAATGACTCCGTTAACTTTTGCTATACCAGAGGACCTAACGTCTGACAGTTCAGATAAGGTATGCTCATCTAGCCCAGATAACTCATCAAGAGTTATAAGCCCGCCGTCATTCAGTGGAAAAGCACCCCACACTAAGAACCAAGACCCGTTGTTCTGTGATGATGCGTGTACAAGCCCTGTGCGTTTTGACGATTCACCGGAGTAAAGTGCACCTAGTGTGTAGTGCTGCATTAAGCGCTCAACCAATGTAGTTTTAGCTTGCCCAGAGTCTCCTATTATTAGCAGCTCACCCCAGCCACGCTTTACAGGTTGGCTCTGAAATTCAAACTGCATAGCAGTGTGGTACACCAAATCCACCGCGGTAGCTACGCTTCGCCTTTGCCATATACGAGTTACATTGTACTCCAGGTCATTATGCAATTCTTCAAACTTATTCTTAATAGTCTGATCACCTTGTAGTTGAAACATCTTCAAATGGTCAATTACCAGTTCATTCAATTCAAAGTCTGCAATAACATCTTGCTCAGGCACGGCATTATCTGTTATAAATACAGATGTCTGGTCAAGTGGTGACGGCACGGTGGCGCCGTATAGAGCATACCTTTGATTAGCTTTTAGATCTTGCCCAATACTGTAGCCATCACGAACTACATATTCCTTTTGCAATCCGCTAAAGCCAAAGTTTGCCTCAGCCTTAGGTATTAAGCGTAATCGCTCAACTGAGGTGTAAGCAGTGACCTCTACTTTAAAGAAGGTACAAGCACTATTAACTCCTAGTATCTCACACATAGCTTTTACTTGCTGCGAGTCCGTGCACCCAATAAGCTTAAGTATACTTTTATCCTTAGTAGAGAACGAATGTCGCAGTTCTCCAGCATGTAGGGGTAATGCGCACTGTCCACATTTCTTTGAATCACCTGGACACGGGCAGCTAAATATTGCAGTCTTAGCGCAAGAAAATGGCGACGCGGACTTACCACTTACCATTACCGGGACTTTAATCCTAGCGCCTACTTGCTTATTAGCATCTACAAGATGCGTCTCCGTAAGTTGTAGGTCATCAACATCTATTTGTTTGTTATCTGTTTGGTATTCTTCTGCACTATCTAATAGGTGCTGAAATGTGGCAGCATCTTGTTTCCAAGCTACAAAGAAGTCTGTTATATCGCCCTTATTTGGGAAATCTTCTGGCCATGTAACTACAAACACTTTACATACACGGTGTAGCAAAGTACAAAGCTTGCCAGCAGCTTTACGGCCCGCCTCGTCGTTATCTTGAGCAATATACACTATTTTGTCTTTAAATAGCTTTATCCACTCTGGCTTCATCGTCCCAGCACCAGACGTTGCACAGCATGCTTTAAAGCCATACTGCTCAGCAATTATGCGGTCAAGCTCGCCCTCGCACCATACAATCTCTTTGATGCTAGGATCTACAAGGTGCTCAATTCCGTATATTCTTGCTTCGCCGTATGTGTTACCAAGCTCATCACGGTGATTGATAACCTTGTACTGGTCATTGTCGCTGTTCCACTTATACTTACGAATATTCACCAACGTGCCATATTCGTCCCATATAGGAATAGTTATACGCTCACCATTCCACCCAAGCTGAAACTTTGCTAGCGTGGCATCTACAAGGCCTCTCCTCTCACTTATTACCTGCCGTAATGGCCCTGTAACCTCTTTAAGGCTTTGGTGGTACCTTGTAGCTAACCCAGGATCAATATCTGGTCGGGCAGCTTGATCCTCATTAGGACGGTCTATACCTAGTGCATCACCTAAGTCAAGCCAGGCTGCTTTTTTATCTTTGTTGTACTTCTCCTTATAGAATGTGTGGACATTTCCCTTACTGCCACAAGTCTGGCAGTAATATACCCCAGTAAGTAAGTTTACGGTTAGCGACGGTGTATTATCTGTTCCACCTTGGTGCCTTTCATTAGCAAATGGACACTTAGCCTTTATCTCACTGCCACGCTGTTCAATACCTGTAAGTTCGTTTCGAAAGAAGGCTTCTTTGTCTATCGTAGATAATATTGTGTTTCTGTAATCAGTCCAACTCGGCATATGACACCCTCTTTAGAAAGCAGGCCGGCCTTGAACTACAAGGCCGGCTTATACTCTCCTTTCTCGACTTACTTAATACTCGACGCTATCCATGTCAACCTTAGGCCCAGACTCTGCCGTGCCACCAGAGCTTTCGTCCATGTCATATTTCATGTTCTGCATAGTATTCCGATACGTAGTAAACATCTGATAGGCAAAGGCACGATCATCTTCAGCAGTAGCACCATTAGGTTTCATCTCGATAATGTACCACTCATTGCCGGACTTGGCCATAAGTTTGTCATTCATAGTGTAGCTAAAATTCCACATGTTCTGCATGGTAACTTTAGCTAAGGAATACAGCTTTTTGCCTTCATTATAGTTGGTGCGCCCAAATGACAGTATGACCGGCATCCGCTCGCCTTCGAAGAACCCAAAGAAATTGATGTACTTTATGCACTTCGGCACGGCATCGCGACCTTGCTTGCTGTTATCAAACTCACACATGCGGCATTGAGCACATATCTTAAGAGTGCCATCTGAACCTTCTGCAGTCTTGCCGTCTCGAGACATACACTGTATACCACCACCATCAGCCCGGTCACGCCACCAAACGTTGTTATTGAACTTAAACACCGGCACAAAAGCCTTGCCATTGTAGTTATCCTTGGTAAGCGAATTGATGATGTCGCCTTCCTTCGCCTCGCCGCTTTTGCGCTCTGGGCTAAGTGTCTGAATAATCTTGATGCGCGGTATAATCATGTCGCCAGGTTCATCGTCTTCAAAGCCCATTGGGGTGTCTGCTTGCGTAGCTAGTGCCGCTGTACTCTTTACTTCAATTGTCGTTTCCTCAGGAAGTTTGCTTGTAGCACCAATCTTTGCTTCTGCCATTGTTACATTTCTCCTTTATTCTATTTTGGTGCTAAGAAAATAGTATTTCTTAACACCTAAATTTATTATAACATATTTTTTCTCACATGTACACCCGTTCTTTCACGAACAAATATCCACTGATTCTACAGCCATTGTAGCTACAAAGTCAGCCACAATATTCATGGCTACAAAATTGCTTATCTGATAAGGCTCAAAGCAGAAACCATGGTTCTTAATAGAACAATCTTGTACTTCCTTAAGCTTGCCAGTTATGTGCAGCTTTGTAGCTTCTTGGCTGTACTTAGCGTGAACAGCATTAAGCAAAGTGTAGCCGGATTGGTCTGCAGTTAGTAAGCCTAAACCTGTAACTCTTCCAAAACTTATTACATGACCTTTTATGTGATACATGGAGTATTCAAGTCCTTTGTTATCAATAGCCTTTTTTACATGAAGTATTTGACGCCATAAGTCTTGGTTTTTTACAGGTTCATTAAGCGCGGTAACCCAACCTTTATGCGACCAAGAACCGAGCCAATCTTTTGTTATAGTATTGAATAGATATTCAGAGTCGGTTATTATTAGCGCTTCCTGCTCATTTGAATGAATGAAATCAAGCGCTTTAAGCAGCGCCATCATCTCGCCACGCTGATTAGTAGAAGCGCATTCATGTAAGGCAAAAGTCTGTGTAGTACCTTGATCATGGTCTACTACAAACATGCCACCAGCGGACACGCAGTCTGGCTTACCATTGCGACGGCATGCGCCGTCAATTGCTATAGATATCATAGCGCCACCATAAACATTAGGCCTACAAGTAAAAATGTTACAGACATGACAGCATAGAGTACCTTCTCTTTAAACACCAATACCTTTGTAGCACGCTCACAAGTGACAACGCTGAATAGCAGCGTGGTTATGACAAAGAACCCGGCAAATATACTCATTCCTCGTCACCTACCCATCTTTTAAATATTGGGCAATTAAGTGATTTGCCACCCGCTAGACTTGTAGACTCGCCGAAGCTATCTACTTCTACATACTGACCTACAAGTTTATCTCTGTTGTTCCATATAAAGTCACGATCGTAATCTGCAAAACCTGAACCTACGCCAACGTTGTAGCCGTAGTAATCTACAACCAAGGCCCCTAGCGTGCCTTCGTACTTATGCTGACCTTCGATGAAGCCGACTACTTGTAGCTTATACTCCTTGACGAACTTTACCTTGACAAGGTCAGAGGTGCGGCCCATCTTGTAAGGAGCAGTGGCGACGTTAAGCATTACACCTTCACGGCCGTTATGGCGCATCTCAGCTACAATGGGCTCTATCTGCTGCTCATGGTTAGCAAGAGCTAATATAGGCACAGCAGCGATGTGCTTTGCATCTCTCTTGGCTCCGTCAGACCCAAGAGTAATAAAGTGCATCTGCCAGTCTTTATCAATATGGTGCAGGCCAGCGTCATAGAAAGTAGAGCCAAGGCGAATCTTGCGCTGAAGTGCCGATTCCTTAAACTGACCAGACGTTACCTCATGGATCGGCACCATGTCGAAGATATGAAAGGTCAAACCAGTCTTAGTACCCTTGCAAGCAGAAAGGGCCATTGTAGCTTGCCGCTGAGCAATAATGTCCTTGTACTCGCCCTTAGCTACAAGCTCCCCGTCGTACATATAGCCACTTGGCAAATACTTGACAATTTCCTCTGCTATCTCGTCATGCCCCTGATATTCGTGCCCAGAGCGCGAATAGAATCTACAGGCGCTACCTTCATTAAAGGCCAAGCGCCTGACGCCGTCGAGTTTCTCAGTAACGATTACTGGCCAGTTAACACGAGGAATCTTGTCAATGCGCTTGCCCAACATACAACCTATTATAGGAATAAAGCCGCGGCCAAATACCTTGTTTAATGAGGTTGTACTGACTCCACATTGTAGATCCTGCGTAATTGTAGCAGCTACAAGGTCCCTTACATCATAGTCATCGAATGAATTGATGAAGCGCCACGCCATGTCTACATCTGTGCTATTACCGGTCTGGTGTTCATTGTAGTACTCAAGTATACGACTATATGTCGGTTCAACCTTTAACTTATCATAATGCTTACCGTTGATAAGCTTCAGGTTTGAGATACCTGTCTTTACGTACGGATTGTAAATAAATCGCAGTACTGCAAGCGTTGATTGAGCGTCTGGCAGATTGGCTATGCTATACAAAAACCGCAGCTTGTCGTCGCCGCGGCGATGTTTAATTTCTTTGATATACCCTAATGCGTTTACCATATAATCTCCTTCAATCTTTTTCTCATCGCTGCTTGAAATATTTTTAAAGTAAAGCTTGCATATGATTGAGTGCAACCCACCTCCTCTGATATTTCTGTTGGCCCTACTGTAAAACCACTCTCCTCCCATAACCAGACGATGCGCTGTCGCATGTCTGTCATTTTATTGACTTCATCTACAAGAAGCTCTTTAAGGTACTTCTGCTCTTGCTCTTCCTCGTATACATCTGCTGCAGATTTGCCATCAGTTAAAAACTCTTCAAATGCAGTATCGGCATCTTCAGATGTTGTAGCATTATAAGAATAGGTATTACGCTCAAGTGGCCTGTTATTCTTATTATAATGACCACACAAAGCATTGTAGATGCAAGCAGTTGCGTACGTGGCAAATGTTGTACCATATGTATCATCATATGTCTGTGCCGCGCGCCATAAGGCTTCAATGCCTTGGCTATGTGCCTCCGCATCGTCATACATCCTAAAGCGATACAGCTGTTTACGAACAAGGCCCATGTTGCATTCAATAATATCGTTGAGCTCTTCCTTCGTCAGCCCTTGCTCCTCTAACGTAATTAACTGCATCCTGCACCTCTCCCACGGTGCGGCATATGAAGCAATACGCCCCAGCATCCGCCATTTCCTCTAAGAATAACTCTTGTAGCTTACTAGGTTTACCTGTGTCATCTTTAAGTTCAATCCATACACACCTGCCATCAATGCAGGCATGTACATCTGAATAGCCAGAGTTGTACCGATCTACAATTCTAATGGCCTTACACTTTGACTGAGTCTTGAACCATTTCATTACATCAGTCTGAAGAGTGCGCTCATCAGTATACAATACCTTGTACATCAGGTGTCTCTCCAGTCTTTAAGTGATTCAACACTGCAGTAGAAGCTTCCCGCTTACCTTGTAGTACATCATTGTATATAACCTCATCAATTGTACCTTTGGCCATCATAATATAGTACAGGCAATGATACGGCTGAATTGACTTGTCACCATATATGCGCTCTGCTGACTGCTTAAATGTCTCATATGAATAACCAAGGCTAAAGTAAATGTTTATATGACAATTTGTAAGTGTCAATCCTTTATCAGCAGAAGCCGGATTAGCTACAAGATATTGTAGCTCCCTGTTTTTAAACTTACGTATCGCCTCATTTTTCATGCCTATATGAACTCCGCCATAAACAAAACCTGCTTTTGGACCCAACAAATCACGCAGCACTTCAAACTCATGCCTAAAATGAGCCCATATAAGAACCTGCTGTTCTTCAATAGACTTTAACATATCCAGCAAAGCTACAAACCTATAGTTGTGCAGGCTATAAACTTCCTTACGTGCGCCTTCATCAACCTCATTAGCTTGCATCGCCTTGGTGTCAATAACAAAACCAGATGTTATCTGATTAAGTTTGCCTAGCCTTGTAGCTACAGATGGCGCTGTTATAACTATAGGCTCACTTCCTTCGCTGAGCTCCAAGTATAACTTGTTCTTTACATCATTATAATGCGCTCTAAGCTGCTCAGGCATCTCAATAATTACTGGTTCAAAAGTGCGCCCCGGTGTTTCAAGCACATCTTCCTTGTCCACATAAATGCAGTATTGCTTCAGTATGCCGAAGAACTCATGCTTCTTATCAGGACGAAGTACTAAGTCGTCATACTGAGGATTGTAGCTAAGATTAGCAAAGTAATGCTGCTTGAATTTATTGTAACTTGGCTGAATACCATAATAATCAATTGCCTGTATCTGCCTGTAATACTCAAACTCCCCATTAGGTGCCGGGGTACCCGACAAAAGATAAAAGCGCTGCATATGCTGTGAAAAGTCAACCATAGCTTTGCTAAACTTTGAACTATTAGATTTCATGCTAGATGATTCGTCTAGAAAACAGCCATGAAATCCTATAGCTTCAAGCTCAGATTGGTAATTTATAAAGCTCTCTGTATTTGTTATGTACACTTGTGCCGGCGTACTCATCAACTTAATGCGTTTATCTTTTGTAGCCGCATGCAAGCTCAATATTTGTAACTCTGGAAAAAAGCGCCTTGCGTCCTCTACCCATGCGTTGTCAATAAGCACTAAAGGACAAACGACTAACCATTTGTGGCTAGGATTAGCTACAAGGTCATCGTATATTATACTAAGTGCCAGGGGCGTTTTGCCAGTACGTGTGTCATAAAAGAAACCGTACCTATCGCGAACCCTGGCTATTTCACGCGCAAGTTGTTGGTGCTGCCTTAAAGTCAGTTGATTGTTAACCACAGAATCTTCTATAGGACCATACTTCTGCAGCTCAGCAACCTTAATTCGCGCGTTAACTTCATTGTAATAAAAGTCTTGTATCTTTAATGGAGCAGTATGTATATTAGATGAATCTAAACCACGTAATAGCTTGAGCACTTCTGTAACAAGCCTTATAGAGCACTTAAATTCTGTATTAGTCCTATTTATATGCGTTATCGGAAGCATAGACATATAGTGAAACGTACTATGATCATTGCGGTCGCAGATAACTACAATTCCACCTTTGCTCATTTGTATCTTGTTCATATTTGTACTCCTCGACTGAGTAATGATAATATGTATGCGCGACGGCGCAGAAATGCTGTGTAATAAACTAACCGCACTTTTATGTGCGCCGTCGCGCCAGGAGGATAGCGCCAATGCGCTTAGATAATTGCTAAGTTATTATATCTCACCGGCAGTATCATCGTCATATACGGAATCGACTGGCTCAGAGGTGAGCAGTGTGCTGGTAAGTACGGGCGGCGTCTTGGCTGGTGTCACTTCTTCAAGCCGTGCGCATATAGCATCGTAACGCTCCTGATTTGCAGCGATGATCTCATCAGAGGCGCCGCGCTGCCGTGCTTTGTAAAGAACAGAATTTGCGTTAATCTTAGCACGCTTTAGCTGATCCAGTGTCATATCAGCAATCTCAATGCCTGTCAATTGGCCGCGGCGCTGACCCTTATTGCCGGTCTTCTTTTCAATCTCAACCTCAACCTGGAAAGTGTCGCCAGCTACAAGCCCTTCTGGTACCATGACTTCAATGCGGTATTTTGCCATTTGTTACACTCCTTAATAAGTAGTACGCGTTCGGGTGACGCGCGTGTTATTTTTCTTACTATACTTATTATATCATACTTTCCTTAAAAAGTAAATAAGAATGCTTCACGGATAGAGCTACAATGCATTCAACCTTCTTGGCTCTTTACCTTAGTTTCTTAATTATCTTAATTATCTTAATTATCTTAGTTTTCTTAGTCTTTTATCTAGAGGCTCTATTATACTATTTACTTAAAGTTACTACATTGCCGTAGTAACTTTAAAAAT
>QMCD01000657.1_pt1 | contig 23717 bp, 8 predicted proteins | sample 1821841 | NCBI WGS metagenome assembly QMCD01 (sample SAMN01991225, study PRJNA193472) | Termite gut metagenome, whole genome shotgun sequencing project. | isolation source: worker | host: Macrotermes natalensis | reverse complement strand
TCTACAATATACAAATCATTTATATCTACTTCTTCCTGTGCATAGAAATTTGCATTGAACAGTATGGAATCACACATCAAATACCCGTGCACTTTCACATCGTAATTCCGACTCCATGGAACAATATAGGCTGAATCAAAAGTAAAATCAGCAGTGTCACCAGGCTGCAAAGTGCCATCGAATGTATCCATTGCATTGAAAGTATAGACACCATCATCCGACGTAATCGTTAATATCAAGCCAATGTCGGACAATTCCATATTACCGGTATTTTTGATAGTAGCTTTCTGGAAATGTTCAAATCCGGCTGTCGCCAAATTACTGCCGCTTAACTTTTCCATCTCTATGGCAAACTTAGGATTGATGACAATGCTTGTCCGAAGCGTACCATTCAAACGGTTGCTATCGCCAACGGAAGTAAAATAAGCCTCTATGTCATACGTTCCCACAGCAAAATCAAAATCAGGAATGAGTATAATCGTATCCGAAGCAAATCCTGACAAGGTTCCGGTTAACAAGGATTGGGTAATACTATCTGAAATTGTTGCTCCTGTTATTTTCAAAGTAACATTTATGGGTGTAGTACCATAGTCTATGGTAACATTTTCCAGATTTTTCAATATCACTTTCACTTCCTTGTTCTCCATATCGCATACGGAAATATTAGGAACAAATACCTTTGTTATGACAATATCCTCTTTGGCTGTTATGAGAATACGGTCAATATATTGCCATGTAGATCCATTCCTATCCCACTCTGTCGCTTTAAAAGTAATGAAAACACATTGTCCAAGTGCAGAAGAAGGCAACATTATCGGATATTCTTTCCAGCCTCGTGTACCAGCTTGCTTTTCAACGGTAATTAAGGGAGTATAGGTTAATCCACCATCTACTGTAATGAGAACATTCATCTCGTCTCTGGTAGGTACGGTATCGTGAAAATACCAAAAGATAAGCTGCGGGTCAACGGTTTGCGAAAGGTCTAATTGCCGTGTGTGGAGAGAAGCAATCGCTCCCGGAGATCCGTGAAATGCAAGTACTCCATTGCCAAAGTAGGGTGTTACATCAGCATCGTTTCCGCTACCGCGTGGAATAATGGACCATTGGGATGTCCCCACATTTTGGTTTATTGAGAAAAGGTCATACATACTCTGTGTGGTGAAATCTTCATCTATTGGCAAGGGGAAACGTCCTGAAACATAGTCGTAAGCCAATGTATCATCATAGTTGAAACTGTCTCCTGCCTTTTCCATATATATCAGAATATCATAATGACCGGCAATATAGATGGAAAATTGATCATCAAACATTAGCGTCAATTTTTCTCCTGCATTCAAAATGCCGGTATTTATAACAGTATCTAACGCCATGGTATTGGGAGTTGTCAATCGAAGATGCAAATTAAGACTGTTTTGAGAGAAATCAACAGCTGTATTTCCTGTATTGACTATATCTATTCCCAATTGGGTGAAGTCAGGTAAACAGTCGGTATTGCCGAAATCAAGTCCGTGAAGCGAGAGGAGTGAAAGGTTTTCATAAGCATACGGATTGTTTCCATTCCGGAATCCGATATGCGTGTTATCGGAAATGCTATGGCTATTGCCTACCGTATCGGAGAGGTGAAGCGAATAGGTTACGGTAGTTCCGTAACGTTGTGTAGGAACATGCGCCGACCATTTCCCGCCGGAGAATATCATATCTAATGTATCGTATTCTACATGTGTACCAAGCGTACTTTGGATATGCAATTTGGGAACAGGCTGATTAACCAGAGCACCACTTGTTTCCAGGATAACAGCATAAACGTCAAACTCTGTTTCATAGATATTCTTTGACACAACAGGATCGGTAAACCAGGCAAGCTGTCCTTGAGAGATAACGGCAGTAACGGTGTCATTCCATGCAACGTCATCTACTGTACCGTTTACCTGTTCAATCCACACTTTTACATTTACAGGCGTACCGTCAAAAACAATACTACCGACTGTTATTTCTTCCGTCTCGTCAGTAAGCAGCGGAGAGGATGCCGTCCAAAGGATGCTTCCCTGCGGCTGTCCGCCATTGATACTCCAATTTAAGCGTACGTTATTTATTGCGGAATCTCCCATATTTCTCGCACTTACCACTATGTCAAACGTCTGGTTATAGACTGCCAGAATATCAACTACCTTTACCAATCCCACATTTTTGCCGACAGGGTCAATAGTGTAGGCTCCCATTTTTGTAGTTTCATAACGTGGGCGTCCGGCAAGGTCACTGTCAATACCTGCGTAATGTGGAACAAGTAACGAATCGTTGTCAGGACAATGCAATGTACCGGACAGGCTGTTAAACTGTGGATTCACCTTCACAGAGTTGCGATCGGAGGCTACCGCTGACTGCCAGGCAGCAATGCTTGTCAGGGCACTGCCCGAATAGCCTGTATTAACAGGTGCATACATATTGTTATAATCAATATCCCATAATTGAGTATTATTCACATGTGCAGCACCAAGGTAAATGGGATAAGCTCCCGAATCTTCCACATGGAAATTATTATATTTTATCTCTGCATTCAACAGCACGTTACTGGCATACAATGCTGCAGTCATACTGCCTCCATCATAATAAACAGAATTGAACAGTACTTTCACATTATTGCCATTGGAATACAAAGAAATTCCTGCAGGGACTGTTCCACCGCCCCATGGGTAGCTTATCCCTGCCTTGCTGGTTTTAGCAATAATTTCATTATTATAGATACGGGTGGGCTGGCTATTGTAAGGTGCGGACGAATAATTTTGCATGTACTGAATACCATATATTCCCTCTGTATTGGAAGACGATAGGGCATGTATCCGATTTCCATAAATTTCTGCACATGTGGAATACAACTCCATTCCTTTCCAGTCGATGCCCGAAAAGTTTACCAAATCTGTCGTAATATAGTTGGCAGAGATGCTTTTAAAATGAGAATCGTACACTGTTTTTATTCCTCCGTTGCGTCCATTTTTGAATGTATTGCTGTCGCAAACATTGTTTATTCCCTTAGATAGTCTAAAGCCAAAATCTCCTCCTTCAATCATATTGTTGATAATTCGGATGCCGTTACAGCCGTAGTTGTCATTGGTAGTTATGGGTCTCAAAGGACTGTAATTGGTGGATGCAGGTATCGGTACAATTAACCGGCAATCTCGGATAAGCACATTTTCACATGTTCCGGTAAAGTTTACGGCATGGACATTGTCAGTGCCTGTCATGCTTACGGTTAATCCCATAATAACAATGTTATTACTGTTGTTAAGCGTAATTCCCGAAGTCCAGTTTCCTGCTTCTGAAATAATTACATCACCGGCATTTCCGCTTACGGAGGTCAGGGTTAATGTATGATTTCCCATATAATCGGAAATATCAGTCAAATCAACAGGTGCATAATTTCCTGCGGGAAACTGCAGGCTTACATCGTCATTGACAGCACAACTGGCAATAGCATATAAAGCCATGTCAAATGAAGGAAAGTCTATACCTATTGTATAAATACCGCCTAATGCTCCCTGACATGCGAAAATAACAGTTTCGAGCGTGTCGTTCACCAGATTTACATCCGTTAAGCCTCCTCCCAAAGCAGAAATATACACCTTGACGCTTACTTGACCGGTGGCAGGATAGCTAATGGGCGCCAATGCAATGGTATCCGTTTGCAGAGAGGATAAATTGACGGAAACAGTCCTTGTCTGCGGACTTCCCCCGTTGATTGTCCATGCAAAAGTCATACCGTTCAAGGCGTTTGTTCCTATATTGGTAACAGCAACTCTGATACTGTCCGTGTTCCCGACATAAGCATTGGGTTGCAAGTCTATTATTTCCGTGAGCATGGCATCCGTTGCAGGGAATGTTCCCTGATAACAGCCTATATTCGTCTTCGTGTTCCTGCTGTTTCCATCAATGTCATCGGGAACTTCTATCCGTGTTGTTACCGGAAGGAATCCGATGTAGGAAGCCTGTTGCAGATTGACTGTCGAATCTATATAATCAGGCTTTACAGCAAACGACTTTCTGTCGGAAGCTACAATTGCCTGCCATGCTGCGAGATTGCTTTGAGGGCTGCCTGCATATCCAATACTGCCGCCACTTGTATACATGTTGTTGCAATCAATATCCCAACGGGGAAGATTGTCTACCCCTGCCATGTAAACCGGATAGCCTGTTACAGCTATATTGTTGTATTTTATCTCTGACCGGAAATCGTACTGATACGTATTCATGAAGATACCTGTAATATTTGTTTCCGTGCCGTTTCCGTAAATGGAATTAAACAGTATGCTTACCAAAGAAGAGGAAGATAAGCTGTTAATTAGAATACCGGAGCTTTGAGTCGCAATTCCATCCTTGTTCAGGATGATTTCATTGTTGGCAATAAAAACAGTATCCGTATATCCGAACTGTCCATTGAAATAGATGCCTCTCATTATACTGTTATTAGCAGGATCGCTGACACGAATACGATTGCCTGTTACCCTGGCGTTTCCCCGCTGAAATTCTATCCCTGTCCATGTTTCAATACGGTTATTCAACTTGAGTATGGTATTATCCGATATACTTCTCACTTGTCCTGTTCCTACCAATACACCGACTTGAGTCGGATTGGTAATAATATTGCTGTCAACAACTACATGGTTTACATTATAAAGATATACTCCCTGGTATCCACCATATAGTTGATTATTGATAATATAGATGCTATCCAGTTGTTGCCGTTCAGCATTATAGGCTATATTCGCCCGGATGCAAACTGTAGTATTTGCCCATTGCCCGGCAATAGCCAGATTTATCTTACAGTCTCTGATTACAACATTGCTGCATCCTCCGGCAAACTGTATGCCATAACGGTCTCCAACTGTATCGGAAGCATCAAGAGTCAGGTTTCGGATAACAACATTATCACTGTTATTCAATTTGACAGCTGTCCCGTATGCCTTTATGATTACACTGTCCGCGTGCCTGTCTGCCGAGGTAAGGGTGAGCGTATACCCGTTAGTATAGTCTGCCATATCGCTTAAATCTATACCCGAATAGATACCTGAGGCAAAGGCAAATGTTACATTACTGTCTGCACCACAAAAAGAAATAGCTCTCAATGCTTCATCAATAGAATTGAAATCAGGCGAAGTGCCGCCGATAACATATTCCCCTTTCAATCCTCCCGAACAAACAAAAGAAGTTGCTGCAAGTGTATCATTGCTATTGTTAATATCTGTCAGATTATCAATACGGCTGATATATACCTTTGCATCCCATGCTCCCATAGCAGAGTAAGTAACCGTACCTAATGTAATGGTATCCTTTGCACCCGAAGGCAAGCCTTTTGTCCATATCACCGGTATTTGCGGTACGCCCTTGATTTTCCAGTTCAGTACAATGGTATCTATTGCCGCAGCTCCCATATTGAAAACATGTGCTGTCAATACTTCCGATTGTCCCAGCGGATAGCTTTTCTGAACAGTTGTTATATTGGTCAATGCCACATCTACACTCGCCAGACTGCCATTGTAGCATCCTATCAGAGTAATTGTGCTGCGTGTATTGCCTGTAATATCATCTGCTACTTCTGCATGCCTGTTTACGGGAAGGAAACCAATATAATTGCTTTGCTCCAGGTTTTGAGCAATATCAGAATAAACAGGCAGCCTGCTGAATGAATTTTGGTCGTAAGGAAACTGTCTTTGTATGTCTGCTAACGTATAATAAGAAGTTCCATTCCATTCCTGATACTGCATCATTAGTCCCGAAGGAGAATACAGGTTATTGTCTTCTATTCGATAATCGGGAATAGCTATATAGGGCAACATAATCGGATATTGATTTGTACTGCTTCCGTTCAGGACAATATTATTGTACTTGCAGATACCCGGTTGATCCGTTTCTAAATTAATACCCCTGCATGGCTTGCTACCTGAATAGTACAGGGAGTTGTGCAGGAGCTTTACTTTTGCATTTTGAACAGAAATACCGAAACTTGCATTATCCCAATCATATCCATTAGCAAATAGAATTATTTCGTTATTGCACACCAGTGCCGTATCTGTCCTATTATTATTATGGGCACTCAACACCAGTCCTGATACATTCCAAGGAAAACTGTTATTGTCAAGCATTCGGATATGATTACCAATAACGGTTCCGCTACCGGCAATGAGAGTAATACCATTCCACGAATCCGGTACAGTGTTTCTGCTTAGAATAGTATTGTGTGAAATGCTGTTAACGTCCAAATGCTCAATATATATACCTTGGCTTATGTCCGTAATGGTATTGCTGTCACAGATATGATTTGCACCCCTGCTTGGCGAACCTCCAAAGTTAATTCCGGTGTTTCCTCCTGTAATGGTATTGTGGATAAAGCGTATATTGCTGATTGGAATATACGCTCCACCGGATGATCCATCTGTATAGGTTCTGTTTATTGCCGTACCGGAAGTACCGCTGAACGAAATCTTACAGTCTCTAATCAGTATGCTGTCGCAGGGAAGCGTATTACTGAAACTGATTCCTGTTCCGTCGGTTTTACTAATGGACAGATTCTTGATGACAATATTGCTGCTGTTAGCAAGTATAATACCATCTCCGCTTGGGTTGATAATTACACTGTCCGCATTTCCTGCTTTAGAAGTCAATGTTAGCATATATCCGTTCATGTAATTATTTACATCGGTTAAGTCAAGGGTCTGCGGATAGGTTCCCGACAGAAACTCCACTATAATATCTCCAGCCGGCGAACAGTTTCTCACTATAGTTAAAAAATCACTCCAATTGGAAAGATGACCGCCCGTACCCAATGTATAGGTTCCCATAGTGTTGGCTTCACAGGCATAAGAAATTATCTGTATGGTATCATCAGTCGTCAACGAATCGGAAACACCATTGGGCAGGCTCACCCAGGCAACAATTGTATCGAATTTGCCGGCAGTGGGCATGTAGTTTCCCAAAGGGACTTCTCTATAATAATCCCAATACAGCGTATCGTTATTCAAGGTAATGGGTGAAGAAGAATGCAAATTGCCATTAACCGTCCAGTAGATTTGGGCATTCGTCAAATCTTTCAAGCCCCTGTTTTGGAGCTGTACCACAACCGGCTGTGAGACGCCTCCCATTACGGCAGTTGCAGCAGAAGGAGTAATAAACTTATTCAGGCTTGCCGAATTATTATAATATGTACCGGCAGGACGAATAACCGTAAAGCTGTCTATTACTGTAGCTGTATTGCCAAAAGAATCAACGGCGGTAATCCAGTAGTTCACCTTGCTGCCTTCCGGAAAAGCAGGAAGCATGGCTTCCCAAAGCGTAGCTCCCGAAGCAGTCATTTGGCTCGAATCGACAGTGGTAGCACTATTGTGTGTAATTGTCCAACATAGCTGTGGTGGTACCAGGTTTCGACTGGTATTTGTCCGAATGGTAGCATTTACGGCAAAAGGTCCTGTAGTAGTCTGTACTCCGCGCGGACAGGTAGCTGCCAGCTGTACAAAAGGGTCCCGCCATTCCCTTTGAGAGGCAAACATCTCTACATTATCAATCAGCCAACCGTAGGCAATTTGCGTACCTTCCGTATTGCCCCGCTTGAGGACAAAACGAATTTCTACATCCTCGTATCCGATTTCCGTACTCAACTCAAAGACCTCCTCTTTCCACCACGACTGTGACGGAATGGCAAGGCTGTCATTAGCCATCCATTCGGAATAACTGGCAGCAGTAAAGCCGACAAACCCCAATGAACCGGAAATGTTGTTTTGGTCTCCCAGATAACAATCCGCAGAAACAGGTGTCCAGCTACCCTGACCGATTCTGTATTCTATCCATGCCGCATCTTTCGGAGAGATTTTGCAGATATGGTGAAATGTCAAACGTACATATCCCAGCATGTCCGTACTAAAGATATATACCGGAGAAGTGAGATAGCTTACTCCCCCCATCATTCTCGGAACTTCTCCCAGAGAGGCATTGGGGTAACTTTTATACAAAGTCGCATCTTTCTTCCAGGCGTCGGAAGGCGAAGCGGTAAACGAGACAGCAGCCCCGTCAAAGTTTTCAACAGTTGTCTGCCAGACAAACTGCGAGAATCCAAATTGCAACAGGAGTAATAATCCTGCAAATAAAATACTTCTTTTCATGTTAACTGATTTAAATTTATACTTGATTTAACTATATTTTCTTTTTTTTTGTTAATAGACCTCTTCGACAAATAGTTTGTCTGGATTATCTCAACTAAAGTTTCGATGCTCTCATAAGCTTCGCGTTCGGGTGCTTCGTTCCTACTAATGACATACTCTTCAATTTGCCCCTAAATCCCCGCCCCCTTTCCCTTCGGGACTTCCCCCTAAAAGTGGAAGAAAAAAGGTAAAGATCTTTTTGGACTTTTGGTTCAGTGCGTTATTGTTAGTATTTAGCTCTTCTTCTTATTTTGTTATTATTTACTATATTTCATGTTAGTACGCTCTGTAAGTCCCCTTTAGGGGATTTAGGGGCGGTTCTCGTTATCGCAAGGACGCTCTGAACCGGCATATTTACCATTGCTCCTTTCTAACTTCATTTAACTTGCGTAACTTCTTTAATCTACTTTTATTGACCATTTGCAAGGATGCTATTTCGTTCATTCAATGCGTCCTTGTAAGAAATAAAATACTTTATTTTCCGAAGAATTTTATTGTTTCAAGGATGCATTACAAATGCCGCTTAACAGTGTAGGTCGTTAGGTTATAATCTAACACATCGTTATCCTATAACCTAAAGCGTCGTTATCCTATAACCTAAAGCATCGTTATCCTATAATCTAAAGCGTCGTTATCCTATAATCTAAAGCGTCGTTATCCTATAACCTAATGCATCGTTATCCTATAACCTAAAGCATCGTTATCCTATAACCTAAAGCGTCGTTATCCTATAACCTAATGCATCCTCAACCCCTAAGCTAATACCAATTCGTCACATTTCCACATATCTATATTGCTGTCAATAAATACTCAAATACATACGTCCGTGGCTCTTTAAGGACAGTGCCTCCTGTAGTATATTGTGTAGTAATTTTCAGCCTGTAATCGCCCTGTTCCACATCCACCGGCATAACAAAACTGATCTTCGATGGATCGTTGACAAGAATGGATGTCATCGGAATCCGAATGTTATTTCCCTCAGGATCTTCAAGGAATAATCCATTGTCGCGATGCTCGCCCGCAATTTTTATTTTGCTTCCCGTTACATTCACTCCGCCGCCGGGAGTAAGCACGGTGTTTACCTCGCCCGAAACCACATCCGTAACCGAATTAATAAACGTGCCAACAGATGCCATCCCGCGCACCTTTACCGATGCCGATTTTACTCTCTCACGCAACTCGCTCGCAGGTGTTGCCCTGGGAACGAGCCTGTGCTGCTTGGAATCCCAGCTGGCATTGTCTCCCAGGAATAAGCCTTTTGCATCCAGAGAGAAAAACGCCAAGCCGAACCTCACCGAATCACCCCGCAGGATACATTCGATAGCCAGCTCTTTGAGGATTTCCATCGACGCCTTGAGCGTAGTAGGGTTAAGGTCTGTACGGCGGTTTACCGCCATATTTACCAGGTCGTCTTCATTTATCGACCTTGATGTGATAACCTTTCCGAAACGGTCGTCTGTGCGTTCGGTAATTGAAAGGTCATACAATTCTACTAATACTGTGTTCTTTTCTTCTGACATATTTTTATTATATTTTTGTTTATACTGTTTTTCACTCACTATTCCTTATCAAAGTATCAATAATATGATCTAATTGCTTTATGTTTTCTGTAATATAATGAAATCCGGCATCTTTCAGATTTCTCAGATTTTCAGACGAAACATCATCCATATCCGGCTTGGCTCTGCATAGTCCGGGTTCCATTCGTAGATAATTTTTTTCATAACCGGCAACCTCAAAAAGCTGCTTTACCTGATAGCTTACTACTTCCGCCGAAGAAGACATCATGATATTCAACACCGGAACCGCCCATCCTGCAATACCCCATTTACTCGCTTTTTTGTAATCGTAGCGTTTTGCTTCCTTGCCCGTTCCTATCGAAACAACAAACAAATCGGAAATAGAAGGATGCTTGCACTTTTCAAATACCGATTTGCGGGCTTCCACAATAGCGCATAAGGTAGGATCACTCGCAAACATCGCTCCATCTATCAAATGGAAAGTTTCTCCTGCCAAAGAGGATACCTCCGCCAATTTAAAATAAGTAGGAGCCGCAGAGGTAGCTCTGGCGACATCTTTTAAATAAAAATCTCTCAATGTATGTTCACGTGCCTGAGGAGAAGTAAAAAATACCGCTTTCCGACTGGTAATATCATAAGCCGTAACCACACATTGTTTCCTCGACTGAGCTAAAGTAACATCACCCATCACCTCCTCAAGTACGGATTCCAAGCCATCTGCGACATATTTTTCGGAAAATAAATTGGATAGTTTAATAAAAGGCTTTCCTGCTTTGAGTTTAAATATCTCTTTGCCCCGTTCCATATAGAGTTTTTCAGCATCCGCTGCAGAAAACCGACTATGGAATTTTTGTCCATCTTTTGGAGGAAGAAGATAAAAACAACTGAGTATTCCCCCTGTACTTGTTCCGGCAATCATATCAAAATAATCTGCTAAGGAAACATTCGGATTGCCGGTTTTATGCTGCAACCCCTGTTCAAGGTAAGCGAGTATTTTTGCAGGAATAATTCCCCGAATACCGCCCCCGTCAATACTTAATATGTTTACCTTTTTGTTCATTTCTTTTATTTACCTATCTTACCCTTAATGTGAATTTGGGGTTTATTTATTTGATTAAAAGAAGTTACGCAAGTTAGATGAATCAGGAAGTTATAAAGTTGAAAGTTTAAACATTGTACGATTATAACTTCTTAATTTCTTTAACTTCCATACTATTCCACCTTTAAATGATAAGCAACTTCATTTGATCCCGAACTCACGTTACTATTAAATTTCCTTTTTGCCATTTTATCAGAACATCCTCCAAGGCATGTCTCGCATAAAATCAACAAGACAAAGGTAAACCAAATAGAAATCTTTCCATTAAAAATAACAAGACATTTTATAGACAAAACAGGACAAAACATGGACAACATCAAAACAAAATTAAAGAAATTATAATTTAAGAAAAACGTAATGATTTTTACTGTTTATTTCAAATGAAAATATTTAGTTTACTGTAAAATAATTGAAAAATAGAGAAGAATGAATGTCTTTTTCTGACTTTGCCGTTACAAAGACAAAACATTTAAAGACTATTGCGAAAAATTATTCTCCATCTTTTTGAAATAATTACGAAGTTCGGGTACTTTTATTCCTATTTTATCCGAAAGACGTTGTTTTTTCTTTCTACATGTTTCTATAGAAACATTTAATAAATGGGCTATCTTTTTTGTGTCCAAATCCAAATAAATACAAAAAATTAATTGTATATCATTGGAAGTAAGATTAGGATGTATATGTTGCAAAGCTATCAGCAAGGAAGGATTTATTTCTTCGAGATAATTCAAAAAGGTCTCCCACTCGGAAGAATCTTTTTGCTGCATTTTCAAATTACGTATAATAGAATCCAAGAGTGAGTCCCTTGATTTTTCAGGAATTTCCAAAAGTGAATTAAGCATTTCACTTATCCATTCATGCTTATTTGAATGGGATAATATTTGTGCCGTAAGTTGCTTGTTTTTGACCTCTATTTCATTATTGAGGCGTTCCTGCTTTAATAATGCTGAGGTTTCCTGTTCTTTCAATTGTTGTTCCAAGCGTAATTTTTCAATAGTGAGCTGTTCTTCTTTCAATAATGTAAGTGTTTCCTTCTTTTTTAAATATTGCTCCAGGATTAACTTTTGATTTTTTTCTTTTTCCAATTCCAAATCCGTTATTTGTTTCCGTTGCTTATTGCGTATAGACTGAATACGAAACACCCATATTAATATTATGGCAAGAATGGCTATAAAAACAAACAGGGAAATAAATAAAATCCGTTCATTTTTTTGCTTTGCCTTGTTTTCTGCCAGCCTGTTTTCCGAATTCAACAGCTCTATTTTTACCTGATTGCTTTCCAAATTATCCTTAATGTTAATCTTATGCAAGGAATCTTTAGCCATAATGAGGGAATCCTTATACTGCAAAGCTAAAACTGGAAAGTTAAACTGTTGATAAAGGTCTGACATGTATTTAAAAATATGAATACGCTCCGGCAAAATAGGATTTGCCTTGACGGCTTCCTGTCCAAAGTAAAAAGCCTTTTCTCTATTTCCTTTTGCCTGATATATTTTAGAAAGACATAAAAATAAAACAGATCTGTAATCCAGTTTAGAATTGTATTTATTTTCGATGTTTCGGTATTGCTGCAATACTTTCAAAGCTAATGTTTCTGCCGCATCGTATTCTTTTCGCAAGTACAGGTTGTTGGCTTTTTCTGTATTGAGATAGATTGACCATTTTTCATCCGGATTATCTTGCAGGATATCCGATACCGCATTAAGATACTTTATAGCTCCATCCGGTTTCTCCATTGCATGAAAGCTTATTGCAAGATTTACAGCTAACATGATTATCTTGTTACTGTCATTCAATTGTTCCGCCACCGGATATGCCTTTTCCAGATATTCTATAGCTTTTGCATACTGATTGGTTTCGCCATAAACAATTCCTATGTTATTCAAGACAATGAACGCTCCTTTTTTATCATCTTGTTCCAGTGTGATTTTATAGGCTGCCAAATAATATTCCATTGCTAAATCATAGTCCAATAAAGCGAAATATATTATACCTTTATTATTCAAAACAATTATTAATAAATCCCCATAATTATTCGTTTCCGCTACCAACTGTGCTTCATTTAGGTATTCAAGTGCTTTAGCCGGATTTCTCTTTTCCTCTTTTCTGGAAGAATCTATAAGACTACTGCAATATTGCCTTGTATTGGTATGTCCATTAGCAGACACAGGAATATATGATGCTATTATAAAGAAAAGAATCAGTATATAAAAAATCTTTTGTTTCATTATCTTAATTTTTATTAAAATGAAATACAAAAATACAGAAAAAAGGAAATAGAAGAGCAAGGTAAATGAGTAAATAAGGGAATGAGTAAATAAGAAGTTAGAAAGGTGAAAAGAATATCTTTGTAAAAATCCTTTGTGTGACTTCGTGAAACCCTTTGAGTTACTTTGTGGTTTATTATTTTATACTTTCGCCTGCTTTGCGTTTGGGAGTCTTCTTCCTCGTGCCCTGTCATCGCACTTTTTCCGCAGGTAACACTACGCTCACCTGCGGTTATGAAAATAAAGCCTTTCAGACTAAAGCTAAACAATTGGTGATTATTCATCATTGCACCACTTTACCATTGATCCCGAATTCACGTTATTATCAACTGTTTGTAAAAAAGTTTATGCTTAAATGCAAGAAATGTTACTTTTATTTAAAAAATTAGGATATATTTGCAGTGACAATTAACAATAAAATATCATGAAAACAGAAATTACTTTGTTTGCTTATATTGTTGATATTTTCCTCCAATGGGCGGCTTTTTTTGCTGCCTGTATTTCTTACCATTTTGTCGATTTTTATTCCAAAATTTAATTAACACATAAAATATTATGAAGCAGTTTTATTTTTTATTTCTTATTTTTTTGTTCTCTGTTTCCTTATTGAAGGCACAGGCAGTAGCAGTAGCAGAACCTGAAGCAGAGGCAGCAGAGGAAACATACATATCCGGAGAATATCATCATCTTGATGGAGCGTTTTATTTTGATATGAACGAAGACGGAGATCTTGTTCTGCATTGGGAGGGAGTTCATTCAGACGCAGGTGAGGATATTTTGTATTTTCAGGTGCTTGTAAGTGACGTTTCACTTATAGAATCTGGTATAGATACATGGAAGGGTTTGGCTATTCTTTCCGGGAATGAATCTTCTTATATGTTACCGAATCTGGGCAGTGAGCATCCTTTGCTTTATCGTTTGCTGACATCTTATACAAATGGAGAAATAGCCAAAAGTGAAGTTATTGACCTTCGGACTTTGTCTGATAATAGGTTTTTAGGAGGCTTTGATTATTCTTATGATGAACACGGGCATTTTATCATTTCCTGGAAAACAGCAGGGATATTACCTTTATATTATATAGTCCACTGTGGAAGTTTGGGTTGGGACGAATGGATTTCGGGAGATGTAACTTCTTATTATATGGATCAGGGTCGCCTATATGAAGGCATGCATCCTGTGTCTGTTCTTGCTGTCTATGAAGATGGTGAGGAATACTGGATAGATGAGGCTCTTGTAATTGAGTATCTTCCCGATATGGTTCCACAAAATTTCGTTTATGAGATATATGAAGAAAATTATTTGTATTTCTGGTGGGAATCGGGAGCTAATGATGGCGGGGGACCTTATGGAATAGAACACAATGGAAACTTACTTTATAATGCTCCATGGGGTGATTATTATGGATGGGATACTTATTTTGACTATTCAGACTTTAATGTAAATACAGGAAATTTAAACAATTATTGCGATTATAGTTTTGACATTGATGTTTATATAAATTCAGATTATACATTTTTTAATTATACTCATGATATTAAGACCTACATGCAACATAATTTCAAGTTGTATATGTTCCATAATTATGAGAGGGGCATAAAAGCAACCAATGACCTTTATTATTCCATCCTGTATGGAACCCCTACCCGCTTGGAGTATAGTACGGAATCAAGTGAAGTATATCTTTGCTGGGAAAATCCTGTAGAAGGGAAAATCCCTTATGAATACCGGATTGTTCGTAATGGATATGATATAGGAGGAGTCCCCGGAGAAGAAAACACTTTTAATAATGGCGGTTTATCGAATGGATTATACAATTATCTTATAGTAGCAGTATATGAAAATGATATAACTATTCCCTCCGGCATTATTCAAGTTGCTGTCAATGGTTCTCCTGTCGGATATACTGGCATTGTTGCTCCTCAAGATATTTCCTGTCAGGTAGAAAATACCAATAATGCTGTTCTTCACTGGTCGCTGAGTCCTTATGGAATATTGCCTTCCTCCTATCGTATAGAACGTGATGGACAGGAAATTGCTGTTTTAGATGGATCAGACCTGTCCTATATGGATCCTGACCTGGAGATAGGTACTTATTATTATCGTGTTTTTATAAACTATCCCGATGGAAGAGTAATAGCCTCGGACTATTTTTATGTCACTGTATCTCTTGCCATCCCCGGCAATTTCACCTATATAATAAACGGAGGCAATACTATAGCTCTTAGCTGGACGATTCCTAGTGGGGTTCAGCCACGGCACTACTCTATTACATGTAATGGAGAGACTATTGCAGAGAATCTTCCTTCGGGAACGCGGACATATTCCCATACAGATGTTGGTATAGGCACCCATACATATATACTTTATGCAAAATACAGTAATGGAAATATCAGAGAAGCAAGAAACAGAATTACTGTTGAAATTAGCCCCGCCATGGTAGAAAATTTTACCTATACACTGGAAGATTTTAATAATGTTTCTCTGAGTTGGGAAGTGTCCGAAAATGGAATACCGCCGGAGTCATACCGGATTCTACGGGAAGAAGAGCTAATTGCAGAACTCCCAACAGGAGTATTTACCTATACCGACCAGAACTTAGAACCAGGGACATATACATATCGCCTTTTAGCATATTATGGAATAGAAGAGGTTGTGGAGGCGGAGAATGTAGTGAGTGTTGAAATAATTAGTGAAGAAGTTGATTTAATTTCCATTCCATTCAGTTACTTTCTCTATGGTGTTCAGGAAGACAATAACATTGCTGTTGTGTGGTCAGATACAGCTATAGAGAGGGGACAGGTACAATATTATCGGATAGAAAGGAATGGACAGCTTGTTGCAGAGTTAGATTCCAATTCCTTTTTCTATATGGATTCCAATTTGAGTATAGGAACATATTCTTATCGTTTACTTGTTTATTATATAAACAATCAATTTTCTTCTTCTGAGAATGAAGTTACTTTTACGGTTAACAACACCTATCCTACTGTAGCTTATGGTTTTCCGACTCATCTGGTTCATTATATAGAAAATCATAATGATGTTGTTTTACGTTGGGATATTCCTTTGAAAGGCAGTAAACCGTTGTATTATAAAATCCATAGAGATGGAAATATTATAGGTCAGGTAGGCAGTGACACCTCTATTTATTTTGATGTAAATCTGGCAGCCGGAACTTATTCTTATCTTTTGTCGGGATATTATGCAGATAATACACAGAAAATGTCTAATGATCCACTTATTGTCACAATAGAAAACTTTACCGGGAATATTCCCATTCGTATTGGAGAAGATGAACACTATATCCGAATGCTTATTGATACATTGGAAGAAAGACCTGTTCGTCCGGAAAATTTTACTCATATTCTATCCGATAATTCAGTGAGCTTGACATGGAATCATCCGGAAGGAGGCTTGCGTCCGGTTTATTATCAAATTGAGCGAAACGGGGATCTTATTGCTCAAATAGAAGGTAACTTAAATTCATACTTTGATTTGAATTTAGAAGATGGAACTTATGCATATCGTCTTTCTGCCTACTATGATCCAATTATTACTCTGTATGCAAAAGAATGGGTAGTACTTACAATATTACTTTGTGATTAAATTTTAAAATATATTAAATATGAAAAAGCTGTATATAATGACTTTAATAATTTTGCTTGGTTTTGGTTTCCGAGCAAATGCACAAGAGATGGGTGTAATGCAACGGGAATATGAATATGATAATGCCGGAAATCGAATAGTGCGTAAGGTATTGATATTGGAGGATGGATCATCCGGTCAGAAATCCATGAAAAATCAATCTGATTCTCATCAAGATGACTTTTTTACAGATAAAGCAGGTGATATTTCCTTGAAAATATTTCCAAATCCTACAACATCCAGCGTTACTCTTGAAATTGATAATCTAACAGAAACAATTGCCGGAAATCTTGAAATTTATAATTTTGCCGGAACTCGCATAGACACAAGAGAAATAAGTTCGCATACGACAAAGATAGATTTAAGTCGATATACATCAGGAACTTATTTAATCACCGTCCGTATTAATGATAAGAATACTTACTGGAAAATTGTTAAACAGTAAAATGAATATTTTAATAAATCAAAGATATTAATTATGAAAAACATATATCATATAATAAAAAAACAGCTTATTGTTTATGTTGTATTATTACTGGGCAATACATTTGCTTGGTCTCAAAATATAGTAGGTACAATACCAGGGACAATTGATGTTTCCCCCACGGGGTCTGCCTCTTATACAATCCCAATAGAGGTAGTTCCGGGTACGTCAGGCATGCAACCTAATTTATCTATAGTTTACAACAGTCAAGCAGGTAATGGTTCATTAGGTATAAAGTGGGATTTAGCAGGACTTTCCGCCATTGTAAGAACATCCCAAACGCTATATTATGACAATAATATTACAGATATTCAATGGGATAAAAATGACCGTTTTATGTTGGATGGAAATCGTTTGATTGTTACAAACGGAAAAGAATATGGAATGAATGATGCTTTATATGGAACAGAAACTGAAACATTTTCTCAAATAAGGCATTATGGAACATTAGGAAGTGGACCTGAATATTTTGAAATAGTTACAGATGAGGGGAATATTATCGAATATGGAAACACTCCCGATTCCCGCCAAAATTTATGCGGTACGGCATCTATCTGGATGATTAATAAGATAACCGATATACATGGCAATTATATGACATTTCAATATATTCAAAATGAAGGAATACCATGGATTTCGGAAATTAATTATACCGGAAATTCTTCTTTGACACCTTATGCTAAGGTTAGTTTTACATATATGGATAATACTGTAACAAAGGCAGATCGTTTATACATGGGAGGGCATTGGTATAAGCGAACACGGCTATTACAAAAGATATCTGTAACATACGAATCTTCTCCTGTGAGAAGTTATTCGTTTTCATATTTGCAAAATGACGGATATGCACGACTTGTACAAGTAAATTTAACTGCTGAAAATTCAACAACTCTTAATCCCACTTATATTTCTTGGGGTGATCTTGGTCAACCGATGACAACCCACCAAACATCTTTATCTTCAACATTGAGCATAAATGGTGATTTTAACGGGGATGGCATAACAGATATCTTGACTTATAATCAAGGGGAAGGAGATGCTCATAGAACCTATGTTGTATACCGTGGTGATATTGATGGAAATTATAAAGAATACAGAAGAGGTACAACCCCCTACTTGGATGTTGGAAATGCCTTTGCTCTTGATATTGATGGAGACAGAACGGATGAGTTTGTTTTTATTACGGCAGTCGGGTTCAGAATGATTTGGTATTACAAATTCGGAACGGAAACATCAACTCATTTTCTGCCAGGATCCGTTCAATTTATAGACTTATTAACTGGTGATTTCGATGGAAATGGAAAGGTTGATATTGCTATTACGAAACAATATGGTGTTATTAAACAAGTATATCTGTATAAAAACCCGAATTCAGATCCGGATCCGCAAATAATAATTTGTGCTTTAGATGATAATGTACAGACTGCTGATTTTAATGGAAATGGCAAAACAGATATCCTGCATACAAACACATATAACGATGGAATAATTTATATTTATGAATATGATAATAACAAAAAAAATTCCTTCAGATATTCAGTGGCGGTTTTCCTACACTCTGGCATGATTGTTATCATGGGGACTTCAATGGAGACGGCATACAGGATTTATTAACATTTAGCAGTCCTGCAGGCTGGGAAATACATTTAGGTACAGGAAGAGGCTATGCCTGGCCGGGGATTACATTAAGTATTTTATCAAATACAGTAAAGTTTCCTTTCCCTTTATCCTTTATGAATTATAATATTCCTATTATTGCTGATTTTGATGGGGATGGAAAAGACGATATCCTGCAACCCGTATATAATAAAAATGCGGGAAACATGACTATACATACTTTCCTTACAAGAACAATAAATGAAAGTCAATATACTTATCAGAAAATAACGACATTCAAAGATTGGTTGCCAAGTAGTTTTGCTTATAGCTGTGGAGATATGAATACTGACGGAAAAGCAGATCTTGTTTACACCTCTCAATCTTTTTATAGTATTTATGCAAAAGGAGAGGCATCATTGGTAAAGCAAATAACAGATGGTTTTGGCATTCAGGCTCAATTAGATTATACTTTCTTCTCGCATGATAAAAAATTCATCCGTAACAAAATCGGCTATCCTGTTGTTAAAGAACTTCGACAGCCCAATGGATTGGGAGGATTAAAGAATATAACAGAATATTCATATACAACTCCTAACTTTAGTTATACAAAACGAGCTTTCTTGGGGTTTGACTATTTTTATATGATAAACAATGGGATTTCTACCCGTTATGAATTTTCTCAAAATCAAGATTATCAAGTGTCTTATTTAGAAAGAATGACGCAATTTATAGATTATATCATTTCACAGAAAGATATTTACCAGCAAATTATTAATACACAATTTTTATCCTTTGATAATAAGCGTTTTATGATGTATAATCATATTGTTGTTGATTATGATATAATGAATAATATATATACTTATAAAACTACCACTCCTCATACTACAGGGCAATACAAAGGCAGGGTAAAGGAAACGCGTTTGGAAAAGAAATCCTCTGCAGGAGAGAATGCTCCTTATGAAATAAAACAGACACAGGAAGTTTCATATACTCAACGTTCCGTTTCTGCCAATGGGAAAATGATTACCTTGACTAGCCCAACTCGTGTTACAAGCAAGGAGGAAATAAGTGGATCGTCACTGGTAAAAACAGGATACACAGATTATACCTATTATAGCGGCAGTCCAAATATTCAAAGGATAAAACAATGGAATGATCATGGATTCCAACAACAGGATTTTTTCAATTATAGTTATGGACTTCCAACCCGCATTGATAAAACAGCCTCAGATGTTTCCTATTCCATGCGTACGGATTATACCTATGATTCAAAAAGACGGTTTATTACACAGGAAAAATCCCAGAATACAGATATAGTATCTTATACCTATAATCAAAAAACAGGTAATGTTTTGTCTGTTACCGATATTAATAATTTAACAACAACTTACTCCTATGATGCTTTGGGAAAGAAAACCAAAACAATCTTTCCTGACGGAACAAAAGAAATAATAGACTATGTGTGGGCAGATAATCAGGCTCTGTCTGATGGTATGGAAAACGCTGTTTTCCATACACATACATCTACTACGACAGGTAACCTCAAGACTGTTTGTTATGACCGCTTATGTCGTGAAATATTAGCCTTTTCAATAAATGGGTTTAAGGAAACCCAATATAATTTCAATGGTCAGGTAAAGCGAAGTTCATATCCTTATAATCACATGTCGGTAACTGCGGATGAAAAGGCATGGGTAAATTATGCTTATGATACGTATGGATATTTACGGTCAGAGAAAGGACCTACTACTAATTTATGTTATTCTTATGGAGAAAAAAGTATAACTGTATACGATGCTATCAGAAACACCACCTATACAAAAACCCATGATGCGGCGGGGCGTTTGTTGACATCAACCGACCCGGCAGGAACAATTTCTTATTCCTATTCTTTGGAGAGCCATAATGGCAAAATATGCGACAAAATGCAAATTACAGCATTTAATAATACAACAAGCATACTGACAGACCAGTGGGGAAACAGGCTTAGCTTATCCGACCCGAATGCCGGTACTATTACAAGCACTTTCAATGGCTTTGGACAGCTACTTACCCAAACCGATGCTAATGGAACGCTTTCTACTTATTCCTATGACAATTTTGGAAGAAACACCGGGATTGCCATGACAGCTTCCAACATCCCAACTACAACAATAAGCTATACGTATGATGCCAATGGTAAAAAGGGAACATTAGCCTCTGAGACCATAAGTCCCGATAATACTTCTATTTCCTATACCTATGATAATTTCCTGCGCTTGACAGGCAAAACATATATGGTGGATAATAGCTCATACACATATAGCTATTCTTATACAGATAGAGGACAAATAGAAAATATTGTATATCCGTCCGGCATATCTATAAAGCATGAATATATAAGCGGAAGGCTTAAGCGTATCCGACATACCACGAATGGTCTTCAAGAGAGTGCTTTTAATGCCCTTTCGTATCATTTGGGAAGTCCTTCTTTAGTATGGTCATACAATATAGGAACAGAATATACATATAATAATAAATCTCAACTTCTTAGAAAAGAATCCGGGCTTCTTTCCGGCAGTGGAAGCCAGCGGCAACGGCTACGGCAGGATTTTTATTATTCGTATGATAATGCAGGACGCATAAGCTCAAGAAGCAATGCTTATTATCCGTATGAATATGCTCCTTCGGAAGAACTGTTCTTTCACGATAAGATAAACAGGCTGTGGAAAGTACAAAAAAGAGATTATGAGGATGAAAATACACCAAACAATTCCACATTATTTACAATGGATTACAATCAAAACAAAATAATGTCTCATTCCGGTGTAGGTGATTATTCCTACACTTCTGCCAAACCCCATGCCCTGACCAATGTAGAACTATACGATGAAGAAACAATTAGCCTGAACCGTTGCGATTTAACATATAACGCATTTAATAAGGTTCAGACCATTGATGAAGGGAATTATCATTATGAAATAGGCTACTATCCGAATAAAAACCAAGCAATAAGTATCTTGAAAGAAAACGATGAAATAATTTCAAAAAAACATTATGCAGGAAAAGCTTTTGAGTATGAAGATGTCAGCAATACAAAATACCATTACGTGTATGCTTACGGACAGCCTGTTGCGGTGCTGATACAGCAGGGGGATGGGGATATTATTCCTTACACTATCCATACCGACCATCTGGGGAGTGTGGATATTATTGCCGACAGGAATGGTACCATAATAGACAGTATGAGTTTTGATGCCTGGGGCAACCGAAGGGATAGATTGCACCGGACACAGAAAGAAGAGGGTGTTACCCACTTAATAGACCGTGGCTTCACAGGCCACCAGCATTTGGATGTATTTAACCTCATTAACATGGGTGGCAGAATATATGATCCCACCGTACAGCAATTTTTAAGTCCGGATCCGTATGTACAGATGCCAGATAATACACAAAACTTGAACCGCTATGCTTATTGCTTAAATTCTCCATTAATGTACACAGACCCGACAGGGGAAAAACTAAAATGGTGGCAATGGGGATTGATAGGATTAGGCGTGGATGCTTTAACGGGTGGGGCTATAAGTGCTATGGCTGCTGCAACAGCAACAGCTGCTTCTGCTGCCATAACAACAAATGCAACAAGTCTTTTGGCGTTTAATACTACTACCTATACTGCTATATTGCCTTTTCAACACACTCTGTCGGCAATAGATATGACAGTGAATTTTTTCCGTAGTGGGGAGGGCAACTATAAAGGGGTATGGAATGCTATAAAAATAGATTTTGGAATAGCAAATTCTTTCCTAAGTATGTTTGATTTTGACAAATCCGCGTCACCTTTGGAATGGGGGTTACAGCTTTATAATAATTTCAGCTTTGGCGAACAATTACAAACCTCCATAGGAAGAGGATTTGCACACATGCAAAATATTGGTGGATTTGTTGATGCTGTCGGCTATTATAAAGGAAGAACTACAATTCGCTTACAGGGAGACTACATAGGAAGCAATCTATTTAGTGGAATCTCTTTCGGGCATTATGTCTTTGGGTACGATATGGCATTAACTCCCAATGATGATGCAAAATATAATCATGACCTATTTGCTCATGAGTTTGGACATACGTATCAAAGTAGAAATGCAGGGTTGTTATATCTCTTTAAATACGGTATTCCCAGTGCTGCAGGAGGCGATCTATCAGAAGCGGATGCTGATTGGAGAGGATACATGAATTTAGGAATTGATCCATGGGGCTATGTAAGTAAGTATTCAGAAAAACCGAATCGAATAAAATGGTGGGAGTCAGGAGCAGGTTCTATATTATGGCCATTTATGTGGATTTGGAATCGTTAATTATTAAAATAAAAAGAAATGAGAAAAATTATTTTTGTGATTATAGTTGCAGCACTATTAACAGGCTGTGATCCGGGTTCAGATTGTTATTTTTATGTAAGAAATCATTGTTCAGATACAATTAGCGTGATCACAACAAAAGAATATGCTGACACCAGACCTTTAGCAACAAATATAACTTATGTTCCACCAGGTGAAAACAAGTTAATTTATAATAATTTAGTTCTTGATACACCACCCGAATTATATTTTATTCAATATTTTTTTTCATCAATTACTATAATTCAAGGAGTAGATACGAGTAAAAAAGATTTTATGAATCCTTTACTTTGGGAATTAACAACTAATGAAAGAGGGAAAAATTACGATGCTAATTTTAATTTAACCATTAATCCGGAAGATTTTGACTAATAATTAATGGTAGAAAGCAGGATTGGGATCTATATTATGGCCATTTATGTGGAGCTGGAATCGTTAATTATTCAATGTCCCGTCCTGAAATAGGTTGACAGATTTATACTAAATACTTATAAGAACCGATAGTCACTAATCTATCGGTTTTTTGATGAACAAAATTAGG
>QMCD01000655.1_pt1 | contig 23733 bp, 27 predicted proteins | sample 1821841 | NCBI WGS metagenome assembly QMCD01 (sample SAMN01991225, study PRJNA193472) | Termite gut metagenome, whole genome shotgun sequencing project. | isolation source: worker | host: Macrotermes natalensis | reverse complement strand
TTGGTTGTTCTGCGTTTTCGCCGCCTACGCACCACCTTGCCGCAAACGTGGAGCGGGCCGCCCCAGATTTGCTGTTGCGTGGGTTCCCAGATTGTCAGGTCGATTTTGACGAGCCGATGCGTTTTCGGATCGAATTCTGGTTGCATGGGGGCACCTTCAGCGCAGTTGGTGTTGGCTTGACAGCGGGAGCAGAAACGCTACGATGAAGAGCGTTCGCTGGCGCAAGCCGGTTGGATACTTTGGCCGTCCGAAATCTTTCCACGGAGTGCGGGCGGCCTGTTTTACTTCTTGCCTGTCAACTTCGCCGACAACTCGGCAATCTTTCGAGCAATCCAAGACGACAGGGCCTTTTCCGGATGCTTGTCTTTCGATCTGGCCAGCTCGGCGTTTTGAAGTTCTTCGTCGCTCAATCGGATCGTGACCCGATGTTCGCGAGGCTTCTCGACCGGTGGCCTTCCACGTTTGGGAGTCAAAATAGAACCTCCTTTCTGTGTCGCACATTTTATGCGGACATTTAACCATTGTCAATAGTTGCGGACTTTTATTTTTCATGGGGGCGCACTCCTAGCGCAGTGGGTAGGGTGGGTAAATCCGCTTGACACTTCCGTAGGGAAGCGGTACGATAGAAGCAGACTTAGCCACTCCGTGGCAAGGGTTTAGGGCGTCAACAGTAGTTTTCCACGACCTTTGTTGGCGTCCGTTTTTTATTTCTTGTACGATTCGATCATCTTCCGAATTTCTTCGACGGTGAATTCTGCCAACCATCGCGAAAATGGTCTCGGTGACTCCGACAACCGGTAAGCCTCTTCGAGCAAAGACTTTTCTTCTGGCGTATACCGCATAAATACAGTCTCGCTTCGTGTTTTTTCCGGTGGTTTGGGTGGTTGCCCTCGTTTCGGTGTCATTTGATTCTCCGCAAAAGTTCTTTGTATTAAATTCAGCAAAAGACAATATATCGCAGACAAGTATTTCTGTCAATAACAGTCTGCTATTTATTCGCATGTTTATTTTTCTCATAGCTACGCACCTCTAGCGCAGTTGAAATTGGCTTGACGTTCGCAGCAGAGACGCTAGAATGAGGAGCGTTCGCTGGCGCAAGCCGACGTTACGTTGGGTCGCTCGATACTTTCCACGGTCGCGAGCGGCCTTTTTTACTTCTTGAACATGGTTGTTTCGGCAATCATCCTGATTATTGTTGAATAATCGGGATTCTCGTTTGACAGAACAGTAATTTTTCTTTTTGCCTTTTCCAGTATCTGTCTTATTCTTTCGTAAGTCACTTTGTACTGCTTTGCTACGTCTTGAATCGACAAACCGTCTGACGCAATCAGCAGCACAATTTCGCGTTCCCGAAACGTCAGCTTCTGCAAGAGAGATGAAATTGTGTCTCGGCTGAGTGGTCTCGGTGTAGAATCGGTGCCAGTCTTTTGCGCGGCAATGATCCTTCTGGCTTCTTCCAGCGATGTTTCCACCACCCAGCGAGCAAGCGTTGTTTGGGCATAAGAAAGCTCGTAGGCTATTTCTAGAAGCGTCTTTTCTTCCGGCGTATAGCGCGCATACACTGTTTCTGTCCTGCTTTTTTCCGGTGGTTTCGGAGGCTGACCTCGTTTCGGTGTCATTGAAATCTTTTTGGAATAGGTTTTGATAATTGCAGTACTTTGGAATATAATGCCGCAAAGAAATGTTGTCAATACTCTGCGGCAAAGAATTTGCTTTTCTCATGTACGCACCTCTAGCGCAGTTGGCAAGTTGGGAATTTTTGGCAATTTTTTTTATAGACTATGGCCGATCTGCCCAAAACATAGGTCGATTTTTCCTACGAATCAAGGAGAAAAGCCATGATAATTTGACTCTTGCAGTGCGGCAAAATTCATTGAAACCGGCTGTAACAATCGTTGCGATTGCTACAACCGGAACTGTGAGATTACGCGCTACTGCGGATCAAAAAGCTCATGCACGACCGCCTTGGCCACCTTCTTGACGAGGCCATCAAGTTGCTGGCCGCAGGGGAAAATCCAGTGCTCGGCCCCAAAATTGAAGACGGCTTCGGTCGTGTCGGTGATCGCCACGGTGACCGTGTGGCCGTTGGCAAAAATGAGCCACTGACCTACGGCAAACTCGTTTGTTGCAAACTCAACGGACTCGCCTTTGGCGATGAAGCCCTGCTTTTGGGCGTACTTGTCCACGGCGTCGCAGAGGCGCGAACTTTGGGATTCGGTGAAGGTGCTCATGGTTGACCTCCCGTGGGTTGGGAATTGGCCGTTGAATCGCCTCTCAGCCGGTCTTGGGCGTACATGATGGCCACCTTCAAGATGTTGTCAGCGTACTTTTGGTCTTCGTTTGGCCTGCGCACCGGGCAGAGCTTCCGGTAGATTTCGAGGCAGTCGCCCAGATATTCAGCGAATGCCGCATTGTCGTCAGGGACATCGTGATTCCACTTTGCTTGGAACGATTTGATGAAGTGGGACATAGATTCCTCCAATTTGCAAAGGGTGTGCGGTCTCCCCTTGCCCCAAACATCGGAGGCGGTATCATAGAGGAAACCTTTTGGTTGCCCAATTGCGTTGTGTCTGGCAAGATTTTGACGCAGTTGGGTTTTCTTTTGGGCTATTTCAAGCCTGCTTCTTTTCGATCAACTTGCTGATAACCAAGTGCGGCACGGCGAATAAACTCCGTCGGATTTCCATACCCATAAAATTTCGCTAGGGTAGAGATTTCTTCGTACTCATCTTCATTCACGCGAAATACACGTTGCTTATCACGTTTTTCGCCGAGTGCTTTTCTTGCTGCATTCATTTGTATTCATGTTAGGTTGATTGTGCATTGCATTATACACCATCTATCGGCCATTGCAAGGGGGTTCTGGAAAATTTATCTTGATTTTTCCTGATTTTGGGATAGAATCCGTCTTTGGGCAGGCAATTCATTGCCATTTTGAGCAAAAACAACATGAAAACACAGGAAATTATTTTCTACGAGGTTTACGGATTGGGTGGCGACGAGCCGGAATTTGTCACCGAATCCTTTGACGAGGCTCAGGATTATTTTGACAAAGGATATGCAATCCACGAGGTACATACATCTCGGTGGCAGCCTACCAAGAAAACCAAAACAAGCACTACCGTTATCCTTGAATGGTGACAGTAAAGGAGAATTTTATGGACACTGAACAATTGAGAGACCGGCGTTTTGACCGCACGCTTGACGCCATTTCGAAACAAGAGCGGACAGATTTCCGCCGTGAAACATTTGAGCGGCGACAAGCAGAGTCCCAGCGGCGCAAGGCTGAGGCCATGCCAGTCGGGGCAGTAAAAGCAGAAAAGTAGGGCGTTTGACATAACAGATGCTCCTTTCTGTTGGGGAACACCCTTGACGTTGCCCGAGAAAAGGGCATAATCAGAGCGTTCCATTGATTGGGATATTGGGCTGCCCCGCTCCGTCGAAAGTTTGGGGGGGCCATTTTCTTTTTCTACTTTTCTTCAAGGCACGAGCGGTCTGCGGTTTCATAGCCTAAACAGACACGCCTCATGTAGTCGCTTTTCTTGGAATAACCTTGGGCCTTGGCCATGCGCTCAATGTCATTTTGTTCGTCTTCTGTGCACCAAAATGCCATTTGCTTTTTTTGCTTGTCTTGCTCATCTTTTGCAGGGCGTGCGTTCATGGCAGTGTCTCCACTTTGGTTATCCTTATTTAATAATAATAAATCTACACGAATAATCGACATTTGCAAGTAGCCTTATCGCTATTTTGGGAAAATTCTTGGAAAATCTTGTAATTTCTGAAAAATAGCAGTAAAATCCGACTTTCTGTTCAATGATTCATTCAAAAAAAGGATGCCCCATGCGATTGATTCTCATTCCTCTGCTCATTTGCTTCCCCTCGGTTCTGCCCGCCAACGATTCTCTGCCGTGGCAAATTGAACGAGAATGGAAAACTTCGGATGGAAAATATTCTGCCGTTGCTCGGTTTGTAGGACAGATCGATGGTTCGGTCGTTCTCAAACGAAAAGACAACGGCAAGCTCGTGGATATTCCAGTTGACAAACTGGCAAAAGATGATGTAGATTTTATTGCTGAAAACTATGATCGCCCACTTGAAACAGAATACTCTCCGTGGCAACGACGGGCAACGCCAGCACAATCGGTAAAACTTGCATCAGCGCCACGAGACGCAACAATCGCTACTGCTCCAAAAACAGCAACTGAAAAGATCGTAGCACAATGCGAGTCGCTAATCAAAGAATTGCAAGGGTTCAAGAGCAAAGCCGACTTTCATAAAATGGGATTTGGTCGAGGTGGCCCGTATTACGCTTGGATGAAGAAAGTGGAAAATCTTCGTGATTCTGTTTCCAACTCGGATGACGACACGTTGAGTATGGACGCACTCGTTCTTGCCGGTGATATTTTGATTCTTGGCAAAGAATATTTGAAATCTAAGGGGCAAGAAACCGTGTATTCTCGTTACTTTTTTAACGAAATTCTTCCGATAGCAAAAGGGCAAGAGCCAAAACCTAACGTAGCTGTCAAGCCTCAGCTACCGGAGTCAGAAAATGTAGATTATAAAATCATATCCGATACGAGCTTAGGAAGGATTAAGCGGAGCGTCGATGTCCAACTAGCAAAAAAACTAACAGAACGGAATATAGAAAAAATAGCTTTCGCAATTAGATCAATAAAACGTGAAAACTATGAACGGACATTTATCCTGTACTACCTTCCCGGCATGGAGGTTGGAGCTGGTGCATGGGCAACGAGCCACTTTGATGAAGGCGGTGAAGTGGAAGTTCGTTTTACAGGCATTGAACCGTGACTTTCTCCGTTCCGCCTTCCCCGCGAAGCGTGCCAATCGATAAAAAGATAGCCCATGCAACATTTCGCGTTGCATAGGCATTGCCGGTGTGGAATTCTTACCCGGCCTTGACAAGAAAGTGGCAAGAAAACTTTTGGCGATTCGTTTGAGCAATGAAATGCAGTGGTTTTTATGAATTGGCGGCGGACTGTTAATCCGTAGGTCCTAGGTTCGAGTCCTAGCCGGGGCGTTTTCTACAAGACGAGCTTGTTTTCAGGGGTGTCGGTGGCCCAACCAGCCTTCTCGCGTTGTCCCCCCGCGCCGTGTGGCGGGCATTCGGCGACAGAGTGCTCCCGAAAACGTCTTGCGGTGTTCCGTGTTTCAAAGACAATCTTGGCTTCCGTGCGCCCCGCTTCAAGACAAGCGTGTCTTACTGTGTTCCTTGCTTCAAGACAAGCGTGTCTTGAAGTCTTCATAATGAAATTCGCGGAGTACCTGAACATCGCCGTCGAGGGCGGAGCTGTCGCAGGAGACGATTGACGGTAATTTGATGCCGTTGAAGGCCGTGTTCTTGCAAATTGTATATTGCGACATGTCCGCAAAAACCACGCGGTCACCTACCGTGAGCGGCTTTTTGAACAAGTATTCGCCGATGATGTCGCCCGACAGGCACGTCTTGCTGCCGATAATATATTTGTAACGTCCCTCTTCGAGCGGCATGTCCATGTCGGTGGATTCAATGACCTTTCTGGCTCCGAGGATGTCGGGCGTGTACGGCATTTCCAGCACGTCGGGCATGTGCGCCGCCGCCGAGGTGTCCAAAATCACCACGTCGATACTCGTGGGATTTTCGATTACGTCCAAGACCGTCGCCACGAGATAGCCCGTGTTCAACACATGCGATTCGCCGGGTTCGAGAAAAACGTCCAGCTCATATTTGTCGCGGAAATCGTTAATCATTTCGCAAAGCCCGTCTACGTCGTATCCTTTTCGCGTGATGTGATGGCCGCCGCCGAAATTGATCCATTTCAGTTTCTTAAAGTATTTCTCAAAGCGTTCGACCACGAGTTCCAGCGTCCGGTACAGCACGTCCGAACCTTGCTGGCACATCGTATGAAAGTGAAAGCCATCAATGCCCTTGAGCGAATCGAGATTGTTCAAAACTTCGGCGCGCATTCCGAAGCGTGAACGTACCGTGCAAGGGTTGTAAATCTCCATCTGCACTTCGGAATACTCCGGGTTGATACGATAGCCACAGTGAATTTTCCGACCGGACTTTTTAATCAGCGGACGAAAACGTTCGTATTGATTTTCGGAATTGAAAACCAAATAGTCGACCAACGGCAGGGCGGCTTCAAGTTCCGGCTCGGAATAGGCCGGTGAATACATGTGAATGGTTTTGCCGAACTCCTCTTTGCCGAGAAACACTTCGTTCAAACTGCTGGCTGCCACGCCGCCGAGGTATGGAACCATATCCTTAAACACGCCCCAAGTGGAAAACGCCTTGAGAGCAAGGAGAATTTTGCAGCCTGTGCGAGTTTGCACATCGGCGTGAATCTCCATGTTGCGGCGCAGGGCTGCCCGATCAAGGATGTAGTAGGGCGTGGAAATATCAACAGAGGCATAATCGAAAGTGTGTTCCATCAAAGATCATGGTTGGTAGACGGTTATATGAAACTTGCTCCATAACCCGTCATTCCCGCATCGACGGTCGACTAGGTATCGTATAGGGAACGACGGAAAGGAGCGGAACTTGCGGGCGCAACAACATTCCCCTCTCCAAAGGGGAAGAGGGGAATGCCAAATGCCTTGAGCGGCCAAAACCGTCCAAGGCACTCTCAAACAAGGACTCGTCACGAGTCTATTTGGATTTCTTCAGGGATACGGCATCCCATTCGCTATTTCGCGGCATGGCGAATTTCATGTTCCCCTCCTGATCGACAACGAAAGTCGCGGTCAGGTTTTGCAATGCCCTTTCGACACGCCTCTCCCTTCCCTCATCGAATTTCTTTGTGATGCGGATGTCAAGGATATTGCCCGTGGACCTAGGAGTCGCAGTGCCTTCGTAGCGGTCGTCGTCGCTCGGATCGTGACCGGCGCCCGGCAGGCCATCTTCGTAAAAAACCACGTCGAAAGATTGTCCCTTTCCGTCCTGCCGCGGTGTCAAAACCATCCCCATCCAGTCATCTCCTTCGTGACCTGAATAGCGACCGGCGAGCGCATCAACATTTGCCTGTACATCGACAGGCAACGGAACACTGCCTGTGGCAGCGACCGTTTTCCCTGCCGGCGACACCTGAGGCTGATAGTTAGGTAAACATTTAATACCTGTGGCAGCGACCGTTTTCCCTGCCGGCGACACCGCCATCTCCATCTTCCTCTCGGCGCGCACGGCATTCCATTCCCGATTTCTCGGAATGGTTATCGCTATCGTCATCCTGTTCTTCTCGGTAGAAGTTTCATCAAGGGGCTGGGTTTTAAGGGCGGCCTTGAGTTCGCGGAGTGCCAGCTCGACAGGTTCTTCCCGTCGTCCGTCGAATTTCTGTTTCAGCGTGATACGCAGTACGGCGTTATTCTCCGTTCTATCGAAAATAGCCGTCCCGACGTACTTATCGCCGTCGTTCGGATCGTAACCGGCATTCGGCAGGCCGTCCTCGTAAAACGCGATCGGGTAAGCACCGTCCTTCGGCTCTTCAATCACGATGCCGATTTGGTCGTCCCCCTCCATGCCGAGATACTTGCCCGGCAGTGGGGGCAACTGCAACTTGATCTTGGCCCCCCCCGCCGAAGCGGCATTCGCTGTCGGCGGAGGGGTCGCCTCCGTTTTCGCCGTCTGCAACTTCTGCAATTCGGCTTGCAGACGGTCGATTTCCGCCTGAAGTTCGGCGGTGCTCTTTTCTTGCGTCCCGTCTTGGGCCGTTTTATCCTGGGCATCGGTCAGCGTTGCGAGTCCGAGGCACAGGACGGCAACGAGAGCGGCGACTCTCCAACACCGTTTCCATGTTTCAATTTGTTTGTGCATGTCAATTCTCCTTGCTAGAGGTTTTCCGCATGTGTGTACGGCGGCGAGTGTCTGTCCGTAGCGACTAACGGGAGCGGTCGTGCAGCACGCGGATTTTTGAGTGGCTCAAAAAGGGTTCCGGCCTCCGAAGACGTCGACAGACGACTACATGACAAAGTCTGCCATAGTATACTCCTGTTGCGGAAATTGTCCAGACGGCACAATATTCATTCCACAGACTGTTTCATATCGCGTCTCGCACAAAAAACGAACCGAGGCTTCCGGGACACAGTGATGAACACCGTGACGAAAGCCCCGCGACCGCAAGTAATCACACGCGAGTGCAGCGCATTGCTTTACCGATGGCCTGCCCATGTTATAATGGCCTCGCATGGGACGACACAAAATTCTTCCACTTCACGAAAGGCAGGTAAACATGAGTGCGTTCGTTCAAGAAATCGCTTCGGAGGCCGAATTCACCGCCGCCACGCAGTCAGGCATCGTGTTGGTCGATTTTTTTGCCACTTGGTGCGGCCCCTGTAGAATGCAAGGACCTATTCTCGACCAACTTGCCGCTACAATCGGTGAAAAGGCGAAAATCGTTAAAGTCGACGTCGACAAACTCCCTGCCGTGGCCCAAAAATTTAGCGTTTCGAGCGTTCCCACGCTGGTTGTGTTCAGCAATGGCCAAGTTGTCAAGCGAATGGAGCGTTTGCAGCAAGCGGATGAGTTAAAAAAAGCCTTGGAATCCGCATGATAGATGCCGCCGCGAGGCGGCTTACCGGCTTGATAAATGCGCAAGCGTCTTCATCCTCCCTCCTAACCACTACCCCCTAGCCCCTTCCTTAATGAACGACGCCAATCGACAGACTCGCAGCTATTTGATGAAGAAATTTGAGGCCATGGGTCTGCATCCCCAGTCTCGTTTGGGCCAGAATTTTTTGATCGACCTCAACTTGCTTCAACTGTTGCACATGTCGGGCAACATTGAGCCTCGCGACGTCGTGCTGGAAGTCGGTACGGGCACAGGCTCGTTGACGGCCCCGATGTCCGACAAGGCGGCGGCGGTGGTCACGGTTGACGTCGATCCCGTCATGCAGGAATTGGCGCGACAAGAACTTTTTGGCCGCGAAAATATCCGCTTTCTCAAGATGGATATTTTGAAAAATAAAAACCGGCTCCGGCAGGAAGTTTTGGACGCTGTCAAAGAGGAACTGGATAAGCCCGGCCCGGACGGAGATGATGGCTTGCCGCAGAAACGCCGTTTCAAACTCGTGGCGAATTTGCCGTACAGTGTGGCCACGCCGTTGATTTCCAACTTGTTGCTGACCGACATGCCACCGGCGTTGATGTGCGTGACCATTCAAAAGGAACTGGCCGACCGTATCGTGGCTAGGCCACGCAGCAAGGACTGGGGTGCGCTGTCGCTATGGACACAGTCCCAGTGCCGCACGGAAATCATTCGCGTCATGCCACCGTCGGTTTTCTGGCCCCGCCCGAAGGTTGATTCCGCGATTGTCCGGCTGACCTTGGATGAAAAGCGTCGGGCAAAAATTCCAGACCTTAAATTTTTCAACGAATTTTCCCGTGCGATTTTTTTTCACCGCCGGAAATTTCTCCGGGCTGAGCTTTGCAGCGCATTCAAAACGACGATTCCGAAAGGCCGAATCGACGAAATTATGGATGAAATGAACTTCGACGCCGATACCCGCGCGGAAACCTTGCCACTCAAAACCATGCAGAGGCTCTGCGAACTTTGCCGACTGGAAATGCTCAAGCTGCCGGAGAATGAACGGAAGATTTTGTGAATCGTAACGAATGACAAATGACGAGTGACCGCCAGCGGAAGCATGTGTGAGTCGTTTGGCATTCCCCTCTCCCCTTGGGAGGTGGTGTAGCGTTTTCAGGATATTACCATGCGAATCGACAAATTACGTCTTCAAAATTTCCGCAAATTCGAGGATACGTCCATCGAATTTCACCCGGAATTTAATGTGCTCATCGGCGAAAATGCGAGTGGGAAATCGACGATACTGGAGGCAATTAAGCTGGGGTTTTCTATCTTCGTTTATCGTCTTGCTGGTGATAGCGGGCCTTTAGACGTCCGACTAAAGAAACACGATGTACGGTACTCTTTTCCTCAAGGAAACTCGAAAGAAATGTTTTTCCCATTGAACCTGACGTTCTGGGGAGAAGTTGGAATTGCGGAGTGTATACCATCTCCATGGCGTTATAAATCACAATCACACTACTTTCACGAAAGTTCAGAAAATCTTCCGTTCGATTACGAAAATCTTCCGCTCGGCCCCGATGATGTTCAAGATTTGCGCTCACAAGTCGCCAAAGGCGAATCCGTCATCCTTCCCCTCATCGCCAGCTACGGCATCCCACGCACGGAAAAAACAGAAAAGCATCAATTTGAAAACATCGTCGAATCGCGTTTCGACCCGTACAAAGATGCCCTGAACGCAACATGTAATGCCAAACCATTTTTCAATTGGCTTTTTCGGAATTTCTTAATTGAAATAGCAAAAAAGCAGCCCAGTACCTTACTCCACGCCGTCCGCAATGCCATTAAGCAGGCTATTCCTGAATGCCGCGATATTCGGTATGATCCCGAAATTGTCGAAGTTTTAGTGGACACGGAGCGAAACGGCCAGAAGCAAACCATTGCATTCAGCGATTTGTCGGACGGTTATCGTGGCATGGTCGGCATGATTGCGGACATCGCGCACCGGGCTGCCCGGTTGAATCCGCACTTGGGCGAAAACGCCGTGTCCGAAACGCCCGGCCTTGTTCTGATCGACGAAATCGACTTGCATTTGCACCCGAAATGGCAGCGCGGCATTGTCGGCAATCTGCGGAAGATTTTTCCCAAAATGCAGTTTATCGTGACCACGCATTCGCCGCTCATTGTCAGCGAAGTCAGGCCGGAATCGGTTATCGTGTTGAAAGATACGGAAAACGGTTTTGAATGGTGTCCCCCTGAGGAATCCTATGGGCATACACTAAATGATCTTGTGGAAGACCTGTTCGGAGACAACAAACGACCGCCAGAGGTGGAGAAAAATATTCTGGAACTTTTTGATGCCATTGAAAGTGGTCAGCTCAACGATGCGAAAGAACGTTACGAAAAGTTGAAAGATATTCTCCAATCTGATACGGAACTGATTAAAGCCGACATTTTGATCTCTGAACTCAAAGTCTGCGGAGGCAAACAATGAAACGGATTATCAAGGACGAGCCTCCGGAGAGCTTTGATCGTTGGAAAAAGAACACACAACATGGCAATCAGTGGGATGCCATTCATAACCAACCGTGCAAACAAGTGCTTGTCGCGGCTCTTCGCCGCGAACAGGGAAATTTGTGTTGTTATTGTGAGAGACAACTGAAAGATGGAAAAACAGAAGTGGAACATTTTCGAGAGAAATCCAACCACCCCAAGCAGACTTTCGATTACGAAAACCTCCATGCGAGTTGCAACGGTGGGTCCGATAGAGCGTGCTGTAACCAGAAAAGGCAAAACAAATCGTATGAAAAAATGCTTTCCCCATTGGCGGAGGATGTAGAACAACGTTTCACTTATGATACGCAGGGGTACATGAAACCTGCCGATCCGAAAGATGAGATTGCTCTATCGACAATTGAGATACTGGGGTTGAATTGCCAAAAGCTGGTGCGTCATCGCCGTGAAGTGTATCGTACATTAAAAGAACGACAAAACATGAATTCTGCGGTCTTTGGAAAGCTCATTAACGAGCGTCTTGCCCGCAATGATGATGGTCATTTTTCCGAATTTTGGACAGTTGTTGATTTTTTCTTTGGCTCCCGTTCAAACCTGTAATCATGCCCCGTCCCGCCGTCACCCTCCTTGAAATCATCCTGTCGCTGGCCATTTTGGGCGGCTGCGTGGCGGCCTTGGGTGAGCTGACCCGCGCTGCGCTTCGGAATGCCCGCGAATCAAAGGACATGACACAGGCTGAACTGCTGGCCGAAAGTATTCTGGCCAAGGTTCGTATCGGCATCATCGAAATGGAGTCGGTCATTGATGAACCGCTCACAGACAGGCTTGCCCAAAATGATGTTATTTCCGACACAAACGCTCTTGCCGAAGGCGGCGGCGAGGCACTGTGGGTCTATTCGCTGGAAGTCACGGACATTGATGACTACGGTCTCGTCGAACTGGCCGTCACGGTACGGCGAAACTTGCCGGAAGAGTTCCGGCCCGTTGCGTGTCGCCTCGTTCGCTGGATGGCACTGGAGCCGGAAGAAGAGGAGTAGAGCGAATTGACAATGGACAAATTTTTTCCACGAGTGCGGTCTGTGGCCGCAACTCCCTTCGCTATCGTCGTCATGTACAAACATTTCCTCGTCGCCCTGATTCTGTTCTCTGTTGCCGACCCTCTTTTCGCCAAGGGCCTGACGCCGACAAGCCCTGAAATCGTCGAAAGTGTCAACCGGGCTGCTGAGTTTCTGAAAATGCACGGCACGCGGGAAAACCGCTTGGGCGGTCGAGCCTTGGCCTCGTTGGCCCTACTCAAGGCCGGTGCGGACCCGGAGCACCCGTTCATCACGAGCACCGCTTCCGCAGTCAAAAGCGCGGTCGCGGCGGACGGCACGATTACGATCACCGACCATATCTACACGGCGGGGCTTGTCGTGCTCTTTCTCTGTGAACTGAACTCGGATTTATATCGGCGCGAATTGGACGCTTTTGGTCGATATCTCCAAAAAAATCAGCGTAGTGACGGAGCATGGACCTACATGACCGCCGGGTCGGCAGATGCCTATCCCAGCGGCGATATGTCGATGACCCAGTACGGCGTGATGGCTTTGTGGACGCTACACCAGCATGGCTTCGACGTGTCCGGGGAAAACATTGACCGGGTTTGCCGGTGGCTGGCCACGGCGCAACGTTCCGATGGTGCGTATGCGTATCAGACCCGAATTTCCGATGGTGGGAAAAATATTTCCCATGAGGGCGTCCGACTTTCCATGAGTGCGGCGGGCATGGCGAGCGTCTATGTGTGCCGTCATCTTTGCGGCTTTGGCATATCCAACTCTTGGGAACAGGCGAACGCGAAGATTCCTGATGGTTTTTCAGAAATAAAACAGGAAGACGCAGGGCTATCATTAAAATTGATAGGCGGATTTCGCTTCACCGTCCGGGAGAACACCTTCAACACGCTCCAGCAGCGCGGCAATCATTGGCTCAATCAACACTTTTCGTCCGCTTCGACCACCTATTATCACTACTATCTCTACGCATTCGAACGCTATGCGGCGTTTCGGGAATTGGCCGAGAACGTCCATCACGAATCCCCTTCATGGTACGATAAAACGGCGACCCACCTGCTGAAAACGCAACGGCAAGACGGAAGCTGGTTTGGAGACATCGGAGCCGTGGTCGATACGGCCTATTCGATTCTGTTTCTGTTGCGTTCGACGGATCGAACCTTTCAAAAAATTCAGATCAACCGCTATGGGGGCGGCGATTTGCTCGGCGGTCGCGGCCTCCCCAAGCTGACGAGCCAACTCAAAATCGAGGATGGCAAAGTCATTTCTTTGTCCGAAATCGGTGATGCGAGCCAACTCATGGATCGCCTGGCCCGGCTGGAGGAAACGGACGATGAAACGCTGGCACTGCTTGCGGAGTTGCCCACCGAGGAAACAAGGGAACTGTTGCACAGGAATAAATCGAAAATGAAGCGTCTTCTCGGACAGGAAAACGCGGAACACCGCTTTGCCGCGGTCCAACTGCTCGCCAAAAGCGGCGACGTGTCGAATAGTCCGGCCATGATTTATGCCCTGTCCGACCCGAATCCCGACGTTGCTCAGGCGGCACTGAACGGCTTGAACCGGCTGGCACGCAATCCGACTTCAGAAAAACTGCCGACCGAGGAAAGTCAAATTAACCGACTGATCGACCGTTGGAAACAATGGTATCGAAAGATTGATCCCGATGTCGCCTTTGAAGAACGATAAGAAAGTAACCAACGAATAAGACGAATGACTGGAAAAAGTACGGCAAATGATCTTACCCACCGGCGTGGCATGATTCTGCCGCTCGTTTTGGTCGTGGTCGCGCTGCTCTCCGTCTCCGTCTATGCCTTCACAAGATACATGGCGGCGGAACGCCGCAGCTCGAATCAGTCGTACCGGCAGAAGCAAGCTCGACTGCTGGCCGAGTCGGGCGTTGAATTTCTTCGCGTCACACTGATGAAAGAGCCGGAAGTCGTGCTGGAACTCGAAGGACTGTACGACAATCCGACTGAATTTTGCGGAAGAATCGTCACGGACGGCACGATAGCCATGACCGGGGCGGCGGCGGGTACGGATATGGGGCTGCGAACCGAGGGCGATCCGATGGACATTGGGCGTTTTTCCGTCATTTCCCCCATGACCGACGAATACGGTGTGCTTGCCGGCAACGAAATTCGCTACGGCCTTGAGGATGAGTCCTGCAAAGTCAATTTGCGTTGGATTATGCAAGTCGAAGTGACACAGCCCGGTACAGGCCGGTCGATTTTGATGCGGTTGCCCGGCATGACGCCGGAACTGGCCGACTCGCTGCTGGACTGGATGGATGAAGACATGGAGCCGAGAGAGTTCGGCGCGGAAGACGAGTATTACGCCGAACTCGACCCGCCCTATTATTGTCGCAATGGCATTCCCGATTCACTCGACGAACTCCTGCTCGTGTGCGGCATGACGCCGAAACTTTTGTACGGAATCGATTGGAACCGCAACGGCCTCGTCGATCTGGGCGAACCGGACGAAACCACGCTGGAGGAATTCGATGTGACAGACGGTTCGCTCAATCTTGGCCTGATTTCCTATCTGACGCTGGACAGCCGCGAACCGATGGTCGGACCGGATGGGCTGGAGAAGATCAATGTTAATATGGACGATCTCGAAGAGCTGCGCTCGTTGCTCGAAGAACGTTTTGAAGACCCGGCTTGGGTCGATTACATCATTTCCTTCCGGCAGCAGCAACCTGCCAATGCCTCTGGCTCCGGTCTTTTGGGCAATGCGGCACCGAGCGGTGGAGGCGGCTCACAGAGTGGAACCAAAGTCAATTCATTGCTTGATCTTGTCCAAAGTGCCAGCACCACCGTTGCCGGAGCAATCAGCGGCGCAACATCCCCATTTTCAAACGATCCGGCGGAGATGGTCGAGTATTTGCCGATTTTGTATGACAACTTAATGACCAGCGACAAGCCGCTCGTCGGCAGAATCAACATCAACCAAGCCTCCCGCAGCGTACTTGAGCTTTTCATAGAACAGGACGACGAACTGACGGACCTAGCCGCGCTTTACGGTGCCCAAACCGATGAGGCCAATCTGTTGGCCGCCGAGGCGGGCATGGGAATGGAGACCGCATTTTCCGGGGTACTCGCTTCAGAAATCATCGATGGCATCTTATCGCTGCGAGAACCGGACCCGAATTTGATTGACCAGCCGGAGATGAATTATCCGTTTTGGCCCTACACGCAGGGGGTCGTCGAAGATTTTGAGTTGATGAAAAAGCTGGAACCGTATTTCTGTACGCAAGGAGCCGTCTACAAAGCCAATATCGTCGGTCGATTTGATGAGAAATCGCCCGTGGTGCGTTTGGAAGTTTGGCTCGACGCCGCCGAGCCGGGCAGGCCCGCCAAGGTCATTCGGATACGGGAGCTTTCGGAACTGGGGCCGGGCTATTCCTCGGAAATGCTCGGAGCCGACCTGTACGCTCCCTAGAGCGATTCCAACATTTGCGTACAGCGACGAGTCCTGTTCGTAGCGAGCGGCGGTACGACGCACGAATTCTTGATCTGCATCGGAACGAGTTAAAAATACAAATCCCGTTCATCCGAATTTGCAATCCGGTCAAGCCGGTCGAGCACCTGTGCTTTCTGTTTGCCTTCCGGCAGTTTGGCTATTTCGGTGGCGAGCATGTTCTCGCCCGCCGCGCGGGTTTCCGGCGTAGCGTGATCGACAAGGTACTCTTTGAGCGTGGTCAAGGCATTGGGCGTACACATATTCTGGATGAAGCCGGGAATGGCGTATTCCATGAACACCTCACCTGTTCGCCCAAGCCGATAGCAGGCCGTACAAAAGCTCGGCACGAAACCGTCCTGCAGCAATTGTCGAATCACTTCGTCCAAGGGTCTGACATCGCCCAGTTCAAACTGCTCTTTCTCAAGCGTCTGCGTTTGGGCGTCGCCCGCCTCGACGTAACCGCCGATTTCAATACGGCTGCCGGCATCGATTTGCGAAACGCCGAAGCCGAGCGCGGTTTTTCGCAGTTCCGCAGGCTCTCTCGCCGTAACAATAAGTCCCGTGTACGGCACGGCAAGCCGGAGAATGGCGATGAGCCGCAAAAAATCCGCGTCTTTCACGTCGTTTCGAGCCACCTCATCAATGGCCACGCCGCTGGCGGGACGTATGCGTGGAAAACTGATCGTGTGCGGCCCGACTTTGTAGTGCTTCATCAAATGCGCCGCGTGGGCGACGAGGCCAAGCGTTTCAAATTTCCAGTCGGCCAATCCGAAGAGCGCGCCCAAGCCCACGTCGTCGCAGTCGGATTCGATGGCCCTGGCAGGCGAGTCGAGCCGCCAGAGGAAATTCGCCTTTCGCGTGCCGGACGGGTGCATTTTCGCGTAGGTGGCGTGGTGATAGGTTTCCTGAAATACCTGATACGTGCCGATGCCGGCTTCTTTAACGATACGATAACCCTCGTGCGACAACGGGGCGGCATTGATATTGACGCGGCGAATCGAATCGTGGCCGCGTTTCACGGAATAGATTTCGCGCACGCAATCCGCGATGTAGTCCGGCCCGTAATTCGGATGCTCGCCGAAGACGGCAATCAAACGTTTGTGGCCCATCTCTAGCATTTTTTCGATCTGGGCATGAAGCTCGGCAGTCGAAAGCGTGCGGCGGACGGACGCGGAATTGCTGCGACGAAAACCGCAATAGACGCAATCGTTCATGCAGTGGTTGCCGACGTACAGCGGGGCGAACAGCACGATTCGATTCCCATAGACATCTTTTTTAAGCTGCCGTGCCGTATCAAAAATTTCCTCGACGAGTTCCGGCTCATCGGCATTGAGCAGCACGGCGGTTTCCTCAACAGTCAGAGCCTGCTTGTCTTTCGCCTTGGCGATGACATCGCGCACGCGGCCTGGTTCGGCTTTTTGTTGCAGCAACGGCTCGAACACGGCCTCATCGACGAAATCGACGCCGCTTTCGCTCAGTTTGGACATGTCGGGAAGGGACATAGGTGTTATGGAAGTTAGGAAAACTAGAAAAAGCAGGGCAAATGCCTGAAGAATACGCACCATGTATGCTGCACGAATTGCGTGCCCGGCGAATCATAACCAGAGAGATGTGAATCCAGCGACCAAATGTATACGCGCCGAGCTGCGTTCAGTTCCTTTTGTTGTTCCCAATCTCGGATAATCGAAGCGTCTCCAAGGCCGATTTCTTGACTGGCACTATCAGAAAACGCTTCCATTAGTTTCAGTAACGTTTCTTTATCCCAAAATCGCGTAACGGTGAAAGGGGATATTCCATCAAGGGATTGAATGACGAGTTTGGAAAAAGTGGTGGCCAAGTTCCTACGTGTATTTCCATCGGCGACTTGACCAATATGGTTTCCTGTTTCGATAATTGTTGCCTGCGGAAGAAAGAATTTTTCCCCGGCATTATTTTTTTCCTCAAATACTTTCCCCACTGCTTGCGTGTTTGTCTTATCGGACTTTCCGGGAACGCCCAAGAAAGCCAAAAGGATCGTTGTGTCGATTAAACAAATGGCTTTCATGACATGCCTCCTTGACTGGTGCTATTCATCATGCGCAACCATTGTTGTCCCGAGTGTATCCGGTCTTCATCTGTCCTTTTGTCTTTAAGAAAACGATCCAGTGTTCGCTGCGTCACCAATTGACCCATGGGTGCCTGAGCAACGAGCTCTGGATACTGACTCATGTCTCCTAAACGCTTAATCTGGCTGCTGCCATTGTCCGTATCACGAAAGCAACACAACACGTCCGCCAGCGATTCGTTAGGGATCGCGTCCAAGAGAGCGGGGTTGTGTGTTGTCACCAAAACCTGTAATTCTCTTTCGGAAGCAACTTTTTTGATTTGCTGTACAAGGCCCTCCGCGCGGCTTGGATGGACACCATTATCTATTTCCTCAATGACCACCAAAGAATTTTTCTTTGCCGTCAACAGGGCGGCAGCGATTCCCATTACCCGGAGGGTTCCATCGGACAGTAAAGGAGCGTCCATCACCTGCGCTTCGTTACCGAACGTTTCTTTGAGTCGCAGCATGACATCGTTACGTGCGGTTATAATGAATTCAATATCCGCAATGTCCTGCTCCGGTAAAAAGCGGATAAAATCAAGTAGCTTTTCCGATTCATTGTTTTTTTTGCAAATACGATGAATAACAGCAGAGATATTGTCACCGTTTGTATGAATATCTTCCATATCGGCATAAGAATATCCTCGCATCAAAGCCGGACGAAGGTCAAGAAACAGCATATTTCGTAACGAATCACGAAATGCCGCTGTCACTTGTGGAATGATTTTTTGAGATTTAATATGTTTCCCAAACGGGGCCGGTGATGTCAGTTGATAGAAAACGGCAGATTTATTAGAGCAAGAGATACTTGGTTTATTACCCCCTTTGCCAAAATTATTATACTGGACAACAATTTCGTCGGTTAACGCATTTTGGCTGCCACTGGCGTGATAGAGGGGGAATTTGGAGGTATTTCTTGCGCTGGTGCTCTTGATTTCCTCATCGACAATCTCAAGTTGTTCACCTGTACGTTCAAATGAAATACTCAAACTATTCCAGTCACTAGGGATGTCTTCTCCCTTGATGTCAAGGGTGATCCTCGTTTCACAGTTGCGAAACAAGTCTTTGGATTGCCCACGAATATCACTGCTCTCCTTTGCAATGGAGCGTTCAATGTCGTCCAATCGTGTTCCTTGACTCAACAAATGAAGCAGCCGAATCGCTTCAATGGCATTACTTTTTCCCGATGCGTTAGCACCAATCAAAAAAGTCAACGTCGAGAGGGGCAGTTCCGCCGCCTCATAACTCTTAAAGTTTTTTATGGTGATTGACTTGAGCATTTTTCTATTGTGATGTTGAACCCCAAAGACGGTCACGCCCCCCCAATAGCAATCCAACCGCTGCCTGACGGACGCGGCTCCGAGTGCCAAATCGTCCAATTTTCAATGCGTCGATTTCCCCTGCGCTGAAAATGTTTTGCGGCCGTCGCAGTCGCCATCTCGTCAAGGGCGGTTATTCGCAGTTGAACGGCAGAGTTTCAGTTACGGCATGTCGGCGGCCAGCCGGGTCAGCAGCAGCATTTTTTCCGTTTTTTTCATGGGATCATTTTCCGTTTCGGCCAGTTGTTGCGCTTTGCCAAACGCCGTTTGCGCTTCGGAATGGTCGCCTGATTCCATGAGCATTCCTGTCATAGCAAAATAAATTTCAAAGAGCCGATCTTTGATGTCCGCCTCCGTAATGGGTTTGACGACGGCAATCGGAGCTTCCGGGTTGTGTTCCGCTTCGGCTTCGGACACTAATTTTTCCAATGTCATCAAGTCCGTAACGCCCTCCATGCACTGCCGCAAGGCGACCGAATTCTTTCGCACCCCGGCACGGTCGCCCAGTTGCAGTTGGATCGGCGAAAGTTCCATACGATACGCAATGACCGATGCCGGATCGTCGAGCTTTTCGACGGCTAGGAGCATTTGGTTCAAGGTGTTTTTCGCTCCAAAAAGATCAAAGAGGCCGAACTGCGTCTGCAAAATTTCCGACAAGGCGGCCATTTGTTCGGCGGGAGACCCAAGCTGCGCCGTTTTCGTCATTTCCTCACGCATCTCGGTGATCAAAGCCTTTTCATGCTCACTGAACGTGGCATCGGCAAGTTTTCCGATCTCCCCGGTCGCATTCGGCTCGGCGGCATCATCACCACCGTCCGCCTGAAGCCGGTTCAACAAAATATACCGCGTGGCGGCCTGACTGGTTTGCGGGTCGTCGAAACTATCCACCAATTTTTGCGCTTCATCCCATTTTTTCTCGTCCAGCAACGCCGCTAGGCGAGTGCTCTGCAATTCCATCGTCGCCGTCCTCTTCGCTTCGGTCCCGTCTTGGATGTTTTCAATCAGTTCGGCGGCCACCTCCATCCGGTTGATGGCACTCATCGCCTCAGCCGCCGCCAAGAGAAAAGCGTCTTTGCCTTGCTGTTCTGCCGCAATTTCCGTGACCTGACTGGCCAGCTCCAAGATTTTTTCGAGCGTAATCGTGTCGGCTGTTTCACGCACCATCGTCATCAGCACATTATTTCGCACATTGCCCGGTTTGAGGAAAGCAAACAGTTTGTCAGATTCCTCCTTCTTGCCTTCCTTCAACAAAACCACCGCGGCAAAGCCCTGTACCCCTTGCTTCATTTCGGCGTCGGTGATTGTTGCGATCATGTCCAAGGCTTCCGGGATTAAGCCTGCCTCAATTTCGCCACGAACGATGGCGGCCGCCACGTTGCGCTCCTCGACGGCTTCAATTTCACGGGCTTTTGTCCGAGCCTGCTGAAAATGGATGACGGCTTCCTCTTTGTCTCCGTCCCGTGCGAGTTCTTTGCCCAGCATTCCGTGACAAGTCGCTTCGAGGGCCGCATTTTTCGCCTCCTCGGCATCCGCCAAGGCTTGGTGCAGTACGGACAGCGCGGCGGCCTTTGGTCCCTTACTCTCCAGCATTTTTTCCGCAATGGCCAGCTTCACTTCCGCACGGCTTGCCGGTTTGGAAATTGTCGCCGCCGTTTTGAGTGCCTCGTCGCAATCACCGAGGTCGGCCAACGCATACACGACCACTTCCAAGGCCTGCTGTCTCGTCAATTCCTTATCCACGACCCGCACTGTGGCCAAAATGGCCGCAATGGTCTCTCTGGCCGATGCGATGGCAGACCCGGCCTTGCCGAGCGTTTTGTCTCCCTCCTTTTCGTTCCCATCCTGTTGAGGCTCATACTGCATTTGCAACGCCAAGAGCTGAAATAGAGACGGCAAACGCTCATCGGCGGGCAGGGCATCGATAGCCTGTCGCGTTGCGGCAACTTGTCGGAGCAAGCCAGGAGTTGTTTTAATGTCGTGCGGCGGCTCGCTTTGCGCCTTGGCATTCAAGGTGAAGAGAATCAGGCTTGACAGAAAAAAGCACGTTAAAAAAAGACAGAGTGCGAATCGCGGCATGGAAGTTTCCTTTTGAAAAATGGGGGGACAGGGATGCCGTCATTCTATCCCCTGACGAGAGTTTCGCAAGCCGATTGCGGAAATGAGGCCATGCCCTAGAATGAGGGGCATACTGCCCTCCGTATAAAAAATGGGCCGCTGCAACGACCGTGCATCGTGGAACGTAGCCAAGGGGGTGCGTCCATCCGACCACAAGGATATACCCATGAAACTGATTTCTTGGAACGTCAATGGCCTGCGTGCCTGTTTGGGCAAGGGGTTCATCGCTTCCCTCAACAATCTGGACGCCGATGTGATCTGCTTGCAAGAAACAAAAATGCAGCGAGGCCAGGCGGAAATCGATTTGAAACACTACGTGGAATTCTGGAACAGCGCGGAAAAAAAAGGCTATTCCGGTACTGCGATCTTTTCCAGAAAGGCCCCGCTCAAGGACACGTATGGCATCGGCATGGAAGAGCATGACCATGAAGGCCGGGTTATCACGCTCGAGTTCGAGCCTTTTTTCCTTGTCAACGTCTACACGCCCAATGCCCGGCAAGACCTCGTCCGACTCGATTACCGTATGCGGTGGGAAGACGCCTTTCGAGAATATCTGATCCGGCTCGACCGAAACAAGCCCGTGATCGTTTGCGGCGATTTGAATGTGGCCCATCAGGAAATCGACCTCAAGCATCCGAAAGCGAATCGAAAAAACGCCGGTTTTACAGACGAGGAACGCGGCAAAATGACGGAACTGCTCGACGCCGGTTTTGTCGATACCTTTCGTTCACGTCATCCTGACCGCGCAGACGCTTACTCGTGGTGGAGCTACAGAGCCAATGCCCGAAGCAAGAATGTCGGCTGGCGTATCGATTACTTTCTTGTCTCACAACGCCTTTTCTCCCACGTTACGGAGGCTGAGATATTCCCCGAAATACCGGGAAGCGATCATTGCCCCGTGGGCCTGTCCTTAAAGTTGAAGTGACCAAGCCACACAAAAAACCGCCTGAATCCGGCGTTGAAGGAATATCTCTCCACATTCCTTCGAGCAATTCGTTCACAAAAGGCTTGCATTCCTTTTTCGGGTGACGACCGAGGGGTACGAACGAATCACAACAACCGGTTTCAGGCGGCGACGAGCCATTACTATTCCCTTCGCCCGCTTGCGGAGGAGGGAATGACGTTGTCAGCATACTCAATCTCAATGCGACAACACGTCGAGCAAATTTCTAAATTCAGGAATTTCTCCTTCGATATAAGCGATCCACTTTTGCGGATGCCAAATTTCAATACAAACGGCAGCCCCGACGACCATCACTTCCGTGCCCGGCTCGACGTTCAAAAATTCTCGAAACCCCTCCGGCAGCACCAATCTTGATCGGCCTGCGAGATTGATTTCTCGGTGTCGTGTCGAAAGCAATCTGCCGAACACCTGTAATTCCGGCATTTTTTGTTCCAGATCGCCGAGCTTCAATCGCTGCTGAATCAGATCGATTCGGGCATCCAATTTATTCTTCCAAGTTTCCTCATCCCAAAGCGAGAGGCAACCTGGCCGCTCTTTCGCAATCACACATTTTCCCGATTCCGGCTTGAAAACCGCCTCAAACTCACCGGGCAGCGTCAGACGAAATCGTTCGTCCAGCTTGCGGCTAAATTCTCCAAGGATGAGTGGTTTGCTTTCGGACATGGGAAAGACACTTAAAAAACGCGATCGACACGGTATTGCCGAAATACGGCGTTGCCGAACCCGATTATATCAGAGATTGGGTAGCTTTCCCACAGGTATACCAAAAAAAACTTAAAATTGGGCCTGATTCCCACAATGTGGAGTCTAGCATGTTTCGGCTGTAATGCAAGCATGGCCTGTAATAAATTTCGGGAATTTGTCGAATTTAACGAAAATTCATGGGACTGCTCGACATTCGTCATGCCCACATAGGCGTTCATCCATACGGAAGAGAAATTGCTTGCCAGCACACGCAGCAATTCATTTCCATACAAAAAGTTAAGAAAATCCAGTCTCCAGTTCAGTCGGAGCCTGCCCTTAAACGGATCGTGGCGGGGCGAAGAGCATTCCGAAGAATTCTACCGGCTCGGAGGCAGCATCCGTGAAGGTGAACCCCCACTTGAAGGGCTGGCAAGATCGTGTAAAATCCGAGCCAAAGATTGGGGGACGTAGCTCAATTGGTTAGAGTACCGGACTGTCGATCCGGTGGTTGCGGGTTCGAGTCCCGTCGTCCTCGTTTTCTAACTTCTTATAAATCAAAGGCTTGCAACTCTTAGCAATCGGTATAGCCTTCCGTTTTTTAGCCAAGAAAACCCCCACTCATCCCGCAAACCCCCATCGGGCTCGCGGGACAAAGGGTCGAAAGGAGAAGGCCATGCCAACCCAATCGTCCACCTAAACTCTGTCAGGAACGCAACTTAGCTGTCGTCTGCATTGACGGCAAACGCAAGTTGCTCGGCCTGTGGGGCTCCGACGAAGCAAAGAGGGATTATAGCCGCATTGTCTCCGAATGGAAGCTGAGCCGCCAAGCCGCCCACGGTCACCGTGCTCATGCTGGTCGTCAAATTTCTCGACCATGCCAAGCTCAAGTACCAAAAGCATGGCCGGTCGACCGGCTCCTACGAGCGGTTCGTGATCGTGGTTCGCCCGCTTTTCGAGCTTTACCCGGATACACCAGCCGATTCTTTTTCGCCATCTTGCCTCAAGGCTGTCCGCG
>QMCD01002611.1_pt1 | contig 23764 bp, 17 predicted proteins | sample 1821841 | NCBI WGS metagenome assembly QMCD01 (sample SAMN01991225, study PRJNA193472) | Termite gut metagenome, whole genome shotgun sequencing project. | isolation source: worker | host: Macrotermes natalensis | reverse complement strand
TGATGATATTGCCGCCGCAGTTTGTTTAAGATCGGTTGTCGCAAAGTTCATTTTCCCCCGCAACGACGATCACAAACCCAGCACCGTCCGAAACACGGCTACACAGATAAAGGCCGATACGGGCCGCGGTTTTCAGGTTGAGGTTACCCCTCTGCAAATCACAGTTATACGGATAAGGTAGTGATTTTATAACAGTTACGATTATGAATAATAAGTTTTTTATACTATTCTTTTTATGCATCGGTTTATTTGGATGCTCATCGAAAAAAGGAGACACAACCGAAGGAAACGTATCTACCGTCCATCCCGACGAAATTACCGAAGTGCGGGTCATGCCTCTACATTATACTGACTTTCAACACGAATTGGTTGCCAACGGTACTATTGTAGCTCAAAACAAAGCCGACTTACGATTCCAAGCTTTGGAAAATATATCGGCTATTTATGTAAAAAATGGAGACAGAGTAAGTAAAGGTCAAAAAATCGCTATGCTCGACCAGTTCAAACTGCAAAACAGTTTGGCGCAGTCCAAAGATAATCTTGAACGGGCGCAGCTGGAATTACAGGATGTATTGATCGGACAAGGTTATTCGCTCAACGATACTGCTCGAATTCCAAAAGAAGTGATGCAATTAGCTAAAGTGAGGAGTAATTACGATCAAAATATGATTCATTACGAGCTGGCTGAATACAACTACAATAATTCCGTCTTATATGCACCTTTCAGCGGAGTTGTTGCCAATCTGTTTACCAAGGTACATAATATTCCCAATAATTCGGAACCGTTTTGCACCATTATTGACAACAGCCGTCCCGAAACAGACTTTAAAATATTGGAAAATGAACTGTCTTTTGTCCGTATCGGTGATAAAGTACAAGTTTCCCCCTTCTCGGCTGGTCATTACACTTGTGAGGGCAGGATAACCGAAATTAATCCTTCTGTTGATAAAAATGGAATGGTACGTGTAAAAGCTGTTATCAGCAATCCGCAAAATCAACTTTATGATGGAATGAACGTTAAAATCAGCTTGCAACGTTCGCTTGGCCGCCAATTGGTAATTCCCAAAGAAGCCTTAGTGCTTAGAACAAACAAAAAAGTAGTCTTTACGCTGAAAAACGGTAATGCGCAGTGGGTATATGTTCAAACCGGACTTGAAAACGCTTCACAATATGTTGTTACGGATGGCCTTGCAGAAGGAGACAGCGTGATTTATGAAGGAAATATAAATCTGGCGCATGAAGCGCCGGTAAAAATTAAGAATTAAACGTATAAATTCTCATGATAAGATTCCTGATATCCCGTCCTATTGCCGTATTTATGGCTTTCACGGCTTTCTTTATACTCGGCATCATTGCATACCTGAACATTCCGGTATCGTTGTTGCCTGACATTGCCATTCCGGAAATTACGGTACAAATTACGGGGAACAACAAGTCAGCCCGGGAGTTGGAAAATACCGTAACAGCTCCGATCCGGCAACAATTACTGCAAATTGGTAAGATGCGGGATATCCGGAGCGAAACACGCGATGGAAGCGCCATTATCCGTTTAACTTTCGAATATGGGGCGAATACCGATCTGGCATTTATCGAAGTTAACGAGAAGATTGATGCTGCGATGAATCATATACCACGCGAAATAGACCGTCCGCGAGTTATTAAAGCCAGCGCTACCGACATTCCTGTTTTTACTTTGAATCTGACATTAAAGAATGAGCAAACGGATGCGGATTTTTTAGATTTGTGCGAATTTGCAGAAACGGTCATCAAGCAACGAATCGAGCAATTGTCGCAAGTAGCAATGGTTGATATAACAGGATTAATAAAAAAAGAAGTGATGATAATGCCCGACAACAATATCCTGTCTATTACCGGCATTACTCTCTCCGATATCGAATCAGCACTACTTAATAACAATATTGAACCGGGAAGCATGATCATCCGTGACGGTTATTATGAATACAACATTAAATTTTCGGCTGTTTTGCGTACTGTCGAAGATATCCGGAATATTTATATCCGAAAAAACGAAAAAATCTTCCAACTGAAAGACTTGGCTCAAGTTGAAATTATTCCCGAACAAGAAAAAGGTGTTACCCTGTACAATGGAAAACGTGCCATCACTATGGCTATTATCAAACAGGCCGATGAAAACATGTCAAATATGCAGGGAGCCTTATATGAGACTATCGATCACTTGCGAAATATGTATCCTGATATCGAATTCAGTATATCTCAAAGCCAAACCGAATTGTTGGATTATACCATTTCCAATCTGCAACAAAACCTGATTTTGGCATTTATTTTTGTTTGTTTGATTTCTGCCTTTTTCATGCGCGACATCAAATCGCCGGTAATTATTGGACTTAGTATGTTTGTTTCATTAGTCATCAGTCTGATGTTTTTTTACTTGTTTCGTGTTTCGTTAAATATCGTTTCGCTAACAGGCTTGGTATTGGCATTAGGAATGATGATCGACAATTCTATTATTGTTACCGACAATATCGGCCAATACCGCCGGAAAGGTTTGTCAATTGACGATGCTTGCGTGAAAGGCACTAACGAAGTAATTGTTCCGATGCTTAGTTCGGTATTTACAACCATTTCGGTATTTGTTCCGCTGATTTTCCTAAGCGGTATTGCCGGCGCTCTCTTTTTCGATCAGGCGTTTTCCGTTACCGTAGGATTGTTGGTGTCTTATATTTCCGGTCTTATGTTGTTACCTGTATTATATAAAATCGTATTTTCGAAACGAAGAAAGGTACGCGGTGCACAGTGTGCGGTACACGAGACGACATCAATAGATTCTGACAAGCCGGAACAGCATGTTCCACCTAAAAAAGACTCTTTGTTAGAAAAAGCTTACGGTCGGGGAATTGATTGGGTGTTTTCTCATAAAACACTCACTACTGTTATCATGATTGGTATGTTACCTTTGGGATTCTTGCTTTTCTCCATTATTCCAAAAGAAAAAATGCCTGATATCAGTCAAAATGAGTTATTGGTTAATATCGAATGGAATGAAAATATCCATGTGCAGGAAAATCAAGCACGTACACAATTATTGTTGACATCATTAGAAACGCAAGTGATTGAACATTCGGCACTTGTTGCACAACAACAATATTTGCTTAATCGAGATCGGGAACAGACTTCTTCGGAATGTTTAGTATATCTGAAAACTCCCGGAAAGAATGATATTCCGGCTGTTAAACAATCAGTTACATCTTATATCTCCGAACACTATCCGAATGCTGTTATTTCATTTTCTCCGGTTGGAACTATCTTTGAAAAAATCTTTTCTACCGGGGAACAAGACTTGACTGTTGAATATTATTCGCGTAACAGGATGGAGGCGCCTGATGCGCAAACGATCCGTAACTTGGAAACCGAATTGGCAAAAGTTACAGGAGAAACTCCTGTAGGAATTTCATTTCAAAAACAATTAAACTTGTATATCGATAGAGAAAAATTGCTATTGTATCAAGTGTCGTATGAAGAAGTATATCAGGCATTAAAAACAGGATTCAAAGAAAATGAATTTTCCGTGTTGCGTTCTTATCAGCAATACCTGCCTATAATATTGGGAAATGAAGAACAAAGCGTGCAGGAAGTTCTCAATAATCAATTTGTATATATACCTGATGCTGTTACAGGGACACGAACCGCTATTCCGATCAGTTCTTTTGTTTCCACTGTACCGGCTGAGGATTTGAAAACAATTGTGGCAGGCAAAAACGGAGAGTATATTCCTCTTGATTTCTACGATGCGGAGCAGGTTGAAAAAATTATTCAAGCAGTGAAAAGAAATACCGACAATAATTCTTCTTGGGAGATTGATTTTTCAGGCAGCTTTTTTTCCAACCGGAAGATGATCCGGGAACTAATGGTCATTTTGCTGATCTCTATTCTGTTAATGTATTTCATCTTGGCAGCGCAGTTTGAAAGTTTTGTACAACCTTTAATCGTATTGTTGGAAATTCCGATTGATATCATGGCCGCATTGAGTTTGCTTATCATATTAGGGTACACTTTAAACCTGATGTCGGCCATCGGTCTTGTTGTTGCTTGTGGTATTATCATCAACGATAGTATCCTGAAGGTGGACATAATGAACCAATTACGCAAGGAAGGGCATACACTTATGGAAGCTATTCATGAAGCAGGTAGAAGAAGATTGAATGCAATAGTAATGACCAGCCTAACAGCGATTGTTTGTATGATTCCTCTTTTATTCAGTAGTGATATGGGCTCGGAATTGGAAAAACCCTTAGCCATAGCTGTGATTGGAGGAATGATTATCGGAACACCTGTCAGCTTGTTTGTAGTGCCGCTGGCATATTGGAGGATTTATAGAAAAAAGGAATAAAAAAAACGAAAAGTTATGATAAATAAAAAAAATCTATACGCGATACTATTTTTAGTTTTTAGTGTTCAACTTTCTGCTCAAACGGTAGAGTTGACTTTGAACCATACCATTGAACTGGCATCCGACAGTTCATTACAGGCATTCAGTGCGAAGAATTTGTATCAGGCCAGCTATTGGGAGTTTCGCTCGTTTAAGGCGGCCAGACTTCCGTCATTGAACTTGAGTATGACCCCTTTGCAATACAATCGTGACATTACTCGTCGATACAATTCGGAGACAAATATGGATGTTTACCGAAGGCAACAGTCATTATACTCATGGGGAAATCTATCCATTCAACAAAATTTAGATCTGACCGGAGGCACATTTTTTATTGATTCGGAATTGGGATATATTCGGAATCTCGGAGATAATGTGTATTCTCAATACACTACTGTTCCATTGCGTATCGGGTATTCTCAACAATTATTCGGGTTCAATAGTTTTAAATGGGAAAAGCGAATCGAACCTCTCAAATACGAAAAGGCGCGAAAAAAATTCTTATACGACAGGGAAGCTATTTCGGAATCATCGGTTGAATATTTCTTTAATTTAGCCATGGCACAAGCTGAACATGACATGGCTAAAGACAATGTTGCATCAAGCGATACATTATACCGGATTGGTCAAGAACGTCACAAAATTGCAGCTATTTCGCAAGCCGATTTACTCACATTGAAATTAGATGCTGTCAATGCCAAGAACAGTTTGAAAAATGCTGAAATTAGCCTGAAAAGAGCTATGTTCAGCTTTGTTTCTTATTTGAATATGGATAAAGAAACACAAGTCAGACTGATTTTACCCGACCGACCTAAAAATATGAGTATTAGCGCAGATATGGCATTGGCTTATGCACAAGAAAACAATCCGGATCTATTGGCAAACACACAAACCCGGCTCGAAGCAGAACGGGAAGTGGAACGCACGCAGAAAAGCGCCGTATTTGACGCCAGTATTTCGGCCAGTATAGGCTTTAACCAGGTAGCAAACAATTTCTCGGATGCATATAAAAATCTACTGCAACAAGATATTGTTTCCATCGGATTTACTATTCCGCTAATTGATTGGGGGGTAAGGAAAGGAAGAGCTAATATGGCACGTAACAATCTGAATGTTACAAAAATAGCCATTCAACAAAACGAATTGAACCTTGAGCAGGATGTAGTAATGACCGTCAATGATTTCAATGTACAACAAGATATGATCAGCAGTGCGGAAGAAGCGTTAGAACTGGCCAATATGGCATATAGCAACACAAAAGAACGGTTTATTATCGGAAAGGCAGACATTAACAGCTTGACGCTTTCTCTGAACCGGCAAAAAGAAGCCCAAAAAAACTATATTTTTTCTTTAAAAAACTATTGGCAAAGCTACTACAAAATCAGGAAACTCACGTTATTTGATTTTGAAGAGCAGAAATCATTATCAGTTTTATTCGATAAGAAAATGAATTTAGAATAAGCGAACGTGAAAAGAAAACTGTCACCATTTTCTATTATTTTGACTTTCGTCTGCCTTACATTAGTAGGGTTGGCGTTCATACCTCTATTGCCTATCAAGCTTTCACCCTCTCAAACCTTGCCTCAAATCAATGTTTATTTTTCTATGGCAGGAAGTGCTTCGAGAGTAGTAGAAATAGAGGCGACATCCAAATTGGAAGCCATGTTATGCCGGATCAAAGGAGTGGAAAGCACTTATTCTACTTCCGGAAATGGATGGGGAAATATCAATATTCGCTTCAATAAACATGCCAATATGGATGTTGTCCGGTTTGAAGTATCTACAATTATCCGCCAAACCTGGCCTTTCCTTCCTAAAAACATGAGCTATCCATATATTTCCACCAGTCGTTCGGATGACAACGCTAATCGCCCGTTTTTAAGTTATACGGTCAATGCTCCGGCTAATCCAATTGTCATTCAGCAATTTGCGGAAAATATTATCAAGCCTAAACTGGCTCAAATACAGGGAGTAAATCGGATTGATGTAAGTGGGGCGATGCCTATGGAATGGCAGATAGAATATGATTACAAGCAATTGGAAACAATCGGTTTGACAGTACAGGACCTTCAATTGGCAATTGACGGTTACCTGAGCCGAGAGTTTTTAGGAACAGCAACTGTAGACCAAAATAAACAATGGATACGAATTACATTAGCTGCAGGAAATGCAAATAACAATGATTTTAATCCGGAAGAAATCACAGTCAAAAACATCAATGGTAAAATCATTTCATTAAATCAAATTGTAACTATTACCCGATGTGAACAGCAAGCTCAAAACTATTATCGCATTAACGGATTAAATTCCATCTACTTATCCATCACATCCGATGAGAATGCCAATCAATTGGATACGAGCCGGAAAATTAAAGAAAAACTAAAAGAACTGGAATCGATCTTTCCCCAGGGATATGAAATCCATATAGGTTACGACGCTACGGAATATATACAGAACGAGTTGGATAAGGTATATTTTCGTAGCGGATTAACCCTGATTATTCTATTGGTTTTTGTCTTGCTCATTTACCGCAGTTTCAAATACCTGCTATTAATTTCTTTGTCATTGTTCATGAATATTGCTATCGCTGTTATTTTTTATTATTTCAGCGGATTGGAAATACAATTATATTCATTAGCCGGGATTCATTAGCCGGGATTACTATTTCATTGACATTGATAATTGATAATACGATTGTCATGTCCGACCAAATTATCCGGCGCCGCAATATGAATGCATTTGTCGCTATTTTGGCTGCTACACTTACTACTATTGCGTCGTTGGTGATTATTTTTTTTATGGACGAAAAAATCAGGCTCAATTTGCAAGATTTTGCCAAAGTCATCATGATAAATCTCGCAGTTTCTTTATTAACAGCTCTATTTTTAGTGCCTGCCCTTATCGAAAAATTGAAAATAAATGCGCGGAGAAGGAGGCGCCATTCACGGTTCGCTGCACGTCGTTTACACTTTTCTCTTCGCCTTTCTCGATATAAGATTTATCGAATCAATTATTACTTCAACCGCTTTTATACGGCCTTTTGTCGTTTTATCTGGCGTTGGCGTGTTTTGGTTTGTATTTTCATTATTCTCGCATTTGGTTTGCCTGTTTTTTTGCTCCCCGACAAATTGGAAGGAGAGGGTAAATGGGATAAACTGTATAACGAAACATTAGGTTCGCCCTTCTATAAAGAAAAAATAAAACAGTATACAGATATTGGTCTTGGAGGAACTCTACGATTATTCGCTCAAAAAGTATTTGAAGGAAGCTATTTTACCGACAGGGAAGAAACATCCGTTTATATGACAGCAACATTGCCCAATGGATCTACAGTAGCACAGATGAATAACCTGATACAACGAATGGAAAGTTATATCAGTCAATTTCCGGAAGTTCGTCAATTTCAAACCAATATACAGAATGCTCGCAGGGCCAGTATCAGCATCTTATTTACAAAAAAAAGCGAGAGGACTTCGTTTCCCTATATGTTGAAATCGAAACTTATCAGTAAATCGTTGGAATTAGGAGGGGGGAGTTGGAGTGTCTATGGATTGGGAGACGGTTTTAGTAACGATGTCAGGGAAAGCGCAGGCTCATATCGAGTAGTATTATTTGGATTCAATTATGATGAACTATCGGAATTAGCTGAAAATTTTAAATCAAAATTACTTGAACACAGAAGAATCAAAGAAGTAATTATCAATTCTGAATTCAGTTGGTTTAAAGATGATTATCAGGAATTTACATTTAATTTAGATCACGAACGACTGGCTCAAGCAAATATCCAGCCCATGCAACTATTTTCATCTTTAAAACCTATGTTCGGACAGGAAATATATGCAGGACAAATTCCGGGAGAATATGGATTAGAAAGAATTATGCTTCATTCTAAACAATCGCAAGAATATGATATTTGGAATTTTGAGCATACACCCGGAAAAATCGGGCAGAATACGGAATATAAATTAATGGAATTAGCTTCTTTGCAAAAAATGCAAATGCCTCAAAACATTGTTAAGGAAAACCAACAATACCGATTGTGTTTGCAATACGAATATATTGGAGCTCATCAGCAAGGACAAAAAGTATTGGAACAAAATATTGATGAATTTAAAAAAGAGCTGCCAATGGGATATACTGTTGAAAGCCAGGAACAAAGTTGGGATTGGGGCAAAGACAACAGTAGACAATATTGGCTCTTACTATTAATTTTCGTAATCGTTTACTTTATGTGTAGTATTCTGTTCAATTCACTCAAACAACCTTTTGCTATCCTTTTTGTTATTCCAATAGCTTTCATCGGTATTTTTCTTACTTTCTACTTGTTTAAGTTAAATTTTGATCAGGGAGGTTTTGCATCATTTGTGTTATTATGCGGGCTATCGGTTAATGCAAACATTTATATCCTGGATGAATATAACAATATCATGAAAAAAAGGAAAATTTCTCCGCTTCGAGCCTATATTAAAGCGTGGAATGCCAAGATCAGTCCCATTTTTCTAACCGTAATATCTACTATACTCGGATTTATTCCATTCATGATTGGAGAATACAAAGAAGCATTTTGGTTTCCTTTGGCAGCCGGGACAATAGGCGGATTAGTGATGTCGTTACTCGGTACATTTTGTTTCTTGCCATTATTTATGGGAGTGGCTAAACCCAAAAAGCCTTAAAAGGGAATAATAAACTAAATTTTTAAGTGTGATAATCAAAAGAAAAACCGTCAAATACACTTATCGTTTTTGACGGTTTTTCTGAATGATAATAATCTAAAATCTTAAGGTATTAGCACCTTTGCCTGTTCAACGCTACCGTTGCTGCGTACTTGTACAACATAGAATCCGCTTGGGAGTATTCCTTGATCGAATGTGTAAGAGCAACTTTCTCCGATAAAAGTTTGACGTTTAGCCGATGCAACAAGATTTCCGTTTATGCAGTAAATCCTAAGATCGGTTTCGCCATTTCCTGAGGCGATGAAATTTACTTTCACAGCAGAGTTCGGCAGTGTGATCACACGCAGGTTAGAAGTTTCTGCGATAGTTTTGTCGACTCCTGTTTCTCCGAGTTTAATAAGTTTGACATTGCTTAGGGTAACACCCACAGTTGAGGTACCTACATTAAAAGCCAATTGAGTAGCCGGATTGGATTCGAATGTCATATCGAAATCAAATGAAAACGATTGTATTTCTGTCGTTAGATCTAAATTCCCGAAACTTTTATAGGTTGCATAATCAGGATTACCCGATCCTTGAAACATGACTTCCATGACTTTCTCCGCATCCGCAGAAGCATCGAAAGAAAAACGGTATTTCTCATCTTTTTCGAGAAGTACAGTTTTCTGAACGAACTGTGGCTCGTAAGTATTGGTTCCTATGGCTGTAATATTTATTTTAGCTTTTCCTTCAGCTACACTCCATGTGGCGGCAGAACCACCGTATGCTTGCAAATTCCAATCCTGTGTATTGATAAAGTTACCGTTTTTAATAATGTTCACTCCGTCTTCGATAGTGGGTATAAATTTCGCTGTAATGTTTTTGTTCGCATCCATTGTTACGGTAAGAGGATTCTCATTGCCTGTAGCGTCTTCGCCCCAACCGTCGAATTTATAACCGTAAGCAGGTTCGGCAGTCAAAGTAACAACTGCGCCTTCTTCGTAGCGTCCGTTTGTAGGAGCAGGATCAAGAGTTACTGAGCCGCTTCCGGAAGGAGAAGCTGAAGTTGAAAGCTTGAATCCCGGAAGTGTTGCGCCATACACAAGTTCAACCATTTTATCGCCGTATCGCGTACCGAGTAATACTTGACCTTCCGAACCGAAATGAATATTATCGCTGCACGAACCGTTTCTACCGGCACAACCTCTTGAACTTATAACATAAGCATTAGGTATAAAAGCCTGTATCGCAGCATCATTTGCCAAAGCGCCGCCTGTATTACCTGAGCCTCCGTTCCAAGTTTGTCCGCATAGAATAGGGATGGAATTAGGATCAAGTCCTAAATCAGCGAGCATGTCGTTGTATATTTCTTTCAACATATTACCCCAACTTGTATAAGTAAGGCCGCGTCCGCTTTCTCCTTGATGGAATATAATGCCTTTAACGATACCGCCTTGCGCTTGTGCGAGTTTGGTATTAGTAATAATGGCATCATATAAACTTGCATAACCTGCATTGGTATATCTGTTCCAACCGTCCCGTTCAGTATTACTGGGTCTACCGTTTTCTCTGCCTGTACCACCTGAACCCGGTGCAAAATAAGTTGCACCTTGAGTTTTAAGATAAGATGCAAGAGCAAGGTCGCCATTGGCAACAGCTATTAATCCTATTTTTATATTATCCGGAGTATTATCGGCCACAGTACGACCGAAATAATCTGCCGGAGAAAGCCCAATGGTACAGCCACCCGAGTAATGATTTAAGTTTCCGGAAATAATAAGTGGCGGTACAGCTTTATACCATTGACTTTTGGTCCTGTTTTCTTGACCATACGTTCCGTTAACTATGTTCAGTAATTGGAAACGATCGCTTATACCTTCTTTATCTTGTTGCCGGATTTCTCCCGGTCCTTGCATATTCGACTGGCCAAAAGCAATGTAGATGTGTAATTCTTCATCCGGAGTTGTAGTTTGTCCTAATGCCGTTGTAGCAAAGACAAACATTAAAATGCCGATTAGGCAATTGATTTTCTTCATTATATTAAATTTAATTTATTACCACCTTTGCCTGTTCAACACTACCGTTACTACGCATTTGCACAGCATAGAATCCACTTGGGAGTCTTTCTTTGCCGAATGTGTAAGAACAGTTTTCACCGGTTAAAGCTTGAAGTTTAGCCGATGCGACAAGGTTCCCGTTTATACTGTACAGTCTGAGATCGGTTTTCCCGTTTCCTGTAGCGATGAAATTTACTTTCACGGTAGAGTTCGGGAGTACACTTACGTGTAAGTCAGACTCGTTAGCATTTTCTGTGGGTACTTCCTCGATTCCGGTTTCAGAATATACAAGTTCAACCATTTTTTCTCCATAACGTGTACCGAGTAATTCTTGACCTTCCGAACCGAAATGGGTATTGTCATTGATAGGTCTGCCGGCACAACCCACTGAACTTATGATATAGGCATTAGGTATAAACCTCTGTATGGCGGCATCATTTGCTAAAGCGCCGCCTGTATTACCTGAACCTCCGTTAAAAGTCTGCCCGCACAGAATTGGAATGGAATTTGGTTCCAATCCTAAGTCTGCGAGCATATCGTTATATATGTCTTTTAGGATATTACCCCAGCTGTCATAAGAAAGACCGCGTCCGCTTTCACCTTGGTGTACTATTATGCCCTTGACTATCCATCCTTCGGATTGTGCTTTCTTTGCATTGGAAATAATAGCATCATACAAGCTTTCATAACCCGATTCGGTAACATACATATTATATCCTTCATTCCGTTCAGTAGCAGACGGGCTTCCATTCTCTCTGCCTGCTCCGCCGGAACCGGGTGCAAAATAGACGCTTGTTCCCAGAGTTTTATGGTAAGCGCCAAGCGCAAGACTACCCGCACCGACCGGGATAATTCCGATATGGGAAACATGGTCAGGTTTGTTAGCATACACCGTTCTGCCAAACCAGTCTGCCGGTGAAAGTCCGATAGTAAAATCTCCTTGCCAGTGTTTTAGACTGCCGCGAATGATAAGAGGCGGTACGGCTTTGTACCATTCACCTTTTGTACGCTGTATTCCACCATCGGCAGCATTTGTGCCACCGTAATAGCCGGTCATCACATTCAATACTTGCAGGTTTTCCGGAATATTTTCTTTGTCTGAATCTCTAATTGGTCCGGGACCCCGCATATTTGACTGTCCAAAAGCGAGATAAACATGTTTCTCCTGTCCTAATGCTGTTGTAGTAAAGGCAAACATTAAAATGCCGATTAGGCAATTGATTTTTTTCATCAGATTAAATTTAATTTATTACCACCTTTGCCTGTTCAACACTGCCGTTGCTGCGTACTTGCACAACATAAAATCCACTTGGGAGTATTCCTTGGTCGAATGTGTAAGAGCAATTTTCTCCGGCAAAAGTTTGAAGTTTAGCCGATGCGACAAGATTTCCGTTTATGCTGTAAAGTTTGATGTCGGTTTTCCCGTTTTCTGTAGCAGTGAAATTTACTTTCACGGCAGCGTTCGATTGAATACTAACACGTAAATTAGAAGATTTTTTATCTATTTTATTCATTCCGGTAGGGAAGCCAAGATAATAAAGAGTAGCATTTTTTAAGTAAATGGTTGGTGCCGTATTGTTGCCTTGTTGTCCTAAGCCGGTATTAAACGACAATTGGATACCGGGATCACTGTCTTCTGTCATTTCGAATTCATGTGTAATTTTTTGCGCTGTAGTTGTCAAATCAAAGGATTTTTCGGCATAAGTAGTCCAAGGATCGCTACCCCTTTGGAAAACTACTTGGAATGTTCTGTCTGATTCAGCCCAAGCATCCATTTCAAAGCGGTATTTATATCCTTTTTCAAGAGGTATGCCATGTTGAACAAGCTGAGGTGAATAAATATTGGCACCTTGCGCTGTAACGGTCAATGTAGCTTGATTGTCTGATGCACTAAAAACACCTTGTCCACCCCCGTAACTCGAACCTACATTGTATTGCCAGTTTGAAGCGCTTGAAAAGTTGCCGTTTTGAATAAGATTAGGCCCATCTGTTGTGGGTAAAAAATTGGCAACAATGTTTTTATGTGCATCCATTGTTACAGTCGTAGGATTTTGATTACCTGTAACATCTCCGCTCCAACCGGAAAACATCCAGCCATCTGCAGGTACAGCAGTTGCGGTAACAACCGTTCCTTCTTCGTAACCTTCTGCAGGCATTTCAGTGTCAAGAGCTACAGAGCCGCTCGCAGCCGGTGCAATCGAGGTTGTAAGTGCAAATCCGGTCATTTCAACAAAAGGAACAAGTTCAAGCATTTTTTGTCCATATCGCTGCCCCAACAGTTTATAACCTTCGTAGCTGAAGTGCAGGTTATCGCCACCGTGCTCACAACCGGATGATGAAATTACATACGCAACGTTTTTACCGGCGTTCGGATGATCGGCAGGAAATTTTGCATCAAGGTTACCTGCATTTGTCAAACTATTGATAGTGTCATTACCGTTTTGAGTAGCCGAACCATAAGCATTACCTGCCAAGAAAGGAATGGAATTTGCAGGAAGCTCTAAATCTGCTAACAGATTATTATAAATATCTTTTACTTTTCGCCCCCAACTGCCATCATGCGGTCCTGACTCGCCTTGGTGCATAATAATTCCTTTAATAACGCCAACTTTTTGAGCTTCTTTTGCTCTGTCTAAAAGACGTTGATAAGGGTTGGTGTTGTATTGGGCGGCAATGTTTTTCATCCATGATGCTTGTGAAGTGTAATAGGGATTGTTGCCACCATCGGCTATTTTCTGAAAACCCTCTATCGCGGCTCCTTCTACAGCTACAACAATAATGCCAATTCTTACATTTTCAGGGGCAGCGGCAGCTAATGTTCGCCCGAAATAATCGGCAGGACTTAATCCTGAATCATTTCTCGCCAAGGGAGGTATAGCTGTACGCCACAGTATTCCACGTCCATTATCGGAGGTCAAGTGCTGAAAACGTGTTGTTATACCGTCTCCGGATGTGTATTGAGCCGGTATTGAACCGTTCCACTTGTTTCCTGCCATATTCGATTGACCAAATGCGAGGTAAATGTGAAAGTTTGGATCAGGAGTTTGAGCCTGCCCTAATGCAGTTGCAGCAAAGACAAGCATTAAAATGCCGAGTAGATAATTTTTCTTTTTCATTGTATTAAAAATTTATGTGTAAATATTATAATATTCATATAGCTTCTTTGCTCAAGCAAAAAAATTATGTAAAGGTAGAAAATATATCAATTGAAATAATAATGAAAGTGTTAAAAATCAAAACTCAAAGCGGCTCTCGCCCCAACTACCAAGCGATTTTTATCATTAATTTGATGGTTTATAATACTGTAAACCGGGTCAAACAATTTTCCTTTTTTATTCGAATGTTCCCACGTGATTGAAGGTCCGACAGCTACCTGCAAGTGTGGGCATAAATTGTACCTGAAATTACCTGCAAAGAATAAAAATTGGTGGGAATAGTTTTTGTTGCTTACCGGATTGGATGTACCTATTTCGGGATTGAAATAAAATTTTTTCCCCATTGGCACCAAAGAACCTAATCCGGCGCCAAAAGCAAAGTTTTGATCGAAGTTGGAGTTATAGCCGAATTGAAGAAATGAATATAATTTCGGAACACCGATTTTAAACGACAGGTTAACGGGATAATATTCATTAGCCGAGATTTCTATAGCCCTGTAACCGCCTTTTTTCACTATCGAAATAAAACCGATTGGCACACCGGTTATGGTATCTGCGTAGTTTACGAAGCCGATTTGACTTCCTTTGATCCTTTTTTTAGTTATGTTTACAAAACCTGCTTGAAATCCTTTTGTTTCAAGTGCAGTATTTACAAATCCTACTTGAAACCCGTTTGCGTCTTTTACCGTGTTAACAAAACCGATTTGACCTCCCGACACCTTGTCTTTTGTTGTATTTACAAAGCCATACTGTACTCCGTTAACATCTTGTAATGTAGTATTGACATAGCCAATCTGTGCGCCGTTGAAATTCTTAAGGTTTGTATTGACAAATCCCAATTGCAACCCCTGGTGATTGCCCATTGCCACATTCACGAATCCAATCAATGGAAAATTAAACTGGTCGGGAACCATGTTGTAAAAGAAACTGTATATAACAACCTGTTGTTTTGTTTTGACGCTGTCGTTTTGCGCGTGTAGAACATTGCACAGCAATGCTATTAGAATAAATAAGCTTACTTTTTTCATTTGTTTATAAATTTAAGGCGATTGAATTATAATTATTTCGCCTGATATGTTTTAATTCTGTCTCTTATTATGAAATTACAAAATTAGATAAAAAATTCAATTTTATTTGAAAATGGATTAATTTATCGTTGAATTGTTTCCTGAAATAAGAAAAAAAATATCTACTTTTGTGATTAAAGCCTTGAAGTGTATTTAGATAGATAACAGAAATAAAAAATCTTCAAAATAACATAAAACTAAAATGGACGAAAATGTAGTAAGAAACCTTATGGGGGAAAAGAAAAATTGGTATTCTATTGAAGTTGAAGAAACTATCGAATCGACCGGTTCAAACATTACTGAGGGATTATCGGAAAATGAAGCAAAAGAAAGGTTAAAAACTTTCGGTAAAAATCTCCTGCCTGAAAAGAAAAAAGAAAGCAAAATCATTAAATTTCTGAAGCATTTTAATGATGTATTGATCTATGTTCTTTTTGCAGCGGCGGTTATTACATTTTTCGTCAAAGATTATGTCGACACGATCATTATTTTGCTTGTGGCGGTCATCAATGCATCAATAGGATTTTTTCAGGAAAACAAGGCGGAAAAAGCGTTGGAAAACATCAAGAAGATGCTTTCGCTCAAAGCAGACGTCATTCGCGGCGGCAAACGCATGGAAGTCGACGCATCGGATTTGACGCCGGGCGATATGGTATTTTTAAGTCCGGGCGATAAAATTCCTGCCGATTTGCGACTGATAAAAGCCGACAATTTGCGCGTGGAAGAATCGGCACTGACAGGAGAGTCCGTTCCGACCGAGAAAAAACCGAACGCTTTGCCTGAAGGTACTGAACTCGGCGACCGTATCAATATGGCATTTTCGGGCACAACAGTGAGCGCCGGTACGGGTGTAGGCATCGTGGTTGCCGTTGGAGCAGATACGGAATTGGGCAAGATTAATCAAATGATGTCTGACGTTGAGTCGCTTACAACACCATTGCTGAAACAAACCGCTCGGTTTGGAAAAGTAATTTCTGCCGTTATTGTGGTAAGTTCAGTATTTATATTCCTTTTTGGTTATTTGGTTCATTATCAGAATGATGTGTTTACCATTCGGGAATTGATGATGTCGGTTATCGGACTTGCGATTGCGGCTATTCCCGAAGGTTTGCCGGCTATCCTGTCTATTATTTTGGCCATCGGTGTACAAAATATGGCGAAGCGCAAAAGTATCGTTCGTACTTTACCCTCGGTCGAAACATTAGGTTCGGTATCGGTTATTTGTTCGGATAAAACCGGAACATTGACTAAAAATGAAATGACCGTCAAAACCTTGGAAACAAGAGATGGAGAATATGATGTAACCGGAACAGGCTATGCTCCCGAAGGCAATATCGTCATTTCGAGCGGTAGCGAAAAATCCCCTGTAGAAGTAGATCTCTCAAAAGAACCGATACTGAAAGAATTGATCGTAGCATTTAATACCTGTAACGAGGCTTCTTTAGGAAAAGATGAAGACGGATTTTGGATGATAAACGGCGACCCGACCGAAGGTTCTTTGGTTACATTGTTCCATAAAGCGAATATAGACGATACGCCGCCCACCTGAAAGACCTGATAGATGTGTGCCGCTCCGAGAACGTGCACATCATCTTCGTGCAGCCCGAATTTGATAAACGAAACGCAGAAACCATTGCGCAGGAAGAAGAGAATTGAATGGAAATGGCCGAGTTTGAAAAAACAACAGCCGGCGAAGAACCTTTTGTGAAGGAGCATTGGAACGAACAAATATCGGCGATTGCTTTGCGTGGGCAACGCACCATAGGAGCCGCATACAAAATGGTGGATAAAAGCAAAAAAACAATCGACCACAGCGATATCCACAACGGAATTGTATTCCTGGGATTGGCCGGTATTATCGACCCGCCCCGCGAAGAAGTGATTGAGGCTATTGAAAAATGTAAGAAAGCAGGCATTACCGTAAAAATGATTACGGGCGACCATGTAGATACGGCGCGTACCATAGCCAAAGAACTCGGTATCGGCGATGGCTCGAAGGCTTTGCAAGGCAAGGATTTGGAAATAATGACTGACGGAGAAATGCAAAAAGCCGTGATGACCTGCGATGTTTTTGCACGTACAAGTCCCGAACACAAACTGCGATTAGTAAAGGCTTTACAGGCAAACGGCATCATTTGTGCAATGACCGGAGACGGTGTAAATGATGCGCCCGCACTCAAAAAAGCCGACATCGGCATTGCCATGGGCATCAAGGGAACGGAAGTAACGAAAGAGGCGGCAGAATTGGTGCTTGCCGACGATAATTTCAGTACTATCGTTTCAGCAGTAGAAGAAGGACGCCGAGTTTATGATAACTTGAAAAAGACTATTCTTTTCATCTTGCCGACCAATGGTGCGGAGGCGCTTTTGATTATGGCAGCTATTATTTTCGGTACATTCCTGCCGCTGACTCCTGTGCAGATTTTGTGGGTAAATATGGTAACTTCGATAACGATTTCGCTGGCGTTGGCCTTTGAACGTTTGGAGCCGGGCACGATGCTTCGACCACCTCGCTCACCCAAAACACCGTTGTTGAGCGGTTATTTTATATGGCGTATTCTCTTTGTGTCGGTGCTGGTCGGGGGCGGAACGCTTGCATTGAGCCTCTTCTTAAGAGGAAACTCTTATTTACTTGACCACCTGTCTATTGGAGTAGATTTGTCAAGTTTGGGTATTGAAGAAAAAGCCGTATATATTGAACAGATTATACGCACAATTACGCTACAGACGATTGTGTTTGCTCAAATGTTCCACCTGTTCAACAGCCGGAGTATCAGAGGCAATGCCTTTAAACAGAATTGGTTTGACAATAAAGCTGTTTGGGTGGTTTGCTCAATATTGTTTGTATTGCAAGCTTCAGTTACTTATTTGCCGTTTATGAATAATGCGTTTGGTACTGTTCCATTGCATATTTATGCTTTCCAATATCCGTTTATGATCGGTATTGCTGTGTTCTTCACTGTTGAAATAGAAAAAGCGGTAATGAGGAAAATCGATAAAGCAAGAGGTCGTGTAATGGAATATTAAAATAAATGAAACATACTACAGTATATCTTATTGCTATTATTTGTCTGTTAATCTTAAGTTGGTTGACTTTTTCCCATATACGGAAAACAAAGAAAGAAGACATTCCCGAAGTTGCGTATCTTGATTTGCCTCAGATCAAGGAAATGGGGCAATTGACGGCGTTAACTTTGTCCGGTTCGGTTTCATATTTTATCTATAAAGGTCAAGAAATGGGATATGAATACGAGTTAATCAAAAACTTTGCCGAATCGCAAGGCTTGGCTCTGAATATTAAAGTTGCGGAAAACGAAAACCGGTTGTTGGAAATGTTGAAAGCCGGAGAAGGTGATGTTATTGTTTACAGTATTCCGCTTACCAATGAAGACAAAGAGCAATTTATTCACTGTGGACGAAAAATTATCAATAAACAGGTGCTGGTTCAACGGGCAATGCCGAAAGATACTATTTTGAAAGATGTAACGGATTTAATCGGAAAAGAAGTTTGGGTGTTGGACGGAACCAAATACCACCGCCGCTTGGTCAATCTTGACAATGAACTGGGCGGAGGAATTATCATCAAAGACATAGAAAAAGATACGGTTTCCGTAGAAGACTTGATTGAAATGGTTGCCCACGGACAAATCCCTTACACATTGAGCGACGAAGATATCGCCCGGTTAAACAAAACTTATTACTCGAAGATAGACATTGATTTGGAAGTCAGTCATCCGCAACCATCCTCGTGGGTTGTAAATAAAGATTCCTATCAATTAGCTGAAGCCTTGGACGAATGGTTTGAAAACAACAAAAATACCCCTCATTACAGAGCGATAATGAAGCGTTATTTCGAAATGAGTAAGATGCCCGGCGACGAGCCTGCCCCTGTGTTGGGAAGTGGTAAAATATCTTATTTCGATGATATTTTCAAGATGTATGCTCCGGAAATTGACTGGGATTGGCGGTTGCTGGCTTCTATGGCCTATCAAGAATCGAAATTTCAACTCAATGAAATGTCATGGGCAGGTGCTGTAGGATTGATGGGACTTATGCCGGCTACTGCCGAAGCTTTCGGTATTTCTCCTCAAGAACGGGTATTACCGGAACCGAGTGTCAGAGCGGGTGTTTCTTATATCAAATCCTTGCAACGTTCTTTTGCCAATGTTGAAGATAAAAACCAACAGATAAAATTTATATTGGCCGCCTACAACGCAGGAATCGCCCATGTGCTTGATGCGCAGGCTTTAACCCGCAAATATGGTAAAGATCCGTATATTTGGGACGGAAATGTTGTTGAATGTCTGAAATGGAAACGCTTACCCGAATTTTATAACGACAGTGTTTGTAAATACGGTTACTTCCGAGGAACCGAAACACTGAATTATGTAGATCATGTAGTTGAACGTTGGCAACATTACAAGGAAAAAGTACCCCCTGCCCCTAAAGGGGAGTTAGCACAGTGAAACATGGATAAATGCAACTATTTTTCTCCGGTCGGATGGCTCGAAATAGAGTCGGATAACGATAAAATCACAAAATTGGTTTTTTGTGAAGTTCCCGCTATTATTCAGCCACCCGAATCCTCCGTACTTCAGCAATGTTGCCTGGAATTGGATGAGTATTTCGCAGGTAAACGCAAAAGCTTCGATGTGGAAATCACTTTTACCGGAACTCCTTTTCAAAACAAAGTTTGGAACGAATTACTGAAAATTCCCTACGGAAAAACAATCAGTTATGCCGATTTGGCAAAAGTTGCAGGAAACCCCAAAGCCTGCAGGGCTGCAGGCTCTGCCAATGGAAAAAATCCCATAGCGGTTATTATCCCGTGCCATAGAGTAATCGCCTCAAACGGTGGTTTAGGCGGCTATGCCTATGGATTGGAAGCGAAAAAGCAATTGTTGGATTTGGAGACATTCAAACGGTCGGATTAACTCAAAACATAACCTGTAATTCTAAAGTTATAAAAAACAACATTAAACGGTTTTTCTTCGGAGCAAAACATAGAATTCCGCAACAGGCACGCTCGTTATCTGCTGGCGTTTTCCACGTCTATTCTCGGTATTCTGATTTTTGTAGGACTGTCAATTAAATAATTTGTCTTTTTTCCGCTGTCATCGGCTATCAACATTTCTTTTTCTACTAAATCTTTCAAATCTCGCAAAGCCGTGTCTGTTGAACATTTTTGAAGTTTTGAATATGACGAAGTGCGCAAAAAAGCAACTTCTTTATCATAATTGTCGTACAAATAGTTGATAATGAAACGCTGACGGTCGTTAATTCCTTTGTCTTTGTGCAATTCCCAAAACTTTGCTTTGTCTAACACGATTTCAAGATTTTTTCCGCTTGCGAGCAATGCCCTTTCAAAACAATCAAGAAACCAAACCAAATAATCGGTAATATTACTGTCGCCTTTTTGCGTTTTTTCAATAAGGTTGTTGTAATGTTTATGTTCCTTAAAAAGTTGATTTGACATACTGTAAAAGCGAATTTTACTGTTGTCGCTCCGAGCAAGTTGCATATCCATAATTGCTCTGGCAATACGACCGTTTCCGTCATCAAAAGGGTGGATTGTTACAAACCAAAAATGTGCGATAAACGCTTTTAATAACGGGTCAAGTTGCTCGTTTTCTGCATTAAACCATTGCAAAAAATTATACATTTCTTGCTTAATTCTATCGGGTTCAGGTGCTATAAAATGGATTTTTTCTCTTCCAAACAAACCCGAAACGACTTTCATTCCTGCGGAACGATATTGCGCCACATCAATTTTGTAAAGTCCCGAAAATTGGTTAGAAAACAATGAATTGTGCCAACCGAAAAGTCGCTCCTCCGTTAATGGATTTGCATAATTTTGAGTTGCGTCTAAAAGTACATTTACAATGCCCTCAACATCTCTCGGAACGCTAACGAATTCTGAATTTTCGATACCGAGTTTGTTTGCAATAGACGACCGAACTTGTTCGGGATTAAGAAACTCGCCCTCAATTTTTGAGGAATCTACAACATCTAATGTAAGCGAAATCAAAGTAGATTCAGTTGTTAAATCAAAACCGAGATTTTGCATTCTGCCAAGCAAATTCCCTTGTAAATAGCGAGTTTTGACAAGCAAAGGATAAATCACTTCGTTATTCCAAACAAAGTCTGTCCAATTATTTTTTTCGTGTATATACATAATGCACCGCAAATTTTGCGGTAAAAATACAGCATTTCCACCGCAAAACCAATTTTTAGGCTTTAAATATCATTTTTATCGTCTTTTTTTACTGCCATTTCTTTTTGTTCTGTTGCAACCTCTTCCAATCAATCTGCATTATTTTCATCGCTTAAAGCCATATCAAAATATTTTACAACGTTGTCAAATTCTCCAACTCTCCTATAGAGTTCTCCTGTCAAATAATTTATTTGTCGCATTTCTTCTACTCCCGCGACTTATTATCAGTCGAAATAAGCCGGTCGTAATTTTGACGGGTTCTGCAACAGGCACGCTTGTTGTGGGCAGTGCTTGCTCCAAACCTTTTCTTTATGTGTCTTATATTCAGATGTTTTTGTTCTCATTTATTCGTTTTTGCAATTTTGCAATTCGTTTTATCAGTTCGTCAAAACTCAAAGGGTTGTCAAATATCATTGCCTGTTTCATTGTATCGTAGTCTCGTTCCCAATCTTTTAGAATTGTGTCGGGCGGAATGATGCTGATTTTGTCAGACGAATGGTTGGCGTAGTCAATACCCGAAATTGATGTGAATTTACTACGGTGTTTTACGATTGTATTGTATAAATCAGCATTTTGCAATGCGATTTTGGCAAACTTTGTCTGACTTAATTTTTCGATGTCGTAAAGGTGTCGGCTAAGGCGTTCCACTCTTATTTTGTCGGGTGCTTTCTGAAATTCTTCGTGCAACAAAAATATCTTTTCCAAAAATGTTCTTTCGGGATTTACAACAGGAATCGTTATAGGTTTGTCTGCAAATGATTTGTCTGCAAAAACTTCTGATATGATTGTTCCGAAACACCATTGTGTAAACGGTTCTTTCAGAGAACGGCAACCAATTTCCATCAAAATCACAGGTCTCAAATAACTGTCTTTTTCTGTGAGGGTGGGATAGTAGATTTCAATAATTAAAGGGTCTTGGTCGTGATTTTCTACTTCACGATATTTTACCAACACATTTTCAAAACCCAATTCTGCAAATTTCTGATTCAATTCTTCGGTAAATGTTTCGGTAATAAATTGATACGACTTTTTTCTCAATTTTTTAATGTCGCCTTTGCTTAATTCTCCCGAAAAACCAAGAAATTCTCTGTCCAAAGCCAAATCAATGTCTTCTGAAAAGCGTTGTATTAAATTCCACCCCTTGCTTAATGATGTTCCACCCTTAAAAATTAGGACATTGGCGTATTTCATTGAAAAAATAGCGGCTAATGTTTGCACTACCCACCAATCTTTTTCTACTGATGATTCGTGCAGCGATTTTCTTTCTGCGGTTTCCAAAAAGATGTTTAATCTGTTTTGGTCGGTTAGTTTAAACCATTCCTGTAATTGTTGTTCTATTCATTTGTGATTGATTTTAAAACAGGTTTCATAATTTCTCTAATCCAAGTGGGTGCAAGGCGAATATCGTGTTCAAGCCGTGTCGGTTTTTCGTTTTTCAATAGCTCTTGAATATGTTTTACTTCTTTGTCAAGAACTTTGTCTTTGCCTATGGCTTTTAATGCCTGAATTGCCAAACCGCTAATTTCGCCTACTGCTGCTAAATTTTTAGGACTTGCTTTTTTAAACAAAATACTTCGCCGTCCTATTTTTATTTTTCGTGCTGAGCCGTCCGTAAGAAAAATCACATTCATAGGTACTTGCGTAGATAAACCCAAACGGTTGAGTGCATATACGCTTGTGGGAACAATTCTTGCTTTGTCTCTTTTTGCAATGGCTTTTGCAATATCTTCAATGCTTGGCGACACTTTTCCTATCACATTATCAATCACAGGGCGAACATAAATGCCCGTAGCAACCCTGTCTAATTCTCCCGAATTAGTCAAGCGTTGTAATGCTTTTTTTACTGCTTCTGCGCTTCCGTAAGCAACAAAACTTTCAGTAAAAAACAGCACACCCCTCCCTGCTTTTTTTATTCTGTCAAGAATTTGTATTTCAATGCTTTCAGCCATATTTTAGTATAAATTTTGTCCCAAAAGTAGTAAATATTTGGGACAATGCAAAATTTCTCGGAAAATGTATTTTATTTTGGGGAAGAGATTTGGATGAGGCTTTACCCTGGCACAGCACCGTAAGTCGTACCCGTAAGATATTTGATGAAGACGAGTATCGTCTTCTATTCAAAGAAGTCTTACGCCTGTGTGTAGAAAAAGGGATGGTATCCCGCCGACGTCAGGCGATGGATTCAGCTTATATCAAAGCCAATGCAAGTTT
>QMCD01000654.1_pt1 | contig 23764 bp, 24 predicted proteins | sample 1821841 | NCBI WGS metagenome assembly QMCD01 (sample SAMN01991225, study PRJNA193472) | Termite gut metagenome, whole genome shotgun sequencing project. | isolation source: worker | host: Macrotermes natalensis | reverse complement strand
GCAATGCCGCGATGGCCGATCGTGATCGCTTGTCCGACATGATCCGCGGCGCGGATATGTTGTTTGTGACAGCCGGCATGGGCGGCGGCACCGGTACCGGCGCGGCGCCGATTATTGCCGATATCGCCAAATCGATGGGTATCTTGACGGTGGCGGTAGTCACGCGGCCTTTCTCATTTGAGGGGCGTCGCCAGAAAGTCGCCCAAGAGGGCATTGAGGAGCTCACGCAAAAAGTGGATTCGCTCATTATCGTTCCGAACGATAAGCTCATGCAGGTGCTGGGGGACGATGTTTCGGTGCTCGACGCGTACGCGGCGGCCAACGATGTTTTGTACGGAGCGGTTTCCGGGATTGCGGAAGTGATCAGCAACCCTGGGCTTGTGAATGTTGACTTTGCCGATGTTCGTACCGTGATGAGCGAAGTGGGCATGGCGATGATGGGTTCGGCATCGGCATCAGGGTGCGATCGCGCCCGTGAGGCGGCGGAAGCGGCGGTGAAAAGTCCGCTTCTTGAAGATGTCAACCTGATGGGCGCGCGCGGTGTTCTCGTGAACATCACAGCAGGTGCCGATCTCAAGATCCGTGAATACCATGCGGTGATGGAAGCGGTAAAAGAATTTACTGCCGAAGATGCGATGGTGATTGTCGGCACATCGATCGACGGCAACATCGGCGACGAACTGCGTGTCACGATTGTTGCAACCGGTTTGGGCAGCGCCATGAAGCAGCGTATGCCGAAGCTTGAGGTTGTGGAAAATGTGTTTGAGCGTACCGGAACCGATGGTGGCGCGCCCGGCGATAATACGGTTGATTATGATCAGCCGACGGTGGCGCGCCGTCGTGTGAGCACGGCGTCCATCAGCAGCAGCCCGGCTCTGGATATTTCCGATATCCCGGCATTTTTACGCAAACAGGCGGATTGACCACATGATGCGGTAGAGGAAAAACGGCGTACTTGATTCAAGGCGCCGTTTTTTGTGTGACATGGCGTCTTAATGATTGAGGATATTTTGGCGTTGTCAGAAATGACAAAACATGAGATCACATTGATGGCGGATGCGCTAAAATCACAACCCTATGTACAAACAAAGAACGCTTAAAACCAGCATTTCCACCAAGGGAACCGGACTTCACACCGGCGCGCGCGTGGCATTGACGTTACGTCCGGCACCGGTCGATACCGGTATCATTTTCTATCGTACCGACCTTCCGAATACGCCGGCGTTGCCGGCATTGGCGCACCAAGTTGGCGATACCCGCTTGTCGACATTATTGCGCGATGGTGAAGCCAGCGTTTCGACGGTCGAGCATCTGATGTCGGCGTTGGCGGGGTTAGGCGTTGATAATGCCTGTATCGACGTATCCGGTCCCGAAATTCCGATTATGGACGGAAGCGCCGGGCCGTTTATTTATCTTTTGCAACTTGCCGGAATTGCCGAACAGGACGCGCCGAAAAAATTTATCCGTATCGTTAACGCCGTGGAGGTGAGCGACGGCGAAAAATGGGCGCGTTTTACGCCTTACGAAGGGTTTCGCTTGGATTTCACGGTTGATTTTGTTCATCCCGCGTTTGCGCCCGAGAACAGCCGTGTGGTTGTGGATTTCGGTGAAGATGCCTATGTTAAAGGTATCGCGCGCGCGCGTACTTTCGGTTTTATGCAGGATGTGGAAGCGATGCGCTCCGTCGGTTTGGCGATGGGCGGCAGCTTGCATAACGCCGTGGTGCTCGATGAGAGCACGGTTTTAAATCAGGGTGGGCTGCGTTACGAGAACGAGCCGGCGAAGCACAAAGTGCTCGATGCAATCGGTGATTTGTATTTGCTTGGGCACCCAATTATCGGCCAATATACTGCGTATAAATCGGGGCACGCGTTGAATAACATGCTGGCGCGTACGCTTCTTGAGCATCAGAAAGCTTACGAAATGATCAGCTTTCGTGCCGAAGAGGAAATTCCCAAAGCTTACCAGCAATGGCGGTTAAGCCACGCCTGACAGGCGGTATAGATGCTTATCGCTCGTTTACTGCTGTTTTTTGCAATCGCCTTTATTGCGCTGAGCCTTATCGCTTATCTGATCACCGGCAATCGCCGCTATCTGGCTTTTTTAAAAAAAACATTGATTTTTGCCGTGATTATTTTTGTCGCCGTGTTGTTGTTTTTTGTTTTTGAACGGCTGATATTGGTGTTGTAATTTCGTGGAGAAGATAAAACAAAAGCCACATCGTGTGGCTTTTGTTTTATGCGAAACACCCGACAGTCAACGGATCACTAATACCGGCAATGTGGAATGCGTCAATACCTTTTGGGTTTCGCTGCCAAGTAAAAGTGCGGAAATACCGCGGCGCCCGTGCGACGCCATTACGATAAGATCACAGTTTTTTTCTTTTGCTGCATTGAGAATGGCCTCCCACGGCGTGGCCGCCAAGACATGCACGCGCTCAAAACTGACAGAGGTTTTCTTCACCGTTTCTTCGACGGCATCCAATATTTGCTCGGCTTGTTCGGTAAAAAATGCGGCGTATTCTTTTTTGGAGATAGGCTCGTACACCATACCACCCGCGTAAGCGGGCATCGGATAACTGGGCGAAGCATAAAAGAGATAGAGTTTGGCATTTAATGCCTCGCAAAGTGTTGCTGCCGTTTCGACCGCTTTTTCGGAGAGCGGAGAACCGTCGGTTGCAACAAGAACATTTTTATACATAGCATTTTCCTTTAAAAGAAAACAACGCAATCAACGAACGACCAATACGGGGATATCCGAATGAGTCAGCACTTTTTGGGTTTCGCTGCCCAACAGCACCGCAGAAAGGCCGCTGCGGCCATGCGACGCCATAATGATCAAATCGCAGCCGATTCGTTTGGCTTCACCGAGAATCGCTTCCCATGCCGGTGTACCCGGCACATGTATTGCGTCACATGACAGTCCGGCCTGAGCAACGGTTTCTTTGGCCGTGGACAGGATATCGGCTGCTTCTTTGGCAACTTCTTCAGAAGGCATGGTTGCCGGTTGTGCGGCCGACTCCTCCGGGGAGAAATAAAGAGGCAACGCCAAAGGCGGCGAGGCATAAAGAACGGTTAATCTGGCGGATAATGTTTTTGCCAGAGCGATACCTTGTTCAACGGCTTTATTCGAAAGCTCCGAACCGTCGAAAGCGATAAGAAAATGGCGGTACACAAAAGCTCCTTTCGGGGAAGATTGGATAATAGTCATCAGTTGTCATGCTCATGATTGATATGCTGAACTTTTTATGACGCATGGTCAATAGTAAACACGATCAGCCAGACAAAATAAAGGTTTTTATTGGCCGAGGTTGACCGAAAACAAACGCTGTCTTAGAGTCGTATCATGTCGGAGCCTTCAATCAATCTTCAACACGATCCCGTGCCGGACGAACATTTCTGTTTCCATTGCGGGGCGGAAAACCCCAAGGATATTCGTTGGCAAACCAGGCTCGACGGCAAAACGCGCACTTTTTGTTGCGCGGGCTGTCTGGCGATCGCGCAGACGATTCACGCGGCGGGGTTATCGGCATTTTATACCACACGCACAGTGTTGTCGCCACAAGCAAATCGAAACGATATTCCTGACGACGAGTGGACGGTGTACGACGAAGAAAACGTCATTCGCGAATTTGTTCATAAACGGGAAAATGGACGCCTCGAAATTTCGTTGCTGATTGACGGGATGACTTGCGGCGCGTGCGTCTGGCTGATCGAATCCTGGCTGTTAAAACAGCCGGGTGTTTCCGAGGCGCGCGTCAATTATGCGTCGCGGCGGGCGACGGTATTGTGGCATCCGGAAGCGACAAAATTATCGGCATTGTTGCGTTCGCTTTCCGGCATCGGTTATCGCGCCTATCCTTATGATCCGAAGTTGCGCGATGTGCAAGCGCGCAAAGAGCGACGGACGCTGCTGTTTCGGTTGGGTGTGGCATTGTGCGGCATGATGCAGGTGATGATGCTGGCCGTACCGGGTTATCTGGGCGGTGTCGCCGTTGGCGAAGAAACGATTTTGCGTTGGGGCAGCTTTGTATTGACATTGCCGGTGATATTTTATTCGGCTTTGCCTTTTTTCAAAGGTGCGCTGCGTGATTTGTCGGTACGCAGTTTGGGCATGGATGTGCCGATTTCACTCGGCCTGCTGTTCGCTTTTATCGGCAGTGTTTGGAATACGGTGCAGGGAGGCGGCCAGGTTTACTATGACTCGGTAACGATGTTCGTAGCGCTTTTGCTGGTTGCGCGCTTTGTTGAGTTAACGGCGCGCCATCGCTCGGGTGAAGCGATTGAGGCGATGGCGCGGCAGCGCCCGATGGCTGCCGAACGCTTCGATCATTGGCCGGAGAAACAAACAACGCACACGTTGACGGCGGCGTCGCTTAATCACGGCGATGTTGTGTTGGTTCGCGCCGGCGCCGTGGTTCCTGCCGACGGGCTGATTCTCGAAGGGGCGTCGCATGTCGAAGAAGCGGTATTGACGGGCGAGAGTTGGCCGCAACGGCGCGCCGTAGGCGATAAAGTATTCGCAGGGTCGGTCAATCGCGAAAACGCATTGATTGTTGGTGTTTCCGAAGTGGGCGAAGCGACGCGGTTGGCGACTATTTTGCGGCTGGTGGATCGTGCCGCCAGCGAACGACCGCGTGTTGCCCGCATTGCCGATAAAGTGGCATTCTGGTTTGTCAGTATTTTATTGACGCTGGCGGCTATTGTCGGTGCGGTTTGGTTATGGCTGATGCCGGAGCGCGCGCTGGAAGTGGTGTTTTCGCTATTGGTGATTTCTTGCCCTTGCGCGTTGTCGCTGGCAACGCCAACGGCGTTATCGGCGGCGGCGGGCGCGTTGGGACGTTTGCATGTGGTGTTGTCGCGCAGCGATGCGCTGGAAACGCTGGCAAAAATTACGACGGTTGTATTCGATAAAACCGGAACGCTGACCGAAGGTCGGGTGCGCTTGATTGCGATGGCGGCGATCGATGAAACACAAACGCGGGCATTCAAACGGATTGCACAAGCGCTGGAAGCGCGTTCGGAACATCCGATTGCGTTGGCGTTTCATGGCGATAGAGGCGAGGACGATGAAGACTTGCCGCAGGTGTCGGGATTGACCGTTGTTGCCGGTATGGGTGTCGAAGGGGGTATTGACGGCGAACGCTGGCGTATCGGACGCGCGTCGTTTGCCGGAAGCGCCGCTGCCGTACCGAAGAGTTTGGAGCCGTTCATTGCGGGATATTCGGCGAAAACGTTGGTGTTTCTCGGTAACGAAAGCGGTATTTGCGCTGCCTTTGCGCTGGGCGATGCGTTGCGCCCCGGTGCGGCTGGCACGATCAAACGCTTGAAAGGCATGGGGATTAAAACCATGCTTTTGTCCGGGGATCGCGCGTTGAATGTTGAGAGTCTGGCCGATGAAATCGGGATCGAAACGTTTCAGGGCGAACTGTTGCCGGAAGATAAGCGCGAATACATTCAGGCCATGCAGAAAAAAGGCGAAATCGTTGCGATGATCGGCGACGGTATTAATGATGCGCCGAGTTTGGCGCAAGCGCAGATTTCGGTTAGCCTCGGCAGCGCAACGTCGCTTGCGCAATGGACGGCGGATGTGGTGGTGCTTTCCGATGAGTTGCCGCGTTTGGTCGATGCCTTGGCGTGCGCGCGCCGTACACTGGGCATTATCCGCCAGAACCTGTGCTGGGCGGCTTGTTATAATGTGCTGGCCATACCGGCGGCGGTTTTGGGTTATGTTACACCGCTTGTTGCGGCAGGCGGGATGTCTTTATCGTCGCTTGTCGTGGTGTTGAACGCGATGCGCGCGATCCGTGTATCGGGTCATGCCGGTCAAGAGAAAAAAAATCTGTAGGAAAGCATGTCAATATGGAAGCGTTATGGTTGCTGATCCCGGTTACAGTGCTTTTGGTAGCGGTGATCGGCGGTATTTTCTGGTGGAGCATAAGAAGCGGCCAAATGGATGATCTGGATGGCCCGGCTTATCGCATTCTTGTTGACGATGACAATCCAAAGGACATAAAAAGCAGTGAATAATGTTGTTTTAATAAATATTTTCCGCTGATCATGTGAAGATATTTTGAGTTACATCATGTTTCTGTCGATTTGTTTGTCTACAATAGGACGCATCACTGTGTACATAACCAGGGATTATTACGATGGCTACAAAATCTGCAGTAGAGTTTTTTAATTATAAGGTGGTTCGCCAGTTTAGCGTCATGACTGTGATCTGGGGAATCGTGGGCCTGCTGGTCGGTATGCTGATTTCAGCTCAGCTTATGTGGCCGGCGTTAAACTTTGATATTCCGTGGTTAACCTACGGAAGGTTGCGTCCGTTGCACACCAACGCCATTATTTTTGCATTTGGTGGCTGTGCTCTTTTTGCAACGTCTTACTATATTGTTCAACGTACCTGCCAGACGAGATTGTTTGCGCCGGCTTTGGCGGCGTTCACGTTCTGGGGCTGGAATCTGGTTATCGTGCTGGCCGCGCTTTCTTTACCGCTTGGTTTTTCTACCGGTAAAGAGTATGCGGAGTTGGAATGGCCGATTGACCTTCTTATCGCAGTGGTTTGGGTTTCTTACGCGATTGTATTTTTCGGCACGCTGGCAATACGGCGCACCAAACATATTTATGTGGCGAACTGGTTTTATGGCGCATTTATCATTGCGGTTGCGATTTTGCATATCTTCAACAGTTTTGAGATGCCGGCAACGTTGACGAAATCCTATTCCGCGTATGCGGGCGTTCAGGATGCAATGGTGCAATGGTGGTATGGTCATAACGCAGTGGGCTTTTTCCTGACCGCAGCTTTTCTCGGCATGATGTACTACTTTGTGCCGAAACAGGCCGGGCGTCCGATCTATTCGTATCGGCTGTCGGTGGTGCATTTCTGGGCGCTGATTTTTACCTATATGTGGGCGGGGCCGCACCATCTGCATTACAGCGCGTTGCCGGATTGGGCGCAAACGCTCGGAATGTTGTTCTCATTGATCTTGCTGGCGCCGTCGTGGGGCGGCATGATCAACGGCATCATGACGCTTTCGGGCGCTTGGTACAAATTGCGCACGGATCCGATTCTTAAATTCATGGTTGTCGCCTTATCCTTTTACGGTATGTCCACTTTTGAAGGGCCGATGCTTTCCGTCAAAACGATTAATGCGTTGTCGCACTTTACGGATTGGACCATCGGCCACGTGCATTCCGGTGCGCTGGGTTGGGTCGGTTTCATTACCATCGGCAGTATGTATTACCTGCTGCCGCGCCTTTACGGACAAACCAAAATGTGGTCGATGAGTCTCGTCAACACCCATTTCTGGATTGCGACAATCGGCATTGTGCTCTATGTCGCATCGTTGTGGATTGCCGGCGTGATGCAAGGGCTGATGTGGCGCGCGGTCAATGACGATGGTACTTTGACGTATACCTTTGTTGAATCGGTGAAATACAGCTTTCCGTTCTATGCGATTCGTATCGTCGGTGGCGGCATGTATTTTGTGGGAATGTTGTTGATGTTCTACAACATGATCAAAACCATAGGTGCCGGTAAGCCAGCGGAAGCGCAAGTTCCCGTTGCGGCGTCGGCGCACGCTTGATCAGGAGGAGTGCAAACATGAGTTTCTTTTCACATCAAACGCTTGAAACCAAGTTGCCGCTGCTGATCATTCTGATGGCGGTTGTGGTAAGTATCGGCGGCCTGGTTTTGAATATTCCTATCTTTTTTCAGGATTCGACGACCAAGCCGGTTGCCGGGTTGAAACCATATACGGCATTGCAGCTTGAAGGCCGCGATATTTATATCCGTGAAGGCTGTCACGGTTGCCATACGCAGATGGTGCGCCCGTTCCGCTCGGAAAATGAACGCTATGGGCACTATTCGGTTGCCGGTGAGTTTGTTTACGATCACCCGTTCCAGTGGGGATCGCGTCGCACCGGCCCTGATCTGGCGCGGCTTGGCGAACGCTATTCCGATGAGTGGCATCGCGTCCATTTACGTAATCCGCGCGATGTCGTGCCCGATTCCAATATGCCCAACTATCCGTGGCTGGCGACAACCCCGGCAGATGCGGGTACGATCGTCAAGAGAATGGGTGCGCTCAAAATTCTCGGTATTCCTTATACCGACGCGGAAATCAATGCCGCGCCGACGGAGCTGGAAGGAAAAACCGAAGAAGACGCATTGGTTGCGTACATGCAGTATTTGGGCATGACTCTGAAGCGTACGATAAGGTAATCGGTGATGGATTCGGGCTTCTTCAACGGCTTATTAACGGCACTGGCGCTTTTCGTCTTTATCGTGGTCGTCATCTGGGCTTTTAATGGCCGTAGGAAAAAAGACTTCGATGATGCGGCAAATGCGCCGTTTGCGCTGTCCGATGAAGCCGAAGGATCGGGCCAAATAGAGTCTGCAAAACAATCAATGAACCATAGGAATGTCAATCATGATGAGTGACTTCACATCCGGATTTTGGAGTATTTATATCATCGCGTTTACGGTACTGGGTTTTGCTTTCTGCGTTTTTCTGTTGCTGGCGATGAACAGAAAAATCAGTAAAGAGGAACAGCAGGAAACGACGAAGCATGTTTGGGACGGCGATCTTGCCGAATACAACAACCCGTTGCCGGGTTGGTGGCGGATCATGTTCTGGGGGTTGCTGGCCTTTTCGGCAATCTATCTGATCTATTATCCTGGCCTTGGCTCATTTGAGGGCGTGGGTAAATGGTCGTCGGTGGGGCAGTTTGAAGAGGAAATGGCACAACTCGAAGCGCAAACCAAACCGCTTTATGACCGCTATTCGGTCATGAGCGTGCAGCAGGTGGCACAGGATTCCGTCGCAATGGGCATGGCTGAGCGATTATTCTTGAACAACTGCGCACAGTGCCACGGTTCTGATGCTCGCGGCGCGATCGGTTTTCCAAATCTGCGCAGCGGCGCCTGGAACTGGGGCGGTACGCCGGAAGCGATCCAGGAATCCATTGCCGGAGGACGCACAGGCGTGATGACGCCTTTTGCCGAGGTTTTGGGCGATGCCGGGGCGGATCAGGTGACGGCATTTGTCCGTGCGCTTTCCGGCCTTGACCACGATGCCGGTGCGGCGGCAGCGGGTAGGCCGTTGTTTGAAGAAAATTGCGTTTCCTGTCACGGTGAAAATGGAGCAGGTTCCCAAGCGGTCGGCGCGCCGGATTTGACCGACGATATCTGGGTATACAGCAGTTTGGACCGGGCGATTCGTGAAAGCATCGTTTATGGGCGCAATATGGAGATGACCGGAGGCACGCAGGCGATGCCCGCGCATAAGGATTTGCTCAGCCCGGGCAAGATCCATTTGTTGACCGCGTATGTTTGGGGATTGACCAACTGACCGGTTGACTGTTTTACGCCACTGGTCAAACCCTCTTGCAGTAGTTTGGCCGGTGGTTTTTTCATTGTTTGTTATGATCTGATGAAAGCTTATAGTCGCCAGCAAACGGGTGTTTGTGAGCGGCTTTTTGTTTTTCTGCAAAGGGCGTAAAGATGAACGGCACACCACCACCAAACGGTTCTCAAATTCCGGAAGAAGAAAAACAGTCGCTGTATGCGGCGCGCAAGAAAATCTATATGCGCTCGGTCAAAGGAATATTTCAGACGTGGCGTGTGGCAATGGTAGTGCTGATTCTCGGCATTTTCTATATTTTGCCTTGGCTGACTTGGGGTGACCGGCCCGCTGTCCTGCTGGATCTTGCCGCCCGCAAGTTTTATTTTTTTGGGCTTGTTTTCTGGCCGCAGGATGTTATCTATCTTACGGCGCTGCTCATTATTTCCGCGTATTCATTGTTTTTGTTTACGGCGATTGCCGGACGACTGTTCTGCGGTTACGCTTGCCCGCAAACGGTTTATACCGAACTGCTGATGTGGGTGGAGCGGGCGATTGAAGGTGATCGCAATGCCCGGATGAAGCTGGATGCAGGCCCTTGGTGCGGGAAAAAAATCGGCAAGAAAGCCGGTAAACACACACTCTGGATTTTGATTGCAGTCTGGTCGGGCATTACTTTTGTCGGTTACTTTGTTCCGATTCGCGAGCTCTTGTCTCGACTCCCTTTTGATGTTTCCGGTTGGTCGTTATTGTTTATTTTTATCTTCGGCATGATGGTGTATCTGCTGGCGGGCATTATGCGCGAGCAAGTATGCAAATACATGTGTCCGTACGCGCGCTTTCAGTCGGTGATGTTTGATCGCGATACCATGATCGTTACTTATGATACGGCACGCGGCGAGCCGCGCGGTATCCGCTCGAAAAAAGATAAAGAGAAGCAATTGGGCGATTGCGTTGACTGCGCATTATGCTTCCATGCCTGTCCGACCGGCATTGATATTCGCGATGGTTTACAGTATGAATGTATCGGTTGTGGTGCGTGCATTGATGCCTGCGATGCAGTGATGAAAAAAATGAGCCTTCCGACGGGATTGGTGCGCTACGCGACTGAGAATGGCATGGAGCGCGGTTATAACAAGGCTCAAATGCGGCAAAGGATTTTCCGTCCACGTATTCTTGTGTACATCGGAATTTTGATTGTGGTTACGGCAGTATTGCTGTTTTCGTTGTTTACGAGAAATCCACTAAGAGTGGATGTGTTGCGTGATCGCGGTGTAATGGCAAGAGAGGCCGTGCCGGGCGAAATTGAAAATGTTTATCGCGTGCAGATCATGAACGCGGAAGAGAAAGCGCACCCTTTCACGATCGAAGTTGACGGTTTGCCGGGTATTTACGTGAGCGCGCCGGTCGAGCCGGTGATGCTTGACGCCGGGGGCGCGCGCATGGTGCCGGTATCGGTACGCTTCAAGTTACCGCGCGCGGGTTACGAGCAGGGAATGCATCCGATTCATTTTACGGTGGCGGCGACAGATAAAGAAAACATGAAGCGAACAGAAAAATCGACGTTTATGGTACCGAAAAATTAACTGTCTGGTATTTGTTTTGGTGTTACGAAGGAGAATGAATGAACGAACGGCATGAGATGAAACCCTGGTACCGCGAACCGTGGCCATGGGTCATCATCGGCAGTTTGAGCTTTGTTGTGATCGCCTGTTTTTTCACGCTGGGCTTGGCAATTTGGTCTTACGATGGTTTGGTCGAAGATGATTACTATAAGAAAGGCTTGGCGATTAATCAGACCTTGGCGCGTGCGGCGCGCAGCGAAGCATTGTCGTTGACGGCATCGTTGAGTTTGTTGCCGGATGGTACGGTGCGTATGGTGCTGGAGACGCCCGACGAAACATTTATCGTGCCTGATGACGTGCGGCTTAAAGTGGTGCATGCCCGTTTTCCCGATCAAGATCGCAATATTGTCTTGCGTCGTGTCGGCGATAATACGTTCAGCGGTGAAATGGTTCCGCCTTCCAGTGGGCGTTGGCATGTCATTCTGGAAAGCGATGATTGGCGTTTGAATAAGAATATCGACGCGCCGGTCAAGGAGATCGTTATCAGTGCTCAAGGGCGTGGTTGATTTCGCGGGTTTGCCCGAAATATTACTTGTTGCTTCAGTCAGCCGGGGCTTTTCGCATTCCGTTTTCTACCGGTTGTGTCTGGCAGGCGTTCGTACATCACAATGTTCGTGATGTTTTCCTGCATTTTTTCCGACGTGGCGCGGATATCCGGATAAGCAAGGCGGGGATACTGGAATGGAGAGGCAGAGTGGGGGAGGAAAAATGAAAAACGATCAGGCGGATTCTTCTTTGGGCGGGACGGTGGCGGCGTTGTTGTTTTGGCCGCTTAAATTGCGTAAAGCTTCGGCGTTGATAATTTTGATGGCGCGGCCTTGTACCTGGATTAATCCTTCTTCCTGAAAGCGGGAAAAGAGTCGGCTTACCGTTTCAAGTTTCAAACCGAGATAACTGCCGATTTCTTCACGGGTCATGCGTAAGACAAATTCGGTAGACGAGTAGCCGCGGCGACAGTAACGATCCGAGAGGTTGACCAAAAATGCCGCCAAACGTTCTTCGGCGCGCATGCTGCCCAGCAGCAGCATTACAGAATGGTCGCGAATAATTTCGTTGGCAAGCACTTGATGCAAATTATGCTGTAACGTAGGCAACTCTCGCGCCAAAGTTTCAAGCTGTTCAAAAGGCACCACACAGATTTCAGTGTCTTCAAGCGCAATGGCGTGGCAGCCGTGGGTGCCGCTGCCGATACCATCAAGACCGATCAGTTCGCCCAGCATATGATAACCGGCAACTTGTTCGCGGCCGTCTTCGGCAAGTACCGTGGTTTTCAGCGAACCGAGGCGGACGGCGTACAGCGCGGTGAAAGGGGTGCCGGTGCGGTAGAGCGTTTCGCCTTTTTTTAATTTGACGTGCGTATCGGCAAGAGAGCTTATTTTTTGAAGATCGGAAGAGGAAAGGCCTACGGGAAGACATAAACCACGCATACCGCAGATATTGCATTGTGCTTTGAGATCACGCAGCGAAATCACAGTATTGTTTTCCAAGCCGGGTTGGTGCGATGAAACTGCTGCAGCGGGTAATGCGTTAGAGCGAGTCATGAAACGTACCTTAATTAAATTGATGTCCCCGTATCTCAAAAGACGGTAAACTCCAAACTCGAAACCTTTGAGGTTCAGCGATTTTAATGGAGTTTTCTTGACCTTACAACAAGAAAAATGATTGACATTTTACTATTTTTGTGATTGAAAAATTGCGATGGGTGCAACATTGTTGGAAAATGGGATTTGGTTGGGCGCGTTTTTGGCGGGGCTGTTGGGCGGGCCGCATTGCATGATGATGTGCGGCGGTTACGTCGCGGCGCTTTCGTCGAGTTGTGCGCCTGTAAAAATCGTTTCACAAGATAATGAACATTCTTTCGGGAAAACGCGCGGCGCGGGAAAGTGGCGGTTATTATTTGCCGCCCAGCTTGGCAGGATCACCAGTTATGTTTTGGTAGGGGCGTTGTTCGGTATTTTGGGGCAATGGGCGTTTGTTCATTTGCTGGAAATGCAGCGAGCGCTGGCAACACTCGCGGCCATCGTTCTTCTTGCTCTTGCCGTTGCGGTTGTGCGCGGCAGTTCCGGCCTTGTTTTTCTTGAACATGCCGGTTTGAGTTTGTATCAGAAGATATTGCCGCGTTTTGGCGCGTGCCACCGAAATCGAAACGGCGTTATGGCGCGCTTCCTGTTGGGATTGTTGTGGGGGATGACGCCGTGTGGTTTGGTGTACGGCGTTTTCCCTCTCGCTTTGCTTGCCGGCGGCGCGTGGCAAGGGGCGCTGGTGATGCTGGCGTTTGGTTTGGGTACTTTGCCGAATCTATTGTTTGTCGGCGTCGCATTGCAGCGCCTTGGGAAGTGGTTGAGCCATCGTGCGGTACGTTACGCAGCAGCGGCGGTCATTGCCGGTTTTGCTTTATGGGGGCTGAACAAATTGTGGCTGACCGATAAAATGATACGGCACGAAAACGCGATTACGGTATCGGCGGAAAAGCCGGATTCCTCGGCGGGCGGCCATGGGATGCAGCATCATTAACAATATCAACGCGCGAGGAGCCGATATGAACATATCCTGGGTAAAACAGTTTTTGATTGGGGTATGCCTGCTTTTTCATTCGATGGCGATTTTTGCCGATGGTTCCGACAGGCTGCCGTTTTATGAGGCGCGCAAAGGGGATACGCATATTTATATCCTGGGTACCATGCATGTCGATAAAGCCGACAATATGCTTCGCCAGGAAATCGCGCGGGCGTTGGCGCAATCGTCGAAATTGGTCCAGGAGCTTTCCGACGACGAGACATTGCGCGCCGGGTTTTTGATGGCTTCGTCGCTTTGCGCGGTCGCTTGTTTGCGCCGCCAGATTTCTGAACAGAGCTACCGGAAACTGGCCGGCGGCGATGGCGCCATGTTGGCATCCATTGGTCTGGAACGGATGCCGGCATGGATGGTGTCAACGGTATTGGCGCTCGCCGATTACGAGAAAGCAGGTTATACGGCCATGGGCGCAACCGAAATAAAGCTGAAAAACCTCTGGGGAAACCGGACGATTGATGGTCTGGAAACCGCCCAGGAGCAAATCATGGCGTTGGCTTCGCTGGATGATGGCGCACAACGCGAAATGTTGGAGTCTCATATCAATACGCCGGAAGAAAAACGATTGGCGATGGTAAGAGAACTGCATAATCTATGGCGGCGCGGCGATGCTGACGCAATTTACCAATGGTATCAGCGCATGAGCGAAGAAGAAGGTGTTTCCGCTTCCATGATCCGTGAAATTGACGAGCAACTGAACACCCGCCGTAACCATCGCTTTATGGCGCGTTTGCCACAGCACCTCGTTTCGGGAAAATCAATATTTCTGGCGGTCGGCGCACTTCATTTAGGTGGGCCGCAAGGCGTTTTGGCGCTGCTGAGAGAGCAGGGTTATACGATTTCGGCCGTGGCTGTTGGTCGGCGTTGAATCATTGTCGTCGCGTATTGGTAAAAGGACTTTTAGCGTTAAACGCATCTATTCAGCAACATTTTTTGATGTTTAACCCAAAACAAGACGACAGTCCGGTTTTAGTATCAATTGTCGCAAGGCTTTCCTTTGCTTCGTGTCCTTATGTCGGGACGGAAACAATCAACGCCGGTAATGATTGAACGCTGGCGGCAATTCGGTGTGACAAGGGAGGCGTATGAAGAGCATGGGGAATGCATTGAAAATGCCAAACTCATTAATAAATGCGTGGGGCGTCGTTTAGCCGGATTTTTTCATCGATTTGATCCTGAATTTTCGTATCCCGCTGTTTTGCGGGTAAAATTCTACGCTTTTATGGAAGCGTTTTAATGCGGCAATGGGCACAGCGGTGCTTGTACACAAAAACGGGGATAAAAAGGTATGTATGATTTTATAGGACGCAATAAACGGCTGGCACAGGTAATTCTGGTGATTATCATGATTCCGTTTTTATTTTTTGGCGTGGATATGTTCCGAAGCGGCGGCGCCGGGAGCAACAACGTTGCCAAAATCGGCGATATCCCGGTTTCGGTCTATGAGTTCGACGATATCTTAAGAAGACAGCAGAATCAGGCAAGAAGCCGCTTGGGACAGGCGTACGATCCGGCGATGTTCAGCACGCCCGAAGCGCGCAATGCGCTGCTTGATCGCATCGTCAACGAAAAAGTGTTGCAGCAGAAAGCCAATGACGAAAAGTTTTTCGTCAGTAATGAACAAATCATGCAGTTTCTGAACAACATAGACGAATTCAAGGAGAACGGGCAGTTTTCCGGCGAGCTTTACCGTAATCTGCTGCGGCAACAGGAAATGGTTCCGGCGGTCTTCGAAAGCATGGTACGGCAAACGCGTTTGCAAGCGCCGTTGATCGAGCCGCTGCAAAGCGGTGAGATTGTTGCCAAAGAAACTGCCGAGCGTTATTACCGCCTTGCCGGTGAAAAGCGCGAGGTGGCGATGGCGCGTCTGGATGCTTCGGCTTATTTGGACAAGGTATCGGTGAGCGATGAAGAGGTGCGGGCGTATTATGATCAGAACAGCAATCTTTATCAGGCGCCGGAAACAGTGTCGCTGGAGTACATTTTGTTCACGCGCGACCATGTTCTGAAAAATATCCAGGTGAGCGAAGAGGAAGCCAGGGAATATTTTGACAATAACCAAGAGCGTTATAAACAGCCGGAAAAACGTGAGGCGGCGCATATTCTGTTTGCTGTTGACGAAGGCGCGGAGCAGGCCAAGAAGGACGAGGCATTGAAAAAGGCGGACGATGTCCTGAAAGAAGCGCAGGCAACGCCCGAAGCGTTTGCCGATCTCGCCCGGAAATATTCGGAAGATCCCGGATCGGCGCAACAAGGCGGCGTTCTCGGTGAGGTGACGCCGGGAATGTTCGTCCAGCCGTTTGAAGACGCGGTGTTCCATGCCGAGCAAAGCGGTATTGTCGGCCCGGTGGAAAGCCCGTTTGGTTACCACATCATCAAGGTAACGATTGTTCCGGAGCGCCGGCCATTGTTTGACGAAGTCAAGACGCAAATCCAGGAAGATATAAGGCAAGATCGGGCGAACAACGAATTTGCCGAAAAAGAAGAATCGATGAGAAACCGCATTTTTGAACAAGCGGATTCGTTTGCCGATATCAGCAAAGAGCTGGGTATTGAAGTTTCCCGCGCCGAGTTTCTCACGCGCGCGCAAGTGGCACAGCTTGCCAACAATAACGCCGATTTTGCCAACGAAGTGTTCACGCCGGCGGCGTTGAATGATCGGCTGAATACGGAAGTGTTCGACGCCGGCAACCATTCCCTGATTTCCGCTCGCGTTATCGATCATAAGCCGGCGGCGTTGCGTCCATTTGAAGAAGTGGCGGACGGTATTCGCAAAACGTTGCGGCAGAAAGCCGCGTTTGACATAGCGAAGAAAGACGGCGAAGAAAAATGGGCGCTTCTTAAGGAAAAGAAATCGGAAAAAGAAGCCAGGGTAAGCTTTGGGAAACCGGAAGAGGTCTCGCGGCAAAGGCCAACGGCGGACATAAGCCAGGCAACGGTTGCCGAGATCTTCCGCGCGCCCTCCGGTGAATTGCCTTTTTATTTGGGCGCATCATCCGGTGACAATCGCTATATTCTTTATCGTGTGGATAAAGTGATTCCCGCCGGGGAACCGACGCCGGAAGAAATCAAATCGGCACAAAATCTGATCAGCCAGCTGAAAGGGCAAGAGGTGTTCGATACCTATCTGACGGAATTGCGCAACAGCATTGAAATCAAGATTTACCCGGAAAAACTCGGCGGCACAAACTGATCGTTGTTGCGGGATGTTCATCGTTTTTGAGATGCGTCGAAATTTCATGAAACGATGAATGCTTCCCGCCCCGTCAAAATTGGCGTCGTTGCCGGAGAAGCCTCCGGCGACGCGCTTGGCGCGTCGTTGATTGCGGCGTTGCATAGGCGGCTGCCGAATGCAGAATTTGTCGGTATTGCCGGAAGTAAGATGCAGGCGTTAGGGGCGCAAAGCTGGTGTTCGATGGAGCGCCTTGCCGTACGTGGCCTGATTGAAGTGCTGCGCCATATCCCCGAGCTTTACCGTTTGCGCCGCTCTCTTTACCGACGCATGCTTGACGAAAAAATAGATCTTTTCATCGGTATTGATGCGCCCGATTTCAACCTTGGCCTCGAGCGTAAGCTGAAAGCCGCCGGTATTCGTACGATCCATTTTGTCAGCCCGTCGATATGGGCATGGCGGCGCGGGCGTATTAAAAAAATCGGACGGTCAGTCCATCGTATATTGGCACTTTTCCCATTTGAATTGCCTTTTTATCGGGAAGCGGGTATTCCCGTGACTTATGTCGGTCATCCCGCGGCGCAACACGCCGCAGATGACTCGTCACGTATAAAGGCGCGGCAAATATTGGGCATTGATAACGACGTACCGGTGTTTGCGTTATTGCCGGGTAGTCGCCGGTCGGAAGTCATGGAACACGCCGGGCTTTTGACCGGCGCGGCATGGCGCATTCGGCATCATGTGCCGAATGCGCGGTTTCTTGTGCCGTTGGCTTCAAGGGAAACCAGGAGCCTTTTCGAAGCGCTTTACCGTGAAATACCCGACGCCGCGCCGTTGACATTGCTTGATGGGCGCGCCGAGGAAGTATTGCGGGCCGCGGATATCGGGTTGGTTGCTTCGGGTACGGCAACGCTGGAGGCGGCGCTGGCGCGTTGTCCGCATATTGTTTTTTATCGCGCGTCGCCTGTTTCGGTCTGGATTGTACGCCGTTTGATTCAAGTGCCCTGGGTGGGTTTGCCGAATGTACTGGCACAGCGTTTTGTGGTGCCCGAACTGATTCAGGAAGAAGCGACGCCGCAAAGGCTTGCTGATGAAGCATTGCTGATGTACCGTGATCTTGAGCGTCGCGCGGAAATCGAGCGGACATTTACCGAGCTGGCGACAATGTTGCGCGCTGATACCGGCGCGCTGGCCGCGCAAGCGGCGCTTGAAGAGTTAGGCTATGCCCATCGTTGCGGATCGTGATCATGGCGCGTTGCTTATTGCCGGCGTTGATGAGGCCGGTTGCGGTCCGTTGGCGGGTGGTGTGGTTGCCGCAGCGGTGATTCTGAATCTGGGCGCGCCGATTGCCGGATTGCGCGATTCCAAAACCTTATCCGCGGCAAGGCGCGAATCGTTGGCGCGGGAAATTCGCGATAAGGCATTATGTTTTGCCGTCGGCGAAGCTTCGGTCGAAGAAATCGACACACTCAATATTTTGCAGGCGACGATGTTGGCGATGCGGCGCGCCGTTATCGGTTTGACGGTTGCGCCAAGCGAAGCGTGGATCGATGGCAACCGTGCGCCATCGCTGCCTTGTGCTACGCGTACAATTGTCAAGGGCGACCGTGATATTGCCGCGATTTCCGCAGCGTCGATCTTGGCAAAAACCGTGCGCGATACCGCGATGCTGGAGCTTGATCGCTTATATCCCGATTACGGATTTGCCCGGCACAAAGGCTACGGTACTGCCGAACACCTTGCCGCGATCCGGCGGCTGGGCCCTTGCCCGCAACATCGCAAAAGTTTTGCGCCGATTAAAAACTATAGTTTTTCTTTTTGATTTTTACGAGCGGGCAATGTGTGCAGCGCTTGTTCCAGGCGATCTACCGCCTCGCGCAATAAGGCGCGCGGGCAGCCGATATTGATACGCATAAAGCCTTCGCCGCCGGTGCCGAAGGATGCGCCTCCATTGAGCCAGAGCTTTGCCTGATGGGCGACCCAGTGATCAAGCTGTGCGGCTTGCATCCCCAGCGCGCGAAAATCGAGCCAGACAAGATAAGTGCCTTCCGGCTCAATCATACGTATTTCCGGCAGGCGCGCGCCGATGGCGTGACGCAAATAATCGCGATTGCCGGCAAGATAATCGCGTAACTGCATCAGCCAGTCTTCCCCGTAACGATAAGCGTACTCGCAGGCGGCAATGCCCATCGTGTTGAGCTGGCTGTAGCCGCTGCTGTCCATTTGCCGTATAAATTTTTGCCGAAGCGCCAAATTTTGAATAAAGATATTCGACGCCTGCAAACCTGCCAGATTGAATGTTTTGCTTGGCGCAGTACAGAGAATGGTGTTTTCGGCAATTTCCGGCGCCAGCGTGGCCAATACATGATGCCGATGGCCGGGATAGGTAAAGTCGCAGTGGATTTCGTCGGCGACGATCAGGCAGCGATGTTTCAGGCAGAGCGCACCCATCGTGCGTAACTCTTCTTTTGTCCAAACCCGCCCCACCGGGTTATGCGGGCTGCACAATATGAAAAGCCGGGCGCGATGTTTTATCAGCTTTTGCTCAAAATCGTCGAAGTCAATCCGATAATGGCCATTGTCCAGTACCAATTCGTTGACGACAAGCGTTCTTTCATTGGCGTTTACCATCGACGCGAAAGGCGGGTACACCGGCTGCTGAATCAAGATGGCGTCGCCGGTTTCGGTATAAGCGCGGATGGCGCAGGATAAAGCAAACACCACGCCCGGCGCTTTGATCAGCCACGCTTCTTCGCTGTGGTAGCCGAAGCGGCGGGAAAACCATTGATGCACGGCCTCAAAATAGGGGCCTTTGCTTTCGCTATAGCCAAAGATACCGTGTCGCGCGATTTCTACCAGCTTGTCGGATACTTCAATCGGGGTGGCGAAGTCCATGTCGGCCACCCACAGAGGCAGGATATCCGCCGGTTTGCCGCGCTCAACGGCAAAATCATATTTCAGCGCGCCGGTATTGTGGCGCGAAATCACGGCATCGAAATCGTATTTCATAGAAAAAGTTTATTCGCTTGAAAAGGCTTGGGCAAGATCGGCGATCAGGTCGCCTGCGGATTCAATGCCGACAGAGAGTCGCAACAGGCGATGGTTAATGCCAAGTTCGTCGCGGGTTTCCTTGGGCAGGTCGGCATGCGTTTGCAATACCGGGTAGGTGATCAGCGTTTCGACGCCGCCCAGGCTTTCGGCGTAAAGAATGATTTTTAGGCGTTTAAGAACCGCTTTGACAGTTTCTTCGTTATCCACTTCAAACGCGATCATCGCGCCGAACCCGGAAGCCTGTTTTTTCGAAGTAGCGTAGTCGGGATGATCCGGCAATCCCGGATAATAGACCGCGCGCACACGCGGATGCGCGCTCAGCCATTGCGTGATCTCTTTCGCGTTTTGCTGGCTTTTTTCCATGCGCAGCGCCAGTGTTTTGATGCCGCGTATGATGAGAAAGCTGTCAAAAGGCGAAAGGCAAGCGCCGATGGTTTTGTAGAGATAGCGCAGGCGCTCGATCAGCATATCGTTTGACGTGACGATAAAACCCGCCAGCGTGTCGTTATGCCCGCCAAGATATTTGGTGCCGCTGTGAACGACAATATCCGCGCCCAGCGCCAGCGGTTTTTGGAAATAAGGCGTCAAAAAAGTATTGTCAACAATGAGCCGCATTTCTTGGCCGATGATGTCGCGCACGGCGGCAATGTCGGTCACGCGCATCAGAGGATTGGTCGGCGTTTCAATGAATACCGCCTTGGTGTGCGCGGTGATTCTGTCGCGCAAGATCCGGGGATCGGACATATCGATGCGGTCAATACGAATACCGTTTTTGTGTGAAACGGTATCGAACAGACGCGATGTGCCGCCGTAAAGATTGGCGGAAGTGATGATGTGGTCTCCGGGCGAAAATAATTCCATGATGGCGCCGATGGCGGCCATACCGGTTGAAAAAGCCAGCGCGTGCTTGCCGCCTTCCAATTGCGCGATGAGTTCTTCCAGGCATTGGCGCGTCGGGTTGTGCACGCGGGAATAATCAAAACCGGTGCTCTCGCCGATAGCCGGGTGCGCGTAGGTTGCCGATTGGTAAATAGGCACGGCAATCGCGCCGGTATCGTTGCGTTTATCTTTGCCGCTGTGGACGCAGAGTGTTTCAATGTTCATATCGGTTTTCATGTGGGCGTGGGGTTAAAGGTAATACATGTAATTGTCGCCGTGGCTTTCCGCTTCGGCGACCAGCGTTGCCAACGAGATATTTTTCAGGGCGTTGGTGATGGCCTCATCAAGGCGAGCAAAGACGACGGCGTGAAGGGCGGCGTCAATTTCCGGCGCTTTATTGGCAACGGTTTCGGGATTTTCGGCAAACAAAGAGGTTTCGATTGCTCGCATGACGTCGAATATGGAAATTTCCTGTGGCGCGCGCGCCAAGAGATAACCGCCGCGCGCGCCCTTGATGGAAAGCACGATGCCGGCGCGTTTGAGCGATGAGAATATTTGCTCAAGATAAATTTTGGAGATGTCCAGGTCTTTGGCAAGGCTGATGACCGTCACAGACTCCTGCTCGGCGCCAAGTTGCGCCATACGGGTCGTCGCGGCCAAAGCGTAGCGGATTTTTGCAGATAGTTTCATTTCAAACGTAAATTGGTTGATAACGGTTGACAAACGGATAGGGAATCAATAAACTGGCTTCATAAAACATAGTAAACATATATTAATACTAAACAAAGGAGATAAACATGTCAAGAATTTATGAGAGCCTGGACAGCCTGATCGGCAATACGCCGCTTTTGAAACTGAACCGGTTTGTGCAAAAAACGGGAGGGGGCGCGGCGTTGCTTGCCAAGTTGGAGTATTTTAATCCGGCGGGCAGCGTGAAGGATCGCATCGCCAAAGCGATGATCGACGATGCGGAAAAGCGCGGCGTGCTGAAGCCCGGATCGGTCATCATTGAGCCGACCAGCGGCAATACCGGAATCGGCTTGGCATCGGTTGCGGCGGCGCGCGGCTATCGTGTGATTCTGACCATGCCGGAAACCATGAGCGTTGAGCGACGCAATCTGCTCAAGGCCTATGGCGCGGAGCTGGTGCTGACCGAAGGCGCAAAAGGCATGAAAGGCGCAATCGCCAAAGCGGAGGAATTATTGCGCGAAACGCCGGATGCGTTTATGCCCGGACAGTTTATCAATCCGGCCAATCCGGCTGTTCACAGGGCAACAACCGGCCCCGAAATCTGGCGTGATACCGACGGCATGATTGACGCTTTTATTGCGGGTGTTGGTACCGGCGGTACGATTACCGGCACGGGCGAATATCTGAAAGAGCAAAAAGCGGATATCAAAGTGATTGCGGTCGAACCGGCGTCGTCGCCGGTACTTTCCCAAGGTACGGCGGGTGCGCATAAAATCCAGGGCATCGGCGCCGGATTTGTTCCGGAAATATTGAATACCGGCGTGTACGACGAGATTATTGCGGTTGCCGACGGCGACGCTTTTGCGGCGGCGCGCCTGGTTGCCGATACCGAGGGCTTGCTGGTGGGCATTTCCTCGGGCGCGGCGCTTCATGCCGCCCAAACGCTTGCCAAGCGTGCCGAGTTTCAGGATAAAACCATCGTGGTGCTGTTGCCGGATACCGGCGAGCGTTATCTTTCGACCCCGTTGTTTTCAGACGGCCGTTAAAAAAGACGTTTTGCAATTTTTTTCTTTCAAAGCGCGCTTCGATGCGCGTTTTGAAAGGCAACAGGTATGCGGTTTTGATTATTCGCCACGAAACGGAAAAGTCATCGTAGAATACCCGCCGACGTCATCACAGAGGATTGCGCGTGCGTGTTTTTGGATTTGCCGGATGGTCGGGAAGCGGTAAAACAACGTTGATCGAAAAACTGATTCCGCTTCTGACGGCGCGCGGACGAACCGTTTCGCTGATCAAGCACGCGCATCATTCGGTGGATGTCGATGTGCCGGGTAAAGACAGCTATCGCCTGCGCCATGCGGGCTGCACCGAAGTGCTGCTGACGTCCAACGAGCGTTGGGCGTTGATGCATGAAAATCGCGGGGCGCCGGAAATGTCCGTGCGCGAATCGTTGTCGCGGTTGTCGCTGTGCGATCTGGTGCTGATTGAGGGATACAAGCAATATGCCATCCCCAAGCTTGAGATTTACCGGGCAGAGGTCGGCAAGCCGCCGATGAGCGAGAATGACGTGTATATTGTCGGCATCGCCACGACGGTGCCGCAAGCGATTGCCAATCCGCGCGCGCTGCCGGTGCTTGACTTGGCAGCGGTCGATCTCATCGCCAATTTTGTCGAGCAGCGGGCGATTTTACTAACCGATATCGTTGAGGGTCGATCATGACGTCAGTCCGTCTTGTATATCTGGCGCGCTTGCGCGAAGCGTTTTCTTCATCCGGCGAAACGCTGGAGATCACTGGCGACCGGCCGACGGTACGCGACGCCGTCGAACAGTTGCGGGCGCGCGGCGATGTATGGTCGTACGAACTGGCCGATGGGCGGGCGGTGCGTACCGCCGTGAATCACGATATGGCTTCCATGGAAACGGTATTGCGCGATAACGATGAACTGGCGTTCTTTCCGCCGGTCACCGGAGGCTGAGATTTGAAGATGACGGTGCGCGTTCAAGAAGAGGATTTTGACGTTGCCGCGGAAATCACCGTGTTGCGTGACGGCGATAAGCGCGTCGGCGCGGTTGCTCTTTTCCTCGGTACGGTGCGCGACATGAACGAAAATGCAAATATCGAAACGATGACGCTGGAACATTATCCGGGGATGACCGAGAAATCACTGACACGCATTGTCGAAGAAGCGCAACGGCGTTTTTCGATTTATGGCGCAACGGTGATTCATCGCATCGGCGCGCTGCGGCCGCTCGACCAGATTGTGCTGGTGGCGGTGAAAAGCGCGCATCGCGGTGACGCATTCGACGCCTGTCGCTTCATCATCGATTATCTGAAAACCGAAGCGCCGTTCTGGAAAAAGGAAAAAACGCCGCAGGGCGCGCGTTGGGTCGATGCGCGCGAGAGCGACGGCGAAGCGCGGCGACGCTGG
>QMCD01001894.1_pt1 | contig 23767 bp, 20 predicted proteins | sample 1821841 | NCBI WGS metagenome assembly QMCD01 (sample SAMN01991225, study PRJNA193472) | Termite gut metagenome, whole genome shotgun sequencing project. | isolation source: worker | host: Macrotermes natalensis | reverse complement strand
AATGTTATAATGATATTAATTGTCTGAACCATTGTTCGATTTTTTGCACACATTGCATGTGGCACTCCATTTGCCGCGCGCTCCTATGGCTTCATCCATAAAAGGTGTCAATATTCGAACGATATTCGTTGACGAAACATCATATGCGGTTTTTGCATCATAATTTGTCCATTTCTGCTGATGATCCACTTTTTGCCGATAGTGAACCGACACTTCTACTTTGACGGTATTGTCCATGTTCTTGCCTGGTTCAGGCAATATTCCTTCTATAAGATATACCCCAGAGTGCAATGAATTGGCTGGAGCGTCATAGGCCGCCGCAGATGATCTTGGGGTCCGGCAGTTTGCGGTATAGGTAGCGGCAATAGCGATAGTTGACATGCTTAAGCATAGCGTAACAACCATAATAACCAGAAGAATTCGTTTTCTCATTACAGCTTCCTTCTTTCTTTATTCATCCTATAGTATGCGTATATTATTGACAGCATATAGTCCTTTGTTGCCTGCCCTCCTTATCTTGTGCTATTTCAAATAACCATCCAGTAGATGGATGGTATAATCGCACTTTTGCGCTATACGCTGGTCATGCGTCGCGACGATGACGGTTGTGGTATCGTTTTTTGCGGACAACAGTATTTCCATGATGGCGGCGGCGCGTTCGGAATCCAGATTTGCGGTGGGCTCATCACAGAGCAGTAACTGGGGCGCGTGTACCCGTGCGCGTGCGATGGCGACGCGCTGGCGCTGACCGCCGGATAATTGAGAAACAGACCGCTTTATGGTGGGATCAATTCCCATTTCATTGAGTAGCTTTCTCCCGCGATTCCACAGTGTTTTCCATGCAATGCTCTTGTTTAAAAGCATGGGAATCACCACATTGTCCAGTGCGCTCATCTCTTCTATCAAAGCAAAATCCTGCGAGACCAATCCGATAGAGGCATTTCTTAATTGGGAAATTTTTTTTGCGCTCAATTGGAATACGTCGATATCGTTGAATAGATAATTCCCGGCTGTCGGCGAAAGCATTCCCGCCAACAGGTGTAAAATCGTGGTTTTTCCCGAGCCGGATGGGCCCATGATTGCCACGCAATGGCCGAGTTCTATATGCAAAGTGACATCGCGCAGGGCTTGAACCTCTTCATTGCCGGGGGAATGGTAAGTCTTGGAGATGGATTGTAGTGTGATGCCTCTCATGCGCGTTTCTCCTTACTCCGAAAATCGGCGACATCGGCTCGCCATGCATGGATTTCCACGAATACGGCGGGTAACATGAAAATAGCGGTGCAAATTATCGTGCCAATCAGCAGGGTATCCGAAGCTCTGTCGATCCGCACGATCCCCAAGCTACGGATACAAAGACTGCCCAATATAGCAAATAGCATGGTTGGGATATAGAGCAGCGCCGCCATCATAGTTACCCATCGCCTGCGGGTCATGCCCAGCATTCGGTACACTGCCAATTGGCGCTGGGTTCTCGCCAAAATATATGCGCAAAAACCTTGCAGGCCGACGAAAAATAGCGCGATGCTCCATGCGCATAACAAATATAGCTCGAATGTACCTCCAATAAGCTCCGTCATAAATTGTTCGTTGCGCATTTCCGCCAGCGAATAGATATTTCCCACCCAGCTTGATTCGACCGTCTCTTTCCATTTCGCAATATTCGTATCGATGCTTTCGCCTTCTTCCGGAAATATGTACAGCGCGCTATGCGCCTGGTCAAACATGATGTCCGGAAAAGCGCCGGAATTTACGGTCAGAGCGATATACGGTTCGTCATCTCTCTGCAATCTGAGCATATTATCCAGCGTAGGGGAACTCGATGCGCCGGGCACGGTATAATACTCATTGTTATCATACATAAATCCGGCAATACACCCCAAGTATTTTGTACCATCCAGCGCAATGGGCATTTCCGCGCCAATATCTACCCTGCCGCGAAGGCGCGAATCGAGAATGAGTGGGATCGCGTCCGGACGATTTGCCTTCCGTAAAGCAAGCGGATTCTCCGCGATAGGCAAGGACACTCTATCCACAAAAATTCGCGGATATATGATTAACATCAACGAATCGTCCGAAATATCCGGGATTTCGACAAATGTCTCGTTGACCTCGCCGACTTCACCCAATAGCGATAATTCATCAACCAACTGATTATATGCGGGGCTGTCCGCTTTATTGTCCCAATAGATGGATTGATAGCCTACCGTAAATAATCCCACATTTTCCAGCCCGTTTCCGTCATATATACTATACCCAATGATGGTCGATAGCGGATGAATCAAACAAAAATTTACGGCTAAACTCAACAGGAATACCTGTATCCAGAGCGATATGGAACGACCGCGAATGCTTTTGAATAATTTCCGGATAATCCAGAATTGCTTCTTCATTCTATTACGCCTCCCCTCTTGCGAATATTTCTCAGAAAGGCATGGGTAATTCCTGAATACCAAACACATATCAAAACAAGATTCAATAAACCGATCATCCATATCATGTCAACCGTAACCGCAATGCGCGGGTTCGAGTATTCGGCCGCCCAATGGATGATCGCATGGGCGGGCAGAATGCATAGAATGAAACCAAAACACTGGAATACGATGGTTTCCATCAATAGCATCCGTGCAATACGCCCATTGGAGTATCCGGAAAGGATGAAGGCATACAACTTTTTCGACTGCATTTGGAGATTGGAGAATACGGTATTGGTCAACTGCATTAGACACAATGCGGTCGCGGCTGCCGTAACCAAGGCAAGCATCGTGCTAATCGTAAACTCAAATGCATTGTTCGGTATTGCAACGGTGTCATCGACAAAACCGGAAAGCGTTTCGTTGATGAAGGCAGTATCCTCCGCATTCGGCACACTTGGAAGAAAGACCGTCATGAATCCGACGGGCCAATCCATGGTGAGCTGTGTGGATAACGGTATAATCGATGAAAAAAATGGGGGTTCCCATGTATAACTAAAATCATGCTGTACCGTCTCGTGATCGTGGGAATTGTTATCTTCCGCATACGATGATTCTCCACCGTTCTGTACATCGTAGAACAATTCTCCCGTATAAGCATACAATGGGAGTATCTCACCATGAATATCCGTGATCATTGGAGTATTCGTGGCATTGCCCCGGATTATGGATTCAGGAATATTCGGATCGGTAATTCCCACAACGTGGAATTGCCGCGTGCCGATATATACATCGGTTTGCGGAAAATGCAAGTCCCTATGCGCATTCCAAAATCCCTGACCGAGCCAAATGATGTCCGCCGCGCTCGATAGATTCTCCCTCATTTTGAGTCCCGCGATATCCATTCCATCGCGCTGGGAGTTCTGGCCAATGATATAAGAATACGGAGTGTTCCCCACAGGGCTGTATAGCTTAATATTCGCGTTGGGATATCTATCCAATAGCAGCTCTATGCTCTCGCGCATATCGGATGCTCGCGCATTTTCCCGAATGCGCATTTCGTATATATTGCGTTGATTCTCCATATAGAAATTATGTAATCCGGCCAATACAGGGACGGCGGTAAGCGAAACAAAACCCACCACGAAAAACGACGCGATCATCGCAATCGCCCATTGGGGGCGATACCGCATACTCCGCTGAAAATTGCGAAATCCCATATACAGCGTTCTGAACACGCAACTCCCCCCAGTGCTATCCAGCTATTTTAATCGCTTATGGATACTAAAAATTAGCTTTATTATACCCCCCCATGGAATTTTGTCTATATCAATAATCCACAAGAATTATGGGGCGCATTTGTAGGGTATTTCCGCCGATCATAGTGCCTCTCCGGCTCACTAGTCATCCGCGTTTTGCGAACCTGTCAAAAAGCGGGCGGGAGGAGCTGTTGCTGTATATCGACGCCACGCAAAGGCGCAATTCGGCTGAAGCTGTGGATGAAAAGCCGAATCAATGGGCGTCCTATTCGCTATTCAGCATATATATGAGTCCCTTTAAAAACTGAGGAAAACCCCGGGAAGAAGTGATAGAAATAGGAAGAAAAGGCAAAGGGGAGAAAGAAACGCAGGTTTCATTCTTCGACGAGAGTAGGCAGCTGGAAGATCTAACGAAGTTAGGCGATACGCTGGCATTGTTAAGAGCCTGTTTAGTGTCTCCCTTCCGCTGTCTTTTGGTCGAACAAATGAAGTCCCTCCAAAATCCGATGAAAGCGAGACACCAAACAGGCTCTTACGAGTTTCTCTTTCATCTATTGCCTCCGCAAACATTCTGCCAAACGCGCATTTCGCCCTCGCCTCGGTTATTCCACTGGCTGTAGGGTATCGCGATGATATCGCAAGGCGTCATTACGGGTTTCTTGTCCGAATACAGCGCGTCTGCCCAGCCATCTTCCTTCGCGCGATAGCCTTTCAATTTCAGCCCATGCAAAGACGGCGGCAAAAAGTCCATTTCCACGATTTCAAACTCCGTATCTTCATCAATATAGAGTTCCTGCAAGTGGTCGCCATTATCGATGCTTTCCAGGCAATACACCACACCGCCCTCGCAGATGGCGCATTTTCCGGCATCGGCGGCTACTCTCGGATTCGCCCACATCAGGCGCGGCTCGATTCTAAGCGAATAATGGTATTCCTTCTCCTCGCCGCCATGTTCGATATGGATAAAGCCGTCCTTCGCGGGCAGCGAAGACTGCGCGCCTTCCGGTAAACGAATATGCAAAACGCAGGGAGCACCTTCGACTTTGAGCGTATAATCGTCGCCGTCTCGCGAAAGCGCGATTTTACGGCCTTCGAATTCGGCGATGGAGGGTATCTGCGCGAGGATATAGATATCACTCCCCTTTGATGCATAGAGTTCGCCACCAAAGGACAGCATCGTCCGCGCCAAATTGGTCGGGCAGCAAGCCACGCCGAACCATTTCTGGCGCGTCGGTTTCACATGATTGAGCGTCGGATTCCATCGTATTCGTTCCGGGTCTGTTTCCATCGGATTCACATAGAAAAAGCGGTTGCCCTCTTTGTTCATGCAATCCATCACGGTATTGCGCATCGCCCTTTCCCAAACGGCGAAATACTCGGCGGATGGATTTAACTGGAACATACGGGCGGAAAAGCGCATGAGGCCGATCGAAGCGCAGGTTTCGCCGTACATCATGTCATTGGGCAGGTCATAATCCGAAGTGAAGCGCTCGCCAACCGACGAGGCTCCGAGCGCCCCCGTTATATACATCTGCCGATGCACCACGTCGTCATACAGGGCTTCGCAGGCTTCCCGCATCGTTTTTTCCCCGGTGATTAAAGCCGCGTCGGCCATCGCGCAGTACATATACATCGCGCGTACCGCATGGCCGATAGCCGTTTTCTGTTCCCGCACAGGCGCGTGGCTCTGGCTGTAATCCGCCCCAAAACCATCAAATTCCGGGAAGAAATATCGATGCCCCGGCTGTTTTACTTCCCACTCGAAGTAATTATCGCCTACACCGCGTACATCCAAGAAATGCCGCGCCAAATCGGCATAACGATTCTCGCCCGTTTCCTTAGCCAACCGGAACAGCGCCAGTTCGATCTCCTGATGCCCGGGATAGCCCTTATGTCCTTGATGGATAAACACTTCCTCGATATTATCGGCCACCCTCCGCGCTATGGTCAAAAAAGCCGTCTTGCCCGTTGCCTGATGGTAAGCCACTGCCGCTTCCATCATATGCCCCGCCGAATACAGCTCATGCCCTTCGAAAAGGTTTTTCCAGCGCTTCTCCGGCTCGACGATGGTAAAATACGTGTTCAAATAGCCATCCGGCTGCTGCGCCCGTCCGATCAAGGCGATGGTGTCGTCGGCTAGCGCTTCCAGTTCCGTGTCGGGGAAGACGATTAAGCTATATGCCACCGCCTCCAACCATTTATATACGTCGGTATCCAAAAAGACCACGCCGCCATGATTCCCGGTGGCTTCTCCCGCCGTGATCTTGAAATTCTTGATGCAGTGGCTCTTTTCGGCGCCTTCCACTCGATCATTGATAATTTCCCACTGATAGGGTATCATCTTTTCCTTGATGGTCGTCATAACGGTTTGGAAAAGCGGATCGGTGATACGGATATCCCGCATATGTACGAATTGCATTTTGTCACCTCATTAATATTCATTGACACCGATATACTGTATCGGCTACAATTTTGTTAAACGTTTAAATAAAGGAGATCGTTATGGCAACGATGAAGGACGTAGCCGCCCTGGCCGGCGTGTCCATCGCCACGGTATCGCATGTATTGAGCGGTAAAAGGCCGGTAACGGAAGCGGTTAAAAACCGCGTGCTCGAAGCTATCGAGTTAACAAATTATACGCCCAATACCATCGCTCAAAGCCTGCGCATGAACCAGACGCAGACCATCGGCGTTTTGGTGGAAGACATACGCGCTTTCCCGGTTTCGGATATCGTGGACGGCATCAGCGGCTATCTGGAGGGCCATGAATATCGCCTGATACTGAATAATCTGCGCCTGATGGAGAAGATATACAATCGGTACGATCTTTTCGACCAATACCGAAAGACCATCGGCGAGGGTTTGCAGCTTCTGCTCAATGCCCAAGTGGACGGCGTCATTTATGTGTCCATGCACGATCGGCGCATCGACGATATCCTCCCGCCCTTAAGTAAACCCGTGGTCTTCGCGTATGCCTATTCGTCCCGGCCGCTCGAGCCTTCGGTATTCTACGATAATGAAGGCAGCGCCCAGAAAATCGTCCGTGTGCTCATCGAGAACGGCCATAAGCGCATCGCCATCATCGGCGGCCATGTGAGCTCGTCCACGGTTAAACTGCGCCTTCGCGGCTATAAAAACGCCTTGGAAGAGGCGGGACTGACCGTTCCCGCGGAATATATCCGTTGGGGCGATTGGGAATTCGAATCGGGCATCGCGGAAACTGAAAAGCTCTTAGCCATCCACAACCGTCCCACCGCCATATTCGCCATGAACGATATCATGGCTGCCGGATGCTATACCGCCGCGCAAAGGCTCGGTCTGCATATCCCCGAAGACATTTCCATCGCGGGCTTCGATAATCGAGAAATCGCGTCCTATCTCTACCCGCCGCTCACCACATTGCAACTCCCCCACAAGCAAATCGGCCAGCGCAGCGCCCAGCTCATGATCGAGCGCTTGCGCAGCACCGAATCGGAGTTCTCCAACATCGAGCTGCCATGTGAAGTGATCCTACGCGGATCGATAGCCCCCGCGAGAGCGTAACCCTAACGCATCGCTAATTTTTCATCCCCGTCATCACAATACCTTCCACGAAATACCGCTGCCCGAACATATAAATGGCGATACCAGGGGCAAACGACATACAGGTGGCGGCCATCAGCCCTGCCCAGTCGGCTTTTAGCGCACCTCGAAAGACGCTTAAACCGATGGCGATGGTAAAATTTTCGCTGGAATTGATATAGATGGTTTGCTGAAGCAAATCATTCCAAAGCGTGATGAAGATGAACAGGCCGACGACGATCATCGCGGGCTTAATCGCGGGCACGATGATATTAAAGAGTATGCGCATATATCCCGCGCCATCGATGAAGGCGGCTTCGTCCAGTTCGCGCGGTATGCTCTGTATGAATTGGCGCACTAAAAAGATATTGAAAGCGCCGCCGCCCGTGAAGTACGGCACGATGAGCGGCCAATAGCTGTCGGCTAACCCTAAGCCACGCGTCCACATGATATACAGGGGAATCAATGTCACCATGGAAGGCAGCAGCATCGACCCGACGCAAAGGGAGAAGAGCAGCTTTTTGCCCTTGAAATGCAGCCGCGCGAAAGCGTAGCCGCAAAGCGTAGCCGTTAATGTGCCGCCGATAACCGAGGGCACGATGATGAGCATCGAGTTCCGGAAATACAGCCAGAAATCGAAAGTGACCAATGCGTCCGCATAATTGCTGAAACGCCATACGGGCGGGACCAAAGGCGGCGGGAAGGCGTACATCTCGGTGTTGCTCATCAGCGACGAGCGGAATATCCACCATATCGGGAACAGCGCAACGGCGGACAACAGGACGAGTATGACGAAAACCACGGCATTTCCGATCTTCTCCCGCCGACTTCGGCGCTCCATATATCCCTTTTTCACTTGTGCGCTCATTTGCCGTCCCCTCCTTCATAGAATATCCAATTGCGGGAGGTCGAAAAGAGCAACAGGGTGAACAAACCGATTAAGAGGAAGAACACGAAGGAAATCGCGCAGGCATAGCCCAATTGATTGCTCTCAAACGCGTAACGGTACATCAAATACGTGATGAAAGTCGTCGATTTGCCCGGCCCGCCCTGGGTTAATGACAGCGCCGGAACGACGACCTGCATATTCGTGATCAAACTCATCAGCAAATTGTAGAAGATAATCGGCGACATGCAGGGGAGCGTTATATGACGGAAGCGCTGCAAGGCGTTCGCGCCGTCTATCTCGGCGGCTTCGTGGTAAACGCGCGGCACATTTTGCAGACCGGCCAGGAATATCACGATGAGATTGCCCGAAAGCCAGACCGCGATCAACGCGAGGGATGGCCCGGCCGTATTTCCGTCGTTTAGGAAGAGTATTTTATTAAAACCCAAGGATTGCAGTATATAGTTAAACAGCCCGAAATCGGTTTGGTACATCCAAGACCAACCCATATACACCGCCACGGCGGGCAGTATATAGGGCAGATAGAATACGGCCCGGAAGAAACCGCGAGCGGGAATTTTCCGATTGAGCAGCATCGCCACCACCAAGGAATACACCATGCTCCCCGCCACCGTCATCGCTGCGTAGAGTATTGTCACCTTGATGGATTCCACGAAATACGGGTCTACGGTGAACAGCCTTACATAATTCGCAAAGCCTGTCCAAGAGGGCGCGGATATGCCTTTCCAACTGAAAAAGCTGATGCCGAACACGCCCGCCAGGGGTATATACGTGATGAATATCAGCCCAATGAAGGCAGGAATCAGGCATAAATAAGCGGTTCGCGCCTCTTTCCGCGCCATCGGCGACATGATCTTTTTCTGCAAGTTTTTCCCTCCTCACTATAAAGGGGAAGATAAAGGGACGATTGCCATCGTCCCCTACGAATTACAGTTCGTGCTGCGGTCGCAGGGGCGGATGTTAATCCGCCCTTTTCCATCCGTCCGCAGGCAGGGTCTTTACATACCTTCTTTCGCCATGATCAGAGCGTCGATATTCTCGGTTATCGCCTGTTCGGCGGTTTGGTTGCCGTTCCAGACCTCGCCCAACACGGCGCCTAAAAGGTTATTGAAATCGACGGTATTGTTGACATAATACCAAGCGGTGGGACGGGCATATTCGCGCGCATAATCGACGACCGCCGACTTATACTCGTCATAGGGAGGGAAATTGGGGTTATCCACCCAACGGTGGGTCATTTCTTCATTGGTATACCATGCTTCCAACGTGGGCATCCAAGTGCCGGCGGCGAAGTTCGCCCAAGCGTTTTCTTCCTTCGCGTACCAAGACAGCCATTCCATGGCCTCAGCGGGATGCTCGGTGGTGTTGAACATCACATTCGGGCCGCCGGTGTTGATGGTCACTTTTTCTTTCATATAAGGAAGCACGCCTACGCCGTAATTGATGTCGCCCGCCTGCTGGGCGGGTCCTAAAGCCGTGCCGACATTCCAAGCGCCGTTGGTGGTCATAGCCACCGTTCCGGTGAGCAGGGAACGCTGCACGCCGTCGTCGGTCATGCCGGCGGACAAGGGCGCGACATGGTGCACGAGATTCAGATCAGCAACGCGCTGTATGGCTTCGATGGCTTCGGGGTTTTGTATGATCACTTCGGAGCCGTCTTCGCTATAGAAGCCGCCGCCGTTGGACAGCGCCCAGACTTCCAGCTGCCAGGTCAAGTTTTCCACCATCGCGCCGTATTGCACGATATTATTGGCGTCAAAGCCCTCGTCGTCCGGATGCAGGCCATTCGCGTCCAAGGTGAGCTGTTTCGCGACTTCGACGAACTCGTCCCAAGTCCAAGCGCTATCGGCGGAAGCCGGAGGATACGGGATGCCGGCGGCGTCGAACATATCGCGATTGTAATACAGCAAGAGGATCTCATTGGCCGTGGAATAAGCGACGGGGTTTCCTTCATAACGGAAAGCCAATGAATCCAGCGGCGCGCTCTCGGCGCCCGCGTACATTTGGCTCACGTCGCCCAACATGCCCTGCGACGCCCATTGCAGGACGCCCTGCTCGCTCATGATGGCCGTGTCGGGGAGTTCGTTCGCAGTGGCCATGGTGTTCAGTTCGGCCATATAGGTTTCCCACGGTATGGGCATGATCTCGACCGTGATACGGTCTTGGCTTTCGTTGAATTGGGCCGCGATGGCCTCTACCGCCGCAGTTTCTTCCGCGTTGCCCCACTGGGCATAGGTAATGGTGACGCGGCCGCCCTCGGCGGCAAAAGCGACGGACATACCGAGCAGCATCATTACGCTGAGTAGTACCGCCATGATTTTCCGGATGTTCTTCATTCAGAATACCTCCTATTCGGTTTTGTGATACAGCGTCTTTCATCAAGACACTCTCGATACTCCAATTATAAACGTTTAAATTTTGAGTGTCAACATAATTATTCGTACTGCTTCGACTGCTTCCATGAATCTTCCCCGTGGATTTATGGCTACTCTCGTATATTCTTTATGCATAGCCCGATGATATCATTGCTTTCTATCCAAGTTTTAATCGTTTAAATTTATCGGTTTTTCAACAATGCTCTTAGAAATTGTATAATACTCTATTGAAATCATGGGAAGATGGAAACAAATGCCGCTCAGTCCGGTTCCTGCTCAATATAAAGCAAAACTTTGTCCGGATATGCCTTTAGACGAGATCGGCCGACTCCGGCGAATTGCCAGAAAAAAGTCCGCCGGGCGGGAGGCCGGGCGGGAGATAAAAATCTTCGCCCGCATCTATATGTGATTCACGTTATATCCAATCCTTACGCCAATATCCTGCGCGAAGTTCCCGAACTGCTTTCCAAAGATGGAAAGCCCTCCCGCGCGGCCATCCCGTTCCGCTACCGTAAAGCGAAGCACCAAGAGCTTGCTATGTATTGCAAAGTCCCGCAATGTTTTTTGTGATACCTGCTCTTCGTCAATGAACACGCCGTTGCGCGTGATTTTAAAGGATTTCAGCAGTCCGTATTGGTTCGACGGCCACCATGCGGGGGTCAGTTTCCCGCGCCGCATACCATAATCCCCCGGGGAGGTCCATGTGCAGACATGCGCGCCGTTCAGGGAAAATACGATATCCGAGGGCCATTCGTCCCGGTAGTTCGGATATTCGGAGGACAATTCCGCCGTGATTTCAAGGCTCATCATCTCCTGGGGATGGGTTACATAATTCGGCACGGTATATTCCACATAGCCCTTCGTGAACCAAATCAGTTGCGCGTCGACGCGCCGGGCATCGAAAAAGCTGCGCGGATCGTCGTAGGCAAAGATGACCTGGTACTGATCCGCGATACCGCAGGTAGGCTCCACCTCTGCCGCCGTGTAATGTCCCACGCCGATACTGGTCTCGTAATTATACTGGGAATCAATGCTATACTGAGGAAATTCCAGCACAAAATTCGTGTTCAGCAAGGAACACACCTTCCCCGCACTGGTTCGGTGCGATTTTACGATCCCCACATCCTCCAGCTTGTTGATGTGTGAGGTCATAATGGCGCTGGAAACGCCGATCTCTTCCGCCAGTTCCTTGATGTTTGCGTCCTTTTGCGAAAGATAATGAATTACCTTCATACGAACCGAGCTGGATAGTACCTCGAAAAACGGAATATTGCTTTCCTCCACGCGGATCTGCATCGGCTTCATCCTCTCTTCGTGATCAACTGCGCAATCGGATTTTCTCTTATTATCATAGCACATCGCAAGCGCCGGGTTTCTTTAAACCAGAATTTTACTCGCTATTAACTTTAAGATTAATATTGAACGGAATATTTTCATTTCAATTTTACATTCATGTTAATTTACATCAGAAAATCATCATAAAACCGCAAATGACTTGACATATTTTACATTAAAATATAAGATATAGCATGTAAATGATATTAAAATTAATACAAAGATTAATTTTATCGCCCATCCAAATACGCGGTAAAACTCGTCCAGCGCGCGCCGCATCCACACGTCCACCGGCAGAATGTCGGCCCGACCGAAGCCGTAAAATTTAAATATATACCATTCGTGTAAAAATACGGGCAAATCAAAGGAGGAACCATTAATGAAAAGATTGTTTGTAGTAGTGTTAGCGATTCTTCTCACCCTGATGTCCCTCGCTGCCACGGCGTCCGCCGCTGGCGAAGAAACCGTTGTTTGTTACTCCTTTGGCGTTATGAGCGGCGGTCCGGCTTGGAGTCAATTTCAAAAGGGCTTTTATACCGCCTGTGAGGAGCTGGGCTGGGAAGGCCACTATTTAAGTCCCACAACCGACAATGACATGAACGAACTGTTCAATCTGCACGATACGGCCATCAGCAATGGCGCCGACGTGATGCTCCCCTGTGTTACCGACGCCGAGGCCATGGCGGATATTCTGCAAAGGGCCGTGGACCAAGGCATTCCCATGGTGGGCATAAACCAGGCCGATCCCCACTTCCCCGCCATGATAGGCACCGATAATGTCAACCTGGGGAACAACATCGCCGAGGCGCTTGTCCAATGCATGGGCGATAAACCGATCAATGTCGTTACGATGCAGACCATACTGGCGCATCAGGGCCAGACCGATCAGGTGGATGCCTTTGTCGCTAAATTGATGGAGCTCCGCCCGGACGCGGTGGTCGTGCGACGCGAAGAATGCGGTTCCTCCGCGCAAGTTTCGCAGGATAAGCTCTCCGCCATCTGCCTGGCGAATCCGGAGGCCAACTGCTTCGTGTCCTTCGACTGCTATGCGGGGCTCGGCGCCTCCACGTATGTGGAGTCCGAAGGGTTGCAGGATGAATTCACCGTTATCGGTATAGATGACGCGGTGGAAAACTTCCATTGCATGCAGGATGGCACCATGGCGGCCACCGTAGCGCAGCTTTGGTACACAATGGGTTACGAGGCGGTTATGCTCGCGAATGACTTAAGAGACGGCAAGGAGATTCCCGCCAAGAACGACTCCGGCGCGGCGATCATCATGCCCGAGGACATTGACGCTTGGGTGGAAGCGAATGGCCTTGACATGAACGCCTAATGCTTCGGCATTTGCGCAATGGCGTTCATGAAATGAATAATGTTTGATATCGTAAAGACGGGTGGCCGAAGCATGGATGACTGCCCGTCTTTATGATATTCTTATGATGATGCGATGCATAATATGGGCGGCCGGCACTGCCCCATCACCGGCTGCCTCGTACAAAGGAGTAAACCAATGAATACAAAAACCGCAAGAGGCAAAACCATCATCCATGCTCTTTTTAGCAAGAACGAGTTAGGCGCTCTGCTTCCTTTGGCACTATTGCTGGTAGTCGTGGCGTTCATTAACCCCGCCTTCTTCGTCAGCCGGAATATTTTTGATATTTTACGCACCGCCAGTTTTACATTTATCGTTGCGATGCCGCTGACCTTTCTCTTAGCCTCCCAAGGTCTGGATCTTTCCGTAGGCGCGGTAACGAGCCTGGGCGGCGTAGTCTGCGGCTTTGCGCTCAAGGCGGGAATTCCCCTGCCGCTTTCCATCATCGCGGCGCTCTTGGCCGGAGCCTTTATCGGGTTGATCAACGGCATGTTTGCCATAAAAAGCAACCTGCCGATATTTATCGCGACTTTGGGAATGCAATATATGGTCAATGGCGCGATTGCGATTACCACAAACAACATCGCCATTTCCAACTTTGATGATTCCTTTAAATTAATCAGCCAATACCGGGTTTTTGATATGATCGCAATGCCCATCATATACGCTATAATTCTTGGCATAATCGGACAGATTATTCTTTCAAAAACCAGGTTTGGCCGTGAAGTGCTCGCAATAGGCGGCAATCAGGAAACCGCGTACCTGGCCGGCATCAAGGTAAACAGCCGCAGGATGATCACTTTTGTAGCGACTTCCGCATTGTCCGCCTTTGCGGGGGTTCTTATGGCCGCCCGCTTTGCCGTCGCCCAGCCGGCAGCCGGCAGCGGCACCGAGCTTTCCATTATGGCCGGCGTCATTATAGGAGGTACCAGCATGTTCGGCGGGCAAGCCACCGTTGTGGGCTCCGCTCTTGGCGCCATACTCCTTGCGACAATAACCAATGCGCTGATACTCATGAACGTCTCCACTCTCTGGACGAGCTTTATTTACGGCTTCATACTCGTAGTCGCCCTCTATGTCGATAAATACCGCCGCAAGGTTCTCAGTGGTGAGAAATAGGGAGTGTAATGCATGAACAACGAATGTATTCTCGAAATAAAGAACATTACCAAGCGTTTCCCCGGCGTCGTCGCTCTTAGGGATGTGTCCATATCCCTGAAACGCGGCGAGGTGCTGGCAATTTGCGGCGAGAACGGAGCCGGCAAGTCCACGTTGATGAAGATACTCAGCGGAAGCTATCCCTCCAGGGAATACGATGGGGAGATATGGATAGACGGCAAGGCGGTGGACTTCACTTCCGTTTCGGTTGCCAAGTCCTTCGGCATTGAGATGGTGTATCAAGAGCTGAACGTCATGCTGGACGCCTCGCTGGCGGAGAATATCTATGTCGGGAATCTTCCGATGAAAGGAATTTTCGTCGATTACAAAAAACTTTATGCCGATACGTCCAAGATGCTGGAAAAGGTGGGGCTTCAGCTAAACCCCAGGCAGCGGATGCGCGGTCTTAACAGCGGCCAGATGCAGATGATTTCCATCGCGAGGGCGCTAACCAAATCGCCGAGAATCATCGTTTTAGATGAACCGACCAGCGCGCTTACGGATAAAGAAACCGAAATATTGATGTCCTCCATTGACAGTCTTCGCCGGGAGGGGACGTCCTTGCTCTTTATTTCGCACAAGCTGGACGAGATATTCCGTATCGCGGACCGCGTGGTGGTCATGCGGGACGGTATCGTGATAACGACGGAAGATGTGGGCGGCATTACGGAGAGCGAACTGGTAACGGCTATGATTGGCCGCACGATTGTTGATATGTATCCCAAGCGGCAGGCCACAATAAGCGAGGAGATTCTGCGGGTGGAGCATCTCACCGTTCCGCATCCCTCCAGCAGGGATCAGAACATTGTGGAGGACATAGGTTTTTCGCTGAGAAAGGGCGAAATATTGGGTATAGGGGGATTGGTGGGCGCCGGGCGCAGCGAGGTTCTTAGCGCGATCTTTGGCTATATAACCCAAGGCGTCACAATGGATATATATTTGTATGGAAAGAAATCTCGCATCCGCTCCCCCGTGGACGCAATACAACACGGCATGGGATATGTAACGGAAGAACGAAAGCAGACGGGGTTCATTTGGGTACAAAGCATCCGCGAGAATCTGACGCTGGCATGTCTTAAAAAGATAACTCCCCGCTGGTTTATCCAAAAAAAGGCCGAGAAGGCGCTGGCTGGGCAGATGTTTGAGCGTCTTGCCATAAAAGCGCCCTCCCTTGAGACCATAGTGGTGAATCTTTCGGGCGGCAACCAGCAGAAAGTGGTGGTCGGGAAGTGGCTTCTCTCGCAGCCCCGCATACTGCTTATCGATGAACCCACAAAGGGTATTGATGTAGGAACGAAGGCGGAGCTCTATAAAATTATGGCTGAGTTGACCCAGAACGGCTTCTCGATCATTTTGGTCTCCTCCGATATGCCGGAACTCGTATCCATGAGCGATAGGTGCCTGGTGCTGAACAATAAACGCATAACGGGTGAATTCGCCGACGACGAAGTGACACAGGAAAACGTGATGCGAGCCGCCATCACATCCTGATGAAAGAAGTGGTATAGGCATACCACGTAATAAAGGAGAAATGCCCAGTGCCGATTTTTGATCTTGCCATTCCCGAGCTGGAGCGATATAGCGGGATAAACCCCAAACCCAAGGATTTTGACGCATACTGGAGCTCCGCCATTGCCGAAATGCATCAAACCGATCCCCAGCCCGAATGGATTCCGGCGGAATTTCAATCCCCGCTGGCGGAATGTTTTCATCTGTATTTTACCGGCGTTGGCGGCGCCAGGGTGCACGCGAAGTATTTGCGCCCTAGAGGCGCTGTAGAAAAACAGCCAGCCATACTCATGTTCCACGGTTACAGCATGAACAGCGGCGATTGGAGCGACAAGCTAAAGTACGCCGCGTCGGGATTTCATGTGGCGGCATTGGATTGCCGAGGCCAGGGCGGCCTTTCCGAGGATGCGGGGGGCGTAAGAGGATATACCCACACAGGCCACATCATACGCGGCCTGGGCGATTCCCCGAAGAAACTGCTATTCCGCGATATATTCCTCGATACGGCCCTGCTTGCGAATATCGTGATGCGCAGGGAGGACGTGGATGAAAACCGCGTGGGTGCCACCGGCGAATCGCAGGGCGGCGGACTTACATTGGCCTGCGCCGCTCTGGAGCCGCGCATTGCTTGCCTCGCGTCCGTCTTTCCGTTTCTCTGCGATTACAAACGAGTTTGGGATCTGGACCTTGCTAAAGACGCCTATCAGGAGCTGACGGATTATTTTCGAAGGTTTGATCCCCTGCATAAAAAAGAAACGGAAATATTCACTACGCTGGGTTATATCGACGTCGTAAATCTCGCGCCGCGCATAAAGGGCAGAACGCTGATGATAACCGGCCTTATGGACACGGTCTGCCCGCCCTCTACCCAATACGCGGCATATAATGCCGTGACAGCGCCCAAGGAGCATCTGCTATATCCGGATTATACGCATGAGCCGCTGCCGGGGCATCAGGATATAATCTACAAGTTTTTCCTGGATATGCTATTATAACATCGTATCGATCGGAAGGACTGAATCACAATGGAAAAACTAAAAGCCTGCCTGCATCTCGACAAAGACTATACCATCGGCAGGATCGACGAGCGAATTTATGGTTCCTTTGCGGAGCATTTGGGCCGCTGCATCTATGGCGGCCTGTACGAGCCCGGTCACGCGACTGCGGATGAAGACGGCTTCCGAGGCGATGTACTCGCGTTGGTGCGGGAGCTCAACGTGCCCATCGTGCGCTATCCGGGCGGCAACTTCGTTTCCGGCTATCGCTGGGAGGACGGCGTGGGGGCGGTCGAACTCCGTCCCAAGCGTCTGGATCTCGCCTGGCGCACCACCGAACCCAATACCTTCGGCACCAATGAATTCATGCGCTGGTGTAAAAAGGCGGGAACCGCGCCCATGATGGCCGTCAACCTAGGCACGCGCGGCTTGGAAAGCGCGATGGATTTACTCGAATACTGCAACCATCCCGGCGGCAGCTATCTGAGCGATCTGCGGATTTCTCATGGAGTAAGTGCCCCGCACAATATTAAGGTGTGGTGCCTTGGCAACGAGATGGACGGGCCGTGGCAGATAGGGCACAAAACCGCCGCGGAATACGGCCGCGTCGCGTCGGAAACCGGAAAGGCGATGAAGTTGTTCGATCCGAGCCTTGAGCTTGTGGCCTGCGGCAGCTCCTATACCGAGATGCCCACCTATCCGGGCTGGGAGCTGGAGGTTCTGGAGCACACCTACGACGTCGTCGATTATATTTCCCTGCACCAGTATTTCACGAACTACGAGGACGACGCCGCCAACTTCCTTGCCAGCGCCTTGAAGCTGGACACCTTTATCCAAACGGTGGATAGCGTGTGCAACACGGTCAAGGCGAAAAAGCGCGGCAAAAAAGATATTTACATTAGCTTTGACGAATGGAACGTGTGGTTCCACTCGCATAAATCCGACGACGAGAGCATGGCGCGCCAGCCTTGGATGGCAGCGCCCTCGCTGCTGGAGGATATTTATACGCTGGAGGACGCGCTGGTGGCGGGCTCCGTCCTGCTGACCTTCCTGGCCCATTCCGATCGGGTCAAGATGGCCTGCCTCGCGCAGCTCGTCAATGTCATTGCGCCGATTATGACGCGCACCGGCGGCGGCGTATGTAGGCAGACGATTTTCTACCCGTTCCTTCATGCGTCCCTGTATGGCCGGGGCATGTCCCTTCAGGTGAAGCAGCGATCGCCGAAGTACGACTCCCAAGACTACACGGACGTCCCGTATCTCCAAAGCGCGGCAACCCTTGATGAAGAAAAGGGCGCGCTGACGATCTTCGCCCTGAACCGCAGCTTAGATTCCTTTATGACGCTGGACTGCGATTTGCAGAGCTTCGAGGGATATAGACCCGTCGAGCACATTGTTCTGAGCGGCGGCGATCTAAAGGCCGTGAACACGGTAGACCAGCCCGACCGTGTGGTTCCTGTACAAAAAACTGTTCCCGAGATGGACGGCGGCAAGCTGTGCGTCGTACTGGAACCGGCTTCTTGGAACGTGATTCGACTGAATGCCCGATCTTGATCGCCTCTATCCAAAGGATACTTATTCGAATAAGAGCCGGTGGTAGGGATGCCATTTGGCTTTTTTGCGTTTTGCGCGTAAAATACGAAATGTGGTCAGCTAACCTATAAACCCATACTAAAAAAATACTTGCCAAATAGCGGTGACGCAAAGCCGCTGCGAGGTAAAGGGGGGTAAAGAATGAAAGTGCTGTTGCGCCTAACTAAAGAGGCGAAAAAATATTGGTCATTGCTCATTATCGCCATGCTCTCCACCCTCGCGCTGACGGTAATCAATCTTATCGCGCCGAGACTTTTAATGGCATTAACCGATATAGTGACCGGAGGGGTGCTGGATGATGAAATGGCGCGCATACCCGGGATTGCGCTGATGCTTTTAGGGCTCTACGCGCTGCGGGTGCTGTTTAGGTTTCTGTCGAACTATTTATCGCATAAGGCCGCTTGGAATTTAGTGCGGGATGTGCGCATGACATTATATGATTATATGCAATCGGCCTCGCTGGATTATTTCCATGATAAGCAAACGGGGGAGCTTATGTCCCGGGTGATGAACGACGCGAATCAGTTGGAATTATTATATGCGCATATTATACCCGAGGCATTGACGAACGCGTTGACTCTGATAGGCGTGTTGTTCATACTCTTTATGATAAATTCCCGATTGGCCCTGCTCACCTGCGCGCCCATACCCCTGATATTGATCGCGGGCTGGTGGTTTACGCGCTATGGGCGCCCAAAACAACGAAAAATGCAAAAAACGTTGGGGGAGCTTTCCGGGCGGCTTCAGGATAATCTATCCGGCGTGGTGGAAATACAGGCATTTGGGCAGGAAGAGCGCGCCACCGCCCGCATATTCGAAAAAGCGCAGCTTTATACCGATACCATGCTCTCCTGGCTAAGATTCAATAACCTGTTCCATCCCGGGGTAGAGTTCCTCACGGCGCTGGGTACGGTTTTTGTGGTGGGTTATGGCGGCTACCTCGCCTTTTTAGGGCAGGTCGATATATCCGATATCGTCGGTTTTCTGCTGTATCTGGCATTGTTTTACGCACCGGTCACCGGGCTTTCGCAACTCATGGAGCAAGCCCAGATGGCCGTCGCGGGGGCGGAGCGGGTAATCGATATACTCGACGCGAAGCAAGCGGTCGGGAATATGCCCGACGCTTTGGATATCGGAAACGCTGACGGACATATCGAATTTAAAAATGTAAGTTTCGCTTATGCAAAGGGTGTTTCGGTGCTGAATGATATATCTTTTGCGGTTAAGCCCGGCCAAATGGTGGCCCTGGTAGGGCAAACCGGCGTCGGCAAGACGACCCTGTCCCAGCTTATTTCCCGCTTCTACGACCCAACGGCAGGCAGCGTCCTCCTGGACGGGCGGGATTTGCGCGACATAACCTTGGAGAGCCTGCATAGGAATATCTCGCTCGTATTGCAGGATACTTTTCTCTTTAACGGCAGTATCGGCGAAAATATCGCCTTCGCTTCTCCGGAAGCGACGATGGAGGATATAGCGTCCGCCGCGAAAATAGCCCGCATACACGATGATATAATCGCCCTGCCGGATGGCTACAATACCCAGGTCGGGGAGCGGGGTACAAAACTGTCCGGCGGGCAAAAGCAGCGCATAGCCATCGCCCGGGCCGTGCTTAGACCCGCGCCGGTTCTGATATTGGACGAAGCCACCGCCGCGGTGGATGTGGAAACCGAGGCGCATATACAGGGCGCGATCGCCGAAATCGCCGAGACGAAAACCGTAATCGCCATAGCGCATAGGCTATCCACCGTGCGAAACGCGGATACGATACTCGTATTTGATAAAGGACGCATAGTGGAAAGGGGCAATCACGAAGAATTAATACAACTGGGTGGCCTGTACTCGCGCATGTGCCGCGTTCAGAGCATAGCCTCCTTCTCCTAAATCGCCGACGCCGCGCCCAGCGTAATCAGCAAATCGCTCTCCCGCACCACATGGCCGGCGGGCACCGGTATGATGGTCCCGCCGTCCCGAAGGACCGCGAGTATCGTCACGCCGTATTGATTGCGCACGTCGAGTTCCTTTATGCTCCGGCCGACCCAATCCTTCGGCGGGCGCATTTCGGTGATCGTGTGATTGGCGCTGTCCTCGAAAATATCGAGCAAATTGGGCTGCATGAGCTTGCGCGCGGTCTTCGCGCCCGATTCTCGCTCGGGCAGGACGACCAGATCGCCGCCGACGCTCTCGATGATCGTCTTCTGGCGCATACTATTGGCCTTCACGACCACCTTGCCGGCGCCTTCCTCCTTGGCGCGCATGGTCGCGATCAGCGTCGCCTCGAAATCGGAAGCGGCGGCGATGATGACCACCTCGAAATTCCCCAGCCCGATGCCGTCCAGCGCCGCCTCGTCCGATATATCCGCCTGAATCACATGCGTGGCGAATTCCGTCGCCATGTGCAGCCTTTCGGGGCTTTTATCGCAGGCCAGCACGCTCACATCAAAATCGGCCAATGTCTCCAGTATGCTCATGCCGAAACGACCGAGGCCCAGCAGGGCGAATTGGGGCGAATTCTTCATAAATATTTACCTTCCTCATCCGATGATCACCGATTCATCGGGGTACGCGATGCTGTCATCGGCCTTGTTTCTCCGCATGTTCAGGGCGATGACGATGGTCATCGGGCTGAGCCGGCCGATAAACATGGCGAGTGTGATGGTAATTTTGCCGACGGGCGAGAGATAGGGCGTGATGCCGGTGCTGAGGCCCACCGTACCGGCGGCGGAACAAACCTCGAAGAACAGGTCCAGAATCGTATGTTCAAACGCGCTGCCCCGCTCGGACCCGGCGAGTATGAATACCGCGACGATCACCACGGCAAAGAGCGTAAAGAAGACCGTGAGCGCGTTTTTGAGCAGGGCGAGGGGCAGGGTGCGACCCAGCGCCTCGACATTGCTCCGCCCTTTCAGCGCGGAGAGTACGGTCGCGATGATGACGCCCAGCGTAATGGTCTTGATGCCGCCCGCGGTAACACCCGCCGATGAACATGAGCAGGGAGGAGAGCAGCTTCGAATTGTCGTTCAGGCCGCCCTGGCCGATGGAATCATAGCCGCAGGTGCGCAATGTGACCGATTGAAAGAAGGATACCAGCGCTTTCTCCGGCCCGCCTAAATGGCCCAGCGTCGCCGGATTGCTCCCCTCGAATACTATGAAAAGCGCCGCGCCGCCGAAAAGCAGGGCCCCCGTCAGCATGAGGGCGATTTTGGCGTGCAATGAGAGATGACGCAGGCGAAACCGAATGCCTCGCCGCTTCGTATTGCGCGCCGCCCGAGCCAGCTCGGCGATGACCGGAAAGCCCAGACCGCCGGAGATGATGAGCAGCATAATCGGCAGATTCAGCCATAGATTGGTCTGATACGGCACCATGCTGTTTTCCGAGAATATATCGAACCCCGCATTGCAAAACGAGGATATCGACTGAAATACCCCATACCAAATGGCCCGGCCGGGGGAGATCGAAAGCGTCTGATGCAGACCGATGGCGAGGAAGACCGCGCCGATGCCCTCGATGATGAGCGTAATCCGAATCACGCTCCGCAGAAGGCGCACCATGCCGCCCATGCTGTCCTGATTGAACGAAGCGCGGATGACGAGACGGCTGCGCAGGGATATGCGGCGGCGAAGCAATAGCATTCCGGCGGTAAGCAGCGATATCAGGCCGATGCCGCCTATCTGTATTAAGACCAAGATCACGATTTTGCCGAAGAGCGTCCAATGCTCCATGGTATTGACCACGACCAACCCGGTGACGCAATTCGCGGAGGTGGCGGTGAACAGCGCGTCCAGAAAGCCGATGCTCCGCCCATCCCGGCTCGCGATGGGCAAAGCGAGCAGCGCCGCGCCGGTCAGCGCCATGGCGGCGAAACTCAGCAATATGGTCTGCGCGGCGGTAAGATGATGTTTGCGCTTTTTCGCCATATCGCCCCTCCCGCACCGTACCTTAACTCATAACTCATCACTCATAACTCATAACTCATCACTCATAACTCATAACTCGTTTCCGTGGCCCAAAGCGCGCGATGCCGCGTGCGATGGCATTCCTTGCACAATGTGACGAGGTTTTCCGGACAGTCCGTGCCGCCCTCCGAAATGGGCAATATATGGTGGATGTCCAGCTCGCCGTCCGAGGAAGGCACATATATGCCGTGGCGATTTTCCAGCGCGTGGAAATCGCCGCAGTCCTGGCAGGCGAAGCCGTCCCGGCGGAGTATATGCTGGGCATAACCGCCCCGGCTCTTCCAAACGGTGAGATTCGTGAACATGCGGCGGCATTTATCGGTGCAAAAGCTGGTTTGCTTGCCGGAGAGCGCTTGGCCGCACCATTCGCATTGGCCGACATCGGCGAAGCGCGGGCGGCGAATGGGCCGAAAATCGTATAGAGTCCGGGCTTTGCGCAGGCTGATGAGCGGCTTTCTCTCGTTCATAGCCCGGGCAGTTCCCGGCGGATATACTTTCCGCGTCCCTCGGCGCCGATAAAAGCGCCGTCCTTCGCGATGATTTCCCCCCGGCTGATGGTCATGACCGGCCAGCCGCTTATGTTGATACCCTCATACGGCGTGTAATCCACATGTTCATGCAAAATAGCGCGGGTTACGGTTTTGCGCGCGTTCGGATCGAAAAGCGCGATATCGGCGTCCTTTCCCGCCGCGATATCCCCCTTATCGGCCAAGCCGAAAAGCCGCGCCGGATTCGCGCTGGTCATGCGCGCGAAGGCGGGCAGATCGAAACGACCCTCATGTACGCCCTCGGAATAGAGGAGCGCCATGCGCAGCTCCACTCCCGGCGCGCCATTGGGGCATTTCGTAAAATCGTCCCGGCCCCGCAATTTCTGCCGCATCGTGAAGGGGCAATGGTCGGTCGCGACGGTATCGATAAACCCGCGCCTTAACCCCTCCCAAAGCGCGGCATTGTCGCTCTCCTTGCGCAGTGGCGGGCTCATGATATATTTGAGGCCCTCCAGGGGATCATCGTAGCGGCGATCATCGAGCAGCAGATACTGCGGGCAGGTTTCGGCGAACGCGTTCTTTTGCCCGCGTTCCCGCGCGTCCTCGATGAAGCGCAGCCCCAGAGCATTCGTGAGATGCACGATATACAGCGGCGCGTCCCCCGCGAGATGGGCGAAGAGCAGCATACGGCCTATCGCCTCGGCCTCCGCTATGTCCGGCCGGGACAATGCGTGATATTTCGGCGCGGTATGGCCGTTTTCGATATATTCTTCGCGGAGCAAGCCGACCACGCCGTCATTTTCGGGATGCACGGCGATCATGAGGCCGAGTTCCTTCGCCCGCC
>QMCD01002770.1_pt2 | contig 23775 bp, 24 predicted proteins | sample 1821841 | NCBI WGS metagenome assembly QMCD01 (sample SAMN01991225, study PRJNA193472) | Termite gut metagenome, whole genome shotgun sequencing project. | isolation source: worker | host: Macrotermes natalensis | reverse complement strand
ACAAATTTTTTATCTTTGCATTTCATTCTTATTGATTCATTAAAATGACCTTATCCGAAATTCAACAATTGCTGCAAGCCACGATAGTTTGTGGACAAGAAAGAACCTCGCAAACGATTGATTATGCGTTCGCTTCAGACCTTATGAGCGATGTATTAACCTTAAAAACCGACCAACTTATGCTGGTAACGGGACTTTGTAATATTCAAACCATTCGCACGATGGAAATGGCTGATTTAAGTACTGTTATCTTTGTTCGAGGAAAAAAAGCCACCGAAGATATGATCGAAATTGCGCAAGAAAACGATATGATTGTTTTGCAAACGGATTTTTCGATGTTTCGAACCGTCGGACTTCTTTGGGAAGCCGGCATAAAACCTGTTTTTTAATATGATGACCTTTGAATATCAAGTGCAGCCCGGTGATTTCACCAATGCCGGATTTGCATCTTCGCAAGTAAAAAAAACGTTGAAGCAACTCAACGTGGATCCGACTGTAATCAAACGTGTGGTGGTGGCGCTTTACGAAGCCGAAGTGAATATCGTGGCGCATGCCTACAAAGGCACGATTTATGTGACGATTGATGATGATAAAATTGCCATCAAACTGTCGGACGAAGGACCCGGTATTCCCGACATTGATTTGGCAATGACAGCGGGTTATTCAACGGCTTCGCCAAAAGTGCGGGAAATGGGATTTGGTGCGGGAATGGGGTTGCCGAACATCAAAAACAATGTGGATTCTTTGAATGTGAAAAGTGAAGTGGGAGTAGGAACAGAAGTGGATATTGTTGTGCATTTTTAATTTAATATTATGTCAAAATCATTTTTTCATCATGCCTTAAAAGTCAACGAAGACATCTGTGAGGGTTGCATGCACTGCATGAAAAAATGCCCTACGGAAGCCATTCGTATGCGTGGTGGAAAGGCCAAACTGTTGTCAAATTGCTGTATTGATTGCGGCGAATGTTTTGAGGTTTGTCCGCATAGCGCCATTTACATTGATCATGATGATATGAATGATATTTTTAATTATGATTATCGTATTGCGCTTATTCCGGCGGTTTTGATCAATCAATTCAAAGATGATATTCCAACATCATTGATTTATCAAGTGATTAAAGAACTCGGATTTACCCATATCTTCGAAATCGAGCAAATGTCGGACTTTTTGATTGAGGAACAACGCAAATATGCTGTTGAACACGCAGACATCAAACCGCTGATTTCTTCATTTTGTCCGGCGATTGTGAGATTGATACAAGTTAAATTTCCGGCGTTGACCGAACATTTAATGCTGTTGAAACAACCTGTGGATTTAGCCGCTATATATTGGAAGCAAACCCTGAAAAAACAAGGTGTTTCGGAAGACAAGATCGGTTTATTCTATATCACGCCTTGTGCAGCGAAAATTGCAGCATTGAAAGCACCTGTCGGCGAAGAGCGTTCGGAAATAAACGGCGTGATCAACATGGATTTCATCTATAACCGTGTGTTGCGAAAAATTAAGGAAGAACATCGTGTAGATAGCGAAAACATTGAGCAATCCAAGTTTTCGTCGAATGCTTCGATGTGGAGTGCAACCGAAGGCGAAAAGAACAATATGCCGGGTCGTGCATTGGCTATTGATGGTATTCACAATGTGAGTGAATTTCTGGAAAAGGTCGAGAATGACGAACTTCCGGATGTGGATTATTTAGAATTGCGGGCTTGTGATCAAAGTTGTGCAGGTGGTATTCTCCTTACGGGAAACCGGTTTTTGACGATTGAACGTATGAAAAAACGTGCCGAAAAAATTCGGGAAAATGAGCATCAAAATATTCCTGTACACTTTGAAATTCCCACAGATATTGCGGACTACATGCGAAACAATATGAGTGTTCAAGAAGTTTTGCCACGTTCAATGATGGTTTTAGATGAAAACCGCAGCATCGCCATGAAAAAAATGTCGTTGATTCACGATTTGATGAAACACTTACCGGGCGTGGATTGTGGCGCATGCGGCGCACCGTCGTGCCAAGCGCTTGCCGAAGATATTGCTAAAGTAGATGCGACATTAACAAACTGCATTTTCTTACAAACAAAAATGGAGGAACGTGGCAGTATGACGACTGAGGAGCGGGTGAAGACGTTTCAGAAGATTTGGGGAGAGAAATAAATAATGGTTAATGGTAAAGGGTTAACGTTAAAAAAAGAACCTTTTACCATTTACCTTTAACCGTTAACCCATAAAAAACTAAATAACATGACAGTTCAAGAATTAAAAAACAAATTAGGATTAACACTTTTTTCCGGAGAAAGCGGGTTAGACAAAACCATTGACGGAGGCTACGTATCCGACCTTCTCAGCGATGTGATGGGACATGCCGAAATGGGGAATGTTTGGGTTACTTTGCAAACGCACAAAAACATTATGGCTATTGCATCACTCAAAGAACTTTCCGCTATTATTTTGGTGAAAGGATTGACGCCCGACGAAGATTGCCTCAAACAGAGCAATGAAGAGGGAATTCCGATTTTGGGCACGAATGAGGAAACGTTTGAAATCACCGGAAAACTGTATTGTGAACTAAGAACTAAGAACTAAGAATTATGAGTTGCTGCGCCTAATTGTGAAAATACACACTTAAAAATAAGGCGAAGCCACTCTTAACTCTTAGTTCTTAACTCTTAACTTCCATGATCATGTTATACAAAGCCGACCTCCACGTCCACACCATTCTTTCGCCTTGCGGGGATTTGAGCATGAGTCCGCAAAACATTGTGGATACAGCACTTTCGCGAGGGTTGCAGATTATTGGCATTGCGGATCATAATTCTACACGGCAAGCGCCGTTGGTGAAAAAAATCGGAGAAAAGCAAGGTCTGTTTGTGTTGTGTGGCTGCGAAATCACGAGTAAGGAAGAGGCGCATTGTTTGGCGTTTTTTAAGAACGATGAAACGTTGAATGAATTTCAGAAATTTTTAGATGCGCATTTGCCCGATATTCCTAATGATACGGAAAGATTCGGTTATCAAGTTGTGGTTGATGAAAATGAAGAAATTGTTTACGAAGAACCGCGTTTGCTGATTTCCGCATTGGACGTGGGTTTGGACGAATTGTATGATGAAGTTCACCGCTTGGGCGGAATTTTTATTCCCGCACACATCGACAAACCGAGCACAAGTTTGATGAGTCAATTAGGCTTTGTTCCGCCCGACATTAAAGCCGATGGCATGGAGCTTAGCAAATTCAATACGCCTGAAAAATTTATCAAACGGTTTGCATATTTGAAAAAGTTCAAATTTATTCAAAGTTCCGATGCGCATGTTTTGGATACGATTGGCGAAACCTTTACGGAATTGGAGCTCTCGGAGCTTTCGTTTGAGGCGGTGAAGGATTATTTTTCGTAAGAAAACTTTTGATTTTTTGTTAATATGGCCAATAATTCGTAATTTTTTTGTATCTTTGCAGGTTAAAACGAAAACATCATGTTAGGAATCATCAAAAAATTATTAGGCGATAAATCCACACGGGATTTGAAAGAGATTAATCCGTTGGTGGAAGCCACTTTGAGCGCATATACAGAAATTGAAAAATTATCGAACGACGAACTTCGTGCCAAAACGCAGGAATTTAAAAGACGTATCAACATTTATCTTCAAGAAGATTTAGAAGAAATTGCCCGGCTTAAAGAAATTGCCGATGCCGAAAATTCCACTGTTGAAGAAAAAGAAGGCATCTACGATCAGATTGATAAATTTGAAACGGAATTAAATAAAAAAATTGAGGATATCTTACTCGAAATTCTTCCGGAAGCCTTTGCTGTGATAAAGTCCACCGCCAAACGGTTTACGGAAAACGAAGAGGTGGAAGTGAGCATAATGCCTTGGGACGAAGATCTTTCGGCCAAACGCGACAACGTGAATATTCGTGATGGCAAGGCCTATTACGCCAATGAATGGATGGCCGGCGGTAACCTCATCTGTTGGGATATGATTCACTACGATGTGCAACTTATCGGCGGTATTGCGCTACATCAAGGTAAAATCGCCGAAATGGCCACCGGTGAAGGAAAAACGCTTGTTGCGACATTGCCTGTTTACCTTAATGCCCTTGCCGGACGTGGTGTTCACGTGGTTACGGTCAATGATTATTTGGCCAAACGTGACTCGGAATGGATGGGTATGCTTTTTGAATTTCACGGCTTGAAAGTGGATTGCATCGATAAACATGAACCGAGTTCCGACGAACGCCGAAACGCTTATTTGGCGGACATTACCTACGGTACAAACAATGAATTCGGATTTGATTATTTGCGTGATAACATGTGTCGCAATACATCGGAATTAGTACAGCGCAAACATCATTACGCCATCGTCGATGAGGTCGATTCGGTATTGATTGACGATGCGCGTACACCGTTGATTATCTCCGGTCCGACTAGCAAAGGCAATGATCAGGAATTTGAAACTTACCGTCCGCAAATCGAAAAATTATACAACGCACAACGCAATTTAGCCACACAATTATTGGCGGAAGTGAAACGGTTGATGTCGGGAAATCCTACGGACGCACAGGAAAAAGAGGCCGGCAAACTGCTTCTGCGCTGTCATCGAGGATTGCCGAAAAACAAAGCACTCATCAAATTTTTGAGCGAACCGGGCATGAAAAGTCTGTTGCTTAAAACCGAAAATTTTTACATGCAAGAGCAAAACAAAAACATGCCTCAAGTGGACGAGGAATTGCTCTTTGTGATCGATGAAAAGCAGCATTCGTGCGACCTTACGGAAAAGGGGATCAACTTCCTCACCGGTGGCGGTGAAGCGGCAAAACAATACATGCTTACCGACGTTGGTGCAGAATTGGCCGAACTCGAAAAACAAGATTTGGACATTCACCAAAAATCCGAACGTAAAGCGGAAATACTACGGGATTACGCCATTCAGAGCGATCGTGTGCATACCATCAATCAACTTTTGAAAGCCTATACGTTGTTTGAAAAAGATGTGGAATATGTTGTGATGGACAACAAAATCAAAATTGTTGATGAACAAACCGGCCGTATCCTCGATGGACGCCGCTATTCCGACGGTTTGCACCAAGCCATTGAAGCGAAAGAAAATGTGAAAGTGGAAGCCGCCACGCAAACGTATGCCACAATTACTTTGCAAAATTATTTCCGCATGTATCACAAATTGGCTGGTATGACCGGTACTGCGGAAACCGAAGCCGGTGAGTTTTGGCAAATTTATAAATTGGATGTTGTAACTATTCCTACCAATAAGCCGATTGTTCGCAACGACCAAAACGATTTGGTATATAAAACTAAACGTGAAAAATACAACGCTGTCATCGACGAAATCAACAATTTGGTGGACGAAGGACGACCTGTTTTAGTTGGTACAACGAGCGTTGAAATTTCCGAATTATTGAGCCGTATGCTCAAGCAACGCAACATCAAGCACAATGTGTTGAATGCGAAATTGCATCAAAAAGAGGCCGACATCGTTGCGGAAGCCGGTCGAACGGGCGTTGTAACGATTGCCACCAACATGGCCGGTCGTGGAACGGACATCAAACTAACCACGGATGTGCGCGATGCGGGCGGTTTAGCGATTATTGGTACGGAGCGACACGATTCGCGGCGTGTGGACAGGCAGTTGCGTGGACGTGCGGGACGTCAAGGCGATCCGGGAAGTTCACGGTTTTTCGTTTCTCTTGAAGATGATTTGATGCGGCTTTTCGCTTCCGAGCGAATTGCTTCAATGATGGATAGATTAGGCCATAAAGAAGGCGATGTGCTCGAACACCGCATGATCACGAAATCTATTGAACGTGCGCAACGCAAGGTGGAAGAAAACAATTTCGGCATTCGTAAACGTCTTTTGGAATACGATGATGTGATGAATTCGCAACGTGAAGTGATTTACAAAAAACGCCGCCACGCCTTGTATGGCGACCGTTTGAGCATCGACGTGGCCAATATGTTTTACGATACTTGCGAACAAGTTATTTCCGAACACCGTGAAAATCGCAACTTTGAAGATTTCACAATGGATTGCATTCGCACATTCGGCATCGAACCGCAAATTGATGAAAAAGATCTTTGGAACAAACCTGTTGGCGACCTCACGGAAACCCTTTACGAACAAGCCTTTGCAGCATATCATCTCAAAAATGAAATGCTTGCCGAACAAGCTTATCCGGTGATTAAAGACGTGTATGAAAACGGTAATGCGAGTTTTGAAAATATCGCCATTCCAATCACGGACGGTAAAAAGACGCTGAATGTTGTTGCAAACGTGAAAAAATGCTACGATTCGCAAGGCAAAGAAGTTCCTTTTGCTGTAGAAAAAGGGTTGTCGTTAGCCATTATTGATGATGCGTGGAAAGAACACTTGCGTGAAATGGACGATTTGAAACAATCCGTGCAAACCGCAGCCTACGAACAAAAAGACCCTCTATTGATTTACAAATTTGAATCGTTTGAATTATTCAAAAATCTTATTTTCAAAATCAACAAAGATATTTGCACATTCTTGAGTTTGGGTAAACTTCCCACGCAAAACCCCGACAATGTAAGAGAAGCCAAGATGCAACGCACCGATACGTCGCGTATGCGTACTTCCCGTGAAGAATATTTGGGCAACCGCACGTCTGCACCGCAGAAAACTGCGCCTGTTCACGTAGAGAAGAAAATCGGACGCAATGACCCATGCCCTTGCGGAAGCGGTAAGAAATATAAGAATTGCCACGGCATGGGAGCGTAGGCCAATAAAAAACAACCATCATGAAAAAAAATCTATTATCAGTAATTCTCGCCGTAGGGGTGCAAACCATTGGGGCACAAACCGTAGGGGCACAAGATTTTGTGCCCCTACAGGCGCAAAAAATCATTTACGTTAAACCCGGTGGAACCGGCGACGGTTCATCGTGGGCGCAGGCCTGCAATTTGGAAAACGCCGTCGGCAATAAATCCGCCGTAGGGGTGGGGTTCACCCCCACCCCATCACAAATCTGGGTACAAACCGGTACATATTACCCATCAGAAATGTTAATTATCCCCGATTCCGTAAAAATGTACGGCGGGTTTTCCGGAACGGAAACCGATTTGTCGCAACGTGATTTTGCGAATAATCCGACCATTATTGATGCACAGAAAAAATTTGGTTCAGTCGTTCGTCTAAGCCCTTTTGCGGAACTCAACGGATTTACCATTCAAAATGGAACTTCGCAAAGAAGTCCGCACAAAAATGGCGGTGGTGTTTGGGCAGACGATAGTTCGATTATTGCAAATTGTAAAATCATTAATAATTCCGCAGCCCTTGATGGCGGCGGGATTTATGCCAAAGGCCCTATTACAGTTAAAAACTGTACAATAGAGAACAATACGGCCGGTAATTTGGGACATAATGTTTACGGCTGCTGCGTTACAATTGAAGGTGGTGGCGGGATTGCGCCGTTTATTTGCAGTAAAGTTTCCATGATAGCACAAGTGCGTACACAAATAGTTGACTTGTCCGATTTCGAATCTCTGACAGTAAGCGCCATTGGCTCTGAACCTATATCCTACCAATGGTATTCCAACACCACAAACAGCACGGTTGGCGGTACGCCTGTGGGTACAAACTCGCCGTCTTACACGCCACCTTTCCTTACGGTTGGAAAACTGTACTATTATGTGGTGGCAACCAATGCTTACGGCAAAGATACATCGAATGTGAGTGGACTTCACGTGGTGGTGCCACAAAAAACAGATTTTGATTATAAGGGAGCACCACAAGAAGTTACATTATATCCGGGAACGTATGTTATTGAATGCTGGGGATCGCAAGGAGCAGAGACGTACACAGAAACGTCTGTCTATAGGTCAGCAGGAGGAAAAGGGGCTTACACAAAAGGTACACTTATCATAAATAATGCTACGACTTTTTATGTCTATGTTGGACAAAAAGCCACTGCGGTTCGCGGTCCCGCACAAGCCGGACCACTATTTAACAATGCAGCGATTAGTAAATGTGTAACGAATTTTTACTCTTCTAACGGAGGAGGCGCTACTGATATTCGACTAATCGGTGGTGTTTATAATAACGTAACATCACTACGTTCGAGAATTATGGTGGCTGCAGCCGGAGCCGGAGCCGGTTGTAGCAATGAAATTAAGCCGGGTGCACCGGGTGGTGCTTTGACAGGATTTGCACCGCCTCAGGGTAATATAAACTCAGGGATATCGCCTACTCCTCAAACCAAAGGCGGAGCAGCCGGTATCCGTCAAGGAGGGAATAATAACTTAGTTTTAACACCAACAGCCGGAACTTTGGGGTCAGGAGGTAATGGCACCGGAAACGGCGGATATGGCGGTTCCGGTGGCGCCGGATATTATGGCGGTGGTGGTGGCATTGATGTTGGTGGCGCTACCGGCTCTTCGTTCATCTCCGGACACCCTGGTTGCAACGCTATCAACGCAGATGGAACACATCGGGGCAATCCCACACACTATTCCGGCTTAGTTTTCACAGAAACGGTGATGACCGCAGGTAATGCCTCCATGCCTAACCCTCGTGGTGCGGGCAATATCACAGGGAATACAGGTAATGGGTTTGTTCGGATAACACGGAAATAAATTATGAACTAAAAACTAAGAGTGAAGAACTAAGAGTGTGGCTTCGCCTCGTTGTAAAACATGTGCCTTTGCAATTAGGCACAGCCATACTCTTAACTCTTAGTTCTTAGTTTTTAACTCCGAACAGGTTTGATAACATCAATAATAGCGTAGGTTTCCGAAAAATTAATTCTGAACCAACCCCTTAAATGTTTTTTGATACTCTTCCCAAGTGGTAGTACGATAAGCGTTTGTGCCGAAAAAATCCAGCAACATTTCAAATTGTGGCGCTTGCTGATAGCCCGGAATGACTTGAATAGGCTTACCTGTCTCATCAATCAACGCATACGACGGATACGACATTTGGCCATTCAGCAAAACCTGCGCTAATTGATGCGAGCCGCGTGGACCGGGGTTTTCATTGACAAAAGTTTGCCCGTTGATAACAACCGTATCTTTGCGTTCGGCGTTAATTTTCACGGCAATCCACTCGGTATTGAGCTTGTCGGCAATCACCGGATGAGAAAACGTTGTAACATCCATACGTTTACACCAGCCACACCAATCCGTATAGACATCAACAAATAATTTTTTCGGTTGTAAACCATATTGCGCACGCTCGGCATTCAAGGTCAACGCATCTTCGAAACTATACCATTGCACGGGCGGAATCAACGATTTTTGTTGTGAAAAACCGATGACAGAAAGCATCAAACTTATCGAAAGTAGAATAATCTTTTTCATGATATTAAGATTTTTACATTTACAAAGGTACGAAAAATTTTTAAAATAAACAAAAAAATTTGGATAATTCAAAAAAAATCTGTATTTTTGCAGAAACAAAAAAACCATCTTGTTATGAAAAAATATATGATTTTTCTTATCGCTATCGTTGTTTCGGCAGCTTTATTCGCTCAAGAAGTAAAGAAAGAGTCGCCTTACAAATTCGAAATGACTAAGGATATTCAGGCTTCACCTGTAAAAAATCAGTTTCGATCGGGTACATGCTGGAGTTTCTCAGCGATTTCATTTTTGGAATCCGAAATTTACCGCAAGTCGAACAAAATCTATGATTTGTCGGATATGTATTCTGTCTATTGCACGTATTTGGCGAAAGCGGATCGTTATGTTCGTTTGCACGGTAACACCAACTTCCCAAGCGGCGGCGCATCGGGCGATGTACTTTGGACCTTCGACCATTATGGCATGATTCCGGAAACCGCCTATGCCGGCTTGAATTACGGCGAAGAAAAGCATGATCATGGTCAATTGGACAAATTGCTGTCAAGCATCATAACATCAACCGTAAAAGATTCAAAAACATTGAATAAAAACTGGAAATTTCCGTTCAATGCCATGCTTAACGCTTATTTGGGCGAAGCACCGGCAGAATTTACGTTTGAAGGCAAAACTTATACGCCGAAAAGTTTCGCAGAATCGTTGAAACTCAATATGTCGGATTATGTCAAAATCTCGTCTTACACGCATCATCCGTTCTACACCAAATTTCCGATCGAAGTGCCCGACAATTGGCTGATGCACAATGCGTATAATGTTCCGTTGAACGAATTTGTAGAAATCGCTCAAAGTGCTATAAACAGTGGCTATACAGTGGCTTGGGGTGGCGATGTCAGCAACAAAGGATTTTCGTGGAGAAATGGCTTGGCGATTGTTCCCGATGAAAAAACTCAAGACAATTTAACCGGCACAGAGCGCGACAAATGGGAATCCATGAACGAACAAGAACGCGTTGCATCGGTTTACAAATTCGATAAAATCGTGAAAGAACAAGTGGTTTCACAAGGCATTCGTCAAACGGCGTTCGATACGTGGGACGCTACAGATGACCACGGCATGCACTTAACCGGTTTGGCAAAAGACCAAAACGGCAACGTGTATTTCAAAGTGAAAAATTCGTGGGATGTCGATAATCCATATCAAGGATATTGCTACATGTCGATACCGTATTTTCAGCGTTACACGTTGGATATCATGGTGCATAAAGATGCCATTCCTGCTGCGATTAAGACGAAAATGGGAATTAAATAATGTGGCTTGCCAAAGCCCAAAAATTCTGTGATTATCAAGAGCGTTACCAACAAGAGGTGCGTGATAAATTGTATTCGTGGGGTGCAAAACCCGACGAAATCGAGTCTGTTTTAGCACAATTAATCGAACAGGATTATATCAACGAAGAACGCTTCGCACGAGCATTTGCACGAGGAAAATTCCGGATCAAACATTGGGGAAAAATCAAAATCCGTCAGGAATTAAAAATGCGAAAAATCTCTGAATATTGCATTAAACAAGGCCTTTCGGAAATTTCCGATGATGAATATTTGGAAACGTTGAAACACGTTATTGCCAAAAAAACGCATAGTTTGAATGCCGAAAGAAACACCTTGTTGAAACAACGAAAAATCGTTTCTTATGCCCTTTCACGTGGATTTGAAGCCGATTTGGCGTGGGATATTATTTCCCAAACAAACGCAGTTTGATGCCGGCCCAAATAGTATCCGGATTTAGACTGAACACGCTGTGCATTTCTCCGGCCATCGAAAACCCGCACCGGTCGCACACTCCGGCAGTTTTGCCTTGACATTCGGTCAACCGTGTACCATCGGACATGATGAAATTTGTAACCCAACACTCTTTTTTGAAGTTGTTGTGTTTCATCAATTTTAAGCCCGAAACGGAATTCATAATGGGATAACCCGCTTTTTTCTTTTTGATGATTAAATCAATGATTTCCGTTCTCTTTTCCCAATCTAAAAAGAGATTTTCCGTTCCTTCGTAAGGCGTGTGGAAATTCAAGGAAATGGATTTGATGTGGGGATTATGTTTGGCAAACTCAATGGTTTCCTCTACCGACGGGTAATTGAGCGAATTTACAACCATGTTGACGCTTAATTCCGGATGATTTGCTGTGGCAATATTATCGACTAATTTTTGGAAAGCACCTTGCCCTCTGATTTGGTCGTGGTATTCGCCAAGACCGTCGAGGCTGACCCAAATAGAATCCGCTTCACTGCCGGTAAACGGACGTTGCGCATTGGTGGTAATGGTTGCGGAATAAAATCCAATCTTTTTAGATAAACGGATTAAACTATTCAAATCATGTTCGCCATCACGCCAAATGGTGGGTTCTCCGCCTTCAAAATCAACGAAACGCGAGCCTTGTCGATAGGAATATTCCAATTCTTCTTTGATTTGTTCGTAGGTTTTGATGCGAGGATTTTCCAATTGATAAACCAAACAATGTTTACACGTTAAGTTGCATTGATCCGAAACAAACAAAACGGTTTGCAATGGTTTTTTCTTACCTAAAAATCGGGCTTTGAAAAACCACCACGGCAGATAAAAAAAGGCTTTCATATAACTCTAAATATTTACAAGCAAAAGGCAGACAGATAAGTTGCCAAAATAATAATCAAACAAAAAAATGAGAGCAGATTCCGAGCCAAAAACCAGCGGATCATAAACCAATCTAATCCAACGGATTTGATCCGTTCCCAATCGCCCATAGGCCCCATCCAACCCTTCGGACTGTACGTATCTTGCGGATTACGCACGAATTTCAACATCAAATAAAACAGCGAAACCGCCATCGGAAGCGTGAGTAAAACCAACAAAAAATACGAGGAAAGATCTCCCAAAATGACACCTGCAATAATCGAAAGATAAGAGATGACCAAAATCGCCAACAGCACGCCCAATCGGTTGTTTCGGTTGCCAAGCAGAATGGCAAACGTCATTTTTCCCACTTTCTTGTCCGGTTCGTAATCCATAATGGCATGAACATAAACGATGTTGGCCACCAATAATCCCACAGGGATAGAGATGAACACAACCGCCCAATTCAACATTCCACACGTTGAATAATACACGCCGGTCATCAGCAATGGCCCGAAAATCAAGCCAATCATTAATTCGCCCAAACCTCTGTAAGATAATTTCAGCGGTTTGCCCGAATAGGAAATGCCCAAAACGGCCAGTGCGAGGGCATAATACAGAATAACAGTTCCACGTTCGATAAAAATAAGGGTTGCAAAAGCCAACGCAATAAATCCGAACACAAAACAAGCGATGAGCAGTTGATTCAAAGTCGCTTCTCCCGAAGTCAGGTAGGGGCATTTGGCGATGCGTGCACGAAAACCCTCGTGAGCCATTTGATCTCTAAAACCACTGCCTTTAACTTTGTAATCGAAATAATCGTCGAATAAATTCAAACTCAGGTGTCCGAACATAACGCCCAAAACGGCTATAATGCCCAAGTAAATCGAAAAATCACCCGAAACAGATGCCATGCAAACTGCTAATATCGCGGGAAGCAAACTTTGCGGCAAAGCCTGCGGCCTTGCGTTATTGTACCAAAATCGAATATTTTTCATGCAAATTCGTACTCCACTTTTACCGGATTATTCACTTGTTTCGAGGCATTGAGTAATTCTATGCCAACAATTTTTCCGTTTTTGGCATAATCCAAAATAATACCTTTCTTTTCTTCATCGCTTTCGTATATTTTTTCATCACTAAACGAAAAATAAAGCGTATCCGTGCCCTTATCGTATTTAACTTTCATAATATACAAAATTCATTTACTATATAAATACTTTTTGCAAAGATACAAAAAATAATTGAAAATAGAAAATTGCAATTCTATTTCAACGTTACATAAATCACCATATCCTCTTCTATGGAGAATTTGCAATCCGAAAATTTCGGCGGGCCGTACTGCATTTTCGCATTGTTGCTGAATCCCATTTTTTCTGTGGGAATGCCGTAGGCACCCGTGTCTAACTTGTTGTTGTCGTTCTCGTCTTGAAAGATAGAAACGGCGTAGGTTCCGGGCATCACGCTGTCTAATTCCACCGTGATTTCCGCAGCATCAACCTTTACAATCGAGCCATAGACAGGCTGTTTCAAAAACGAGCTTTCGTCATAAACGGCGACGAAAAGTTTGCCTTTTTGCTGTTCAATGCCATCAACGACGATGGTCAGTTTGTGTTGCGCACACAGATTTTGAGCGCTTAACAGAATTGCGACGAACATAGCCGCGAAGGTTGAGGTTTTTTTGAGTGTTTTCATAATTTTGGTTATTTGGTTATTTATTAATTTGGTTATTTGATTGATAAACGGTTAATGGTTAATGGTTAATGGTTAACGGTTAACGGTTAATTAGGGCGCAGCATTAACCTTTTACCGTTAACCATTAACCGTTGTTAGAGTGTTTTCAACTGATTAAGTTCCCTATTCCGACTGATTGTGATAAAAACACCCAAAAAGATCATTCGCGTATCGGGATTGGAAATTTCTTTTCTCAACCCCTCGTGAATATTGGAGTATTCATATCCGTAAATATTCTTATAACCCAACACGTTTTGACAGCCGAAATGAACGATGATCCAAGGTTTTGGAAGAAACGACCACGACAAGTCCAAACGATTTCGAAACGGCGTCGTACCTAAGCGTTCGTAAGGCGCTTTCCGGCTGTAATACGGCGTTCCCGATGAGATGTTGTAATTTGCGCCAATCAAGGATTTCAGAGGACCAACCCAATATTTTAGCGTTAGGTTGAATGCGTGTTCCGACACGTGCGACGGCTGCCGAATTTCTGTAAAATATGCATCTTTTTTTNNTTTTGCGTATGGTTGTAGGAATACGTGAACCAATATTCAAGTGCTTTGTAATGATGTTTGAGAAACAGGTCTGCGCCAAAAGCCGCACCATATCCGTCGTTCCGAAGGTTTTCAGGTTGATACAATCCGGGCGTATAAGTGATCAGTTTATCATATTTTTTATAATATGCGTCAACCTGAAATTTGCCGGATTTTTTCGTATAACTGTATGAAACAATGCTCTTTGTCGCTGTCATGAAATCCAAGTCGGAACTCCATTTCAGATCGTCCGGTGCCGGAAGTTGGCTGTATTCGCCCAAAGAAAACGACAAAACCTCTGCCGCACTAAGTTTGTAGGCCAAATACATGCGTGGCGACAGATGAAATTTATTCAGATAAAGCGAGTATTCCCCCCGCAAACCCAGACTGGCCGTGAAGTTCTCCGAAAGGAATAATTTAGTATCGTTGTACAAGGCTAACAGATTGTTTTCTACCGCATTGGAATGGTCGCCATAAAACCGGTAAACCTCATCGTAAGCATTAAGAATAAACTCCGCACCCGAGCGGTTCACGACTTTTCCTTGCTGGTATTGAACATTCAATTTATTGTGATTCCAAACATTCACGGTTTCGATTTGATCCGTTTTATATTGCACTTCCGTTCCCGAAAATTGGTCGTAAATCACGTTGCTCGCCAAAGACAGGCTCCAATGCGCATTGATCGCATGAAAAAGATTGGCTTGTCCATACGCATAATTCGATTTCAAAGCATTGCGAAAGCTTACGCTATCCACATTTTCATACACGTATGTTCCGCCGGCACGACTAAACTTGGCTTGCGCCGTCAACTTAGTTTTTGGCGAAAATTCATTGACAAGAAAGAAATCTCCCGATCCTTCCGAGTAGTATTTTTCCCATTCATATTGATCGGGAACAAGTCGAGTGAAAGGCTCTAAATCGGTATAGTTCAGGCTCATACGATAGGCGCAAGACGATGTTTTCACCATGCGTGTCGCTTCCGCAAAAACGGAGGACAGCGACAAATCCGTCTTGGTTTCCATTTGCCCCATATCCTTGGTATTCAGGTTGACCACGCCCGACAAAGCTTGTCCGAATTCCGCATTGGATCCACCGGTTTGCAACACCACGCCATCGAACAAATCCGGCGAAAAACGACTTCTAACTGCGCTATTTTTTGCTGATAGTTGATAGGGATTGGCCACAATCAAGTCGTTGATATAGATTTGCGACTCGCCCGGACTGCCGCCTTGAATAATCAAACGGCCGTCGTTATCATTGGTTTGTACGCCGGGCAGAACACGCATGTTTCCGATCAAATCCGCCATAGCCGCGGGATTTGTAACGATGTCGAAAGATGACATGCGCGTGGTTTGCGCCGAATAATCGCTGAAACGGCCTTGTTTCGAGGCGGTAATCGTTACGCCACCTAAATTCATTGCGCTATCCAATAAAATCACGTTCAAAACATCTTGGTTTTTACTGAAATACATAGTTTTCACCTTAAAGCCAATGGCTTGAAAACGGAGTTTTCGGGTTTTAACCGTATCGGGATAAGACAATTCGTATCGCCCGTCAACATTAGAAACCAACTGTATTTGTCCGTCGTTGAAATTGACCCAAACGCCGGGAACAGGTTGCCCGCCCTTGTCCGTGATTTCGCCGGATATCCGATTTTGAGAATGCGCATAAACCGCAAATAACAAGGTGTTTAGAAGAATTAAGATTTTGAAGATTGTTTTCATTTTAATTATAAATTAGTTTATTTTATAAACAATATGTGTAAAAAAAATATAGAGGAAATGTAGAATTTGTATCATGAACGCAGATGACGCAGATGACGCAGATTTTCACGGATTTTATATGGTTCGTCTGTTAAATTTATTTTATTTTTCATCTGCGGAAATTCGCGTTATCCGTGTCATCCGCGTTCTTTTGGAACAGCTCTTATATTTTCTCTATTTTTTAGGTTGTTTCAAATACGTTTGCAATGTTTTGAAATAAAGATCAAAAGCCCTAACACCTTTCGGTGTGATTTTACAGATGGTTCTTGGCATTTTTCCATTGAATGTTTTTTTAACGGTAATATATCCCGCCTCGCTCAGTTTGTCGATTTGCACGCTGAGGTTTCCCGAAGTTGCACTTGTCGCCTCTTTCAGATAAACAAAATCCGCATCCTCCACGCTGATAAGCAAAGACATAACCGATAATCGCAACTGCGAATGCAACAAGGGATCCAATTCCTTAAACATGGTCTTTCGCTAATTTGTTCAACTTATATCCGGGCACGGTAAACGCAAGAACCGCACACAACGCCAAAATGAAAAACTGCGACAACACCGCCCAGTCGCCACACAGGAAATACATCGCAAGACAAGTCAATGCGCCTCCCCACATGATCAGCGCTCCAATCAAAAACGGCTTAAAACGACAGGCTTGCGCCGTAACAAATTCGGCCAAACCCGCCATCAACATGATACAAGGCGTGATCAGTACGAACATACGCGGATTCTGTTGCCCGATACCAAAGCCAAAGATGATGATCAAAAACAAGGCATTTGCAATGCCGAACCCGGTCCAAACCGAGGAAACGATTTTGTCGATATGCGTTCTAACGAATGTGTGTTTATCTTGCCGCTTTTCGATGATGCGGTCGATAATCCACGTCGGCAACATCAACCACCAAACATTAAACGATTGGTTGGGATTAGGCAAAATAAAAGCCAGCGCAACGTTCGCCAACGCAATAAATGCAACTGCATAACCGTTGAAAATCATGGAATTTCCACTGCCTTTTTGAAAATTGTTCCGTGCTCGATCAATCATTTCATTAATGAGTGACAGGCTTTGTTGTTCTGTAAAATTAGGTTCCATAACAAAATAATTAAAGTTTCAGACTGCAAAGATAAACAAATTTATTTTATAAACCAAATTTTTTTTCATTTTTTTTATTTATTCAACAACCAATCTATCGCATTTACTTGTTTTACACCATTGTGCGAACCTGTTTCGTAGTCCATAGTGAGAAGTAGTCTTTCATTGAAATCAGGAATTTTGGCAAAAGGTGCAAGTTCACGGGCAAGTGTATCTTGATTTTTCACGGTCTGCGAAACTTGAATGTATTTTGTATAACCGTCTTTATCCCTAACAACAAAATCCACTTCCAAGTTATCGGCCTTTCCAATCCAAACTTGATAATTCCGGCGCTGCAGTTCAAGAAAAATTATATTTTCCAACAAACGGCCTGCATCTGTTGAAAACTCTTTGCCAAGTAAGGCATTTCGCAGTCCCAAATCTACAAGATAATATTTTTCTTGCGTTGCCAAATGCTGTTTCCCTTTAATGTCGTAGCGATTAACTTTGTAAAACAGATAGGATTCAACAAGGGTGTCAATATATTTTGTGGTAGTTTTATTATCAATTTTTTTACCATTTGCAGTTAAAACCTTTGCAATATTTCCTGCCGAAACTGTAGAACCAACAGTATCGGTCAAAAAATTCACAACTTCTTGATACGAGGTTTCTGAATAGATGGTATGCCGTTTTCGAATATCATTCTCATAAATACTTTGAAACACTGTTTTATCAAGGTATTCGTATGAAAGAGTTTCGTCAGTTTGTGCAAATTCAACCGCTTCGGGGAAACCGCCTGTGCGAGTATATTTGGCAAACGCTCTGTCTGCATTTTCTGATTCCCCTGTAAATTCCAAATATTCGGCAAACGAGAATGGTAAAATGTTAATCTCAAACGCTCTTCCGGTTAGTAATGTTGCTAATTCACTTGATAACAAATATGCATTCGATCCGGTTACATACAAATCGACATTAGAGGTTACATATAAGCCTTCCAGCAGTTTCTCAAATTCCGGAATATTTTGTACCTCATCAATGAAGACGTAGTTTGTTTTATTCTTTTTCAACAAATTTTGTATATAGTCGTAGATCTCTTTCCAATTTTTTTCTGCAAGAAAGCGAAACTCCGGCATATCCATATTGATTGAAATAATGGAAACAGAAGGATTTTCTTTTTTTAATAATTCTTGAAATTGCAGAAGTAACGTAGATTTCCCACAACGCCGAACACCTGTTACGACTTTGATTAAATTTCTATCTTTTAGAGCAGAAAGCTTGTTCAATTCGTTGATCCTTTGGATTTTTTGCATGATAGGCGTTGTTTAAATTTAACTTCATTGAAGGTTTTGCCGTTGCAAAGATACACAAAATTCCTAAAACAAATTCCTAAAACTTGCAAATTTTAACAAGTTTTAGGAATTTTTGTTTGCGTACAAGAAAAAACCTTCACGAGTAAATTTCGCAAAGGTTCGTCTCCGTAAGTGGGCCCTGAGGGACTTGAACCCCCGACCAATTGATTATGAGTCAACTGCTCTAACCGTCTGAGCTAAGGGCCCTGTTCCGAAAGTTCGGAAACGGGAGTGCAAAGATACAAAAAAAAATTGAAATGGAAGCATTTCGATTTTTTTAATTTAATTTTTGAAATTATTTCAAAAATTCAATAGCTTCCGTTTCGCACTCTAAAAATCCCATGTGCCCGCAATTGAGATACAAGACTTCGGCTTGATTGCAACGTTGAATTTGTGAAAAAATCAACTCATCGGTACAACGTTTGTCTTGCTTGCCTTGAATGAAAATGACAGGATTTTTAGCCGTTTCCAGCGTGTTTAGACGACATTTGCGATCACGCATGCCGAGTTGGGCGGCGATGATGGTTTTCAACGGTCATGGCTTGCGCCGTTTCAATTAATTTTTGAATTTCATTGGGAAATTTTGCCACGTTTTCCGGTGCAAATAAATCGGGAATAAATTGCGAAATAAATCCTTTTTTATTTTGATTTAACAAATCAATCACACGATTGCGATTGGCTTTCCCCTGCTCATTTTCGGCAGCGGCTTGCGAATGGAACAGTCCGAAGCGATGCACACGTTCGGGATACAAATGTGCAAATTCTAATGTTACGTAGCCTCCCATGGAATGCCCGATAATAGTGGCTTTCTCGATGTTTTCCGCATCCAGAACGGCTTTCACGCATTCTGCCATGAGCGGCATGGTGTGTACGTCGGCCATTTGCGGTGTTTGGCCATGACCGGGCAAATCAAGCGTAATCACACAACGTTCTTTGCCGAGCACATCAAAAAATTTATCCCAAATGCTTTGGCTTTCCATGAATCCATGCAATAAAACAAGGGGGTTTGTTCGGCCGGCGCTGCGACGATAGTTTATGGTTTGAATCATTTTGCAAAGATACAAAAAAATTGAGAATTGAAAATTGAAAATTATGCTGCGCCAATTTGTTTGAAGGTGCACGCTTAGTAATAAGGCACAGCCATTCTTAACTTTTAGTTCTTAGTTCTTAACTCAAAAAATTGGCAAATGCCAATTTTTTCGTATCTTTGCAAAATGCAAAACACCAAAATAGATATAAAACGTTACGAAACATCTGATAGTTCGGCTTGGGATTCCTTTGTGGATATTGCCAAAAACGGCACATTTCTCTTCAAACGTGCTTATATGGATTATCACGCAGACCGGTTTGAGGATTTTTCGTTGATGATATGGAAAAATGAAAAATTGGTGGCGATTCTTCCGGCACACCGCAAGGAACAAACACTGTATTCGCATTTGGGACTGACGTATGGTTCTTTGCTTGTATCCACAGACATTTCACAACGTTTGGTTTTGGAAATATTTGATGCGATGAAAGCGTTTTTGAAACCGTTGGGTTTTGAAAAAATGTATTACAAAGTGGTTCCGCCGATTTATCACAAGTATCCGTGTGAAGAGGATTTGTATGCTTTATTCCGCAATGATGCGAAGTTGGTGGCGCGTGCTTGTTCGACCACGCTTTGTTTGCAAAAGCCGAACGATTCCTCACGGTTGAGGCAGGCTTCGAAGCGTGTTGAGAAATATAATCTGCGCTATGAAATACAGGACAATGTGGACGCATTTTGGCCAATTGTCGAAGAAAATCGGATGCGCAAGCACCATGTGCGCCCTGTTCATTCTCAAGACGAAATCAATCTTTTGCAATCGCGGTTTCCTCGCCATATCCGGTCGGTTGCCGTGTATGCCGGTGATGAAGCGGTTGCCGGCGGCGTTGTGTATTTGGTCAATGATGTTGCGCATTTGCAGTATTCGGCGGCCTCTCTGAAAGGCGAGAAATATTATGCTAAAGATTTTTTAATTGACCTTTTTATTCACAACTTATTTTCCGATTACCGGTATTTTGATTTTGGTATTTCAACTGAAAACGGCGGAACATTTTTGAACGAAGGTTTGATTGCACACAAAGAGGAATTTGGGGGGAATACGGTGGTTTATGACCAATACGAGGTGTTAGTTAAGAACTAAAAATTACGAATTAGGAATTAGGAATTACGAATTTTTAAGGCGAAGCAAATTCTTAGTTCTTAACTCTTAGTTCTTAACTCTTAACTCTTAGTTATGTCTTGTGGTGAAACATCAATCAGAGCATATCCGAAATCGGCGAGTTTGACCGTGAATTTACGCCGGCCTTTGCATTGAACAATCTCTCCTGAAAGGCCTTTGAAATGGCCATATTGAATGGTGATTGGAGTTCCAACGGGAAATTGTCCGGAGATAAATTCAACAGGACGATCTTCGGCTTTTTCAATGAAATTTTGAAAATTGGTCATTTCCGTTTCAGAAATGATTACCGGTTTGTTGGCATGTTTCAAAAAGCGAGATACACCGGGGGTTTCCAAGACCTGAATCTGTTGCTGTTCGTTTGTTTTCACAAAAACATAACCCGACACCAAAATCACGTCCACCCATTTTTTACGGTCACTCCATTGGCGCAGTTGTTTTTGCATGGGCAGATAAATAGAAAGCCCTTTCTTTTCAAGCCTTTCAGAAACTTTTTTTTCCGTTCGAGACGAAACATGTACCACGTGCCAGCAGGATTCCATTGAACAAAATTACAAAAAAAATTCTAAAAATAAAAATTTACATGTCGTAATTCAATATTTTTTCGTATATTTGCAAGATTATAGTTTATACAATGCATAAAAAAACAAATATTAAACCAATTTATCAGCATGTTCGCATGAATGTCAAACGCCGTGATGATATGAAATTTTACGAATAGTCTCTTCTAATTAACCATTAATCATTAATAATTTAACCATTAACAATATGAACTTACCATTTGCAGAATCATTTAAAATTAAAATGGTGGAACCTATCCGCCGCAGTACACGCGAAGAACGCGAAACATGGATGAAACAAGCCAACTATAATTTATTCAAACTTAAATCCGATCATGTATTTATTGATTTGTTGACCGACTCGGGAACAGGCGCTATGAGCGATAAACAGTGGTCGGCGTTGATGATTGGCGACGAAAGTTATGCCGGCGCTCGCTCGTATTACAACATGAAAGATGCTATCAAAAATATTTTGGGCTTTGAGTATTTTTTGCCGACACACCAAGGACGTGCTGCTGAAAACGTCCTGTTTTCGGTGCTTGTGAAAGAAGGGGATATTATTCCCGGAAATTCGCATTTTGATACCACGAAAGGACACATCGAATTTCGCAAAGCGATTGCATTAGATGTAACGATTGATGAGGCTAAAGACACGCAAATTGAGTTGCCGTTCAAAGGCAATCACGACTTGAAAAAGCTGGAAGATGCGATGGCCAAACATCATGATAAAGTGCCGTTTATCTTGATTACGGTAACAAACAATACGGCCGGCGGACAACCTGTTTCGATGGAATGTATCAAAGGCGTTCGTGCCATTGCTGATAAATACAAAAAACCGGTTGTGTTCGACTCGGCACGGTTCGCTGAAAATGCCTATTTTATTAAGATTCGTGAGAAAGGTTACGAAAACAAAACTATCAAAGAAATTGTAAAAGAGATGTATTCTTACGCTGATGCGATGACGATGAGTTCGAAAAAAGATGCGATTGTGAATATGGGTGGATTTGTGGCGATGAAACAACAAGATTTATTTGAAAAAGCATCTATGTACAACATCATGTTTGAAGGCTATATCACTTACGGCGGTATGTCGGGACGTGATATGAACGCCCTCGCCGTAGGTTTGGACGAAGGTACCGAGTTTGAATATTTGGAAACACGTATCAAACAAGTGGAATATTTGGGTGCGAAATTGGACGAGTACGGTATTCCGTATCAACGTCCTGCCGGTGGACATGCGATTTTTGTGGATGCGAAAAAAGTTCTCGATCAATTACCTCGTGACCAATTTCCTGCGCAAACTTTGGGCGTGGAATTATATTTGGAAGCCGGCGTGCGTGGTGTGGAAATCGGCGCTATTCTTGCCGATAGAGACCCTGTTACGCGCGAAAACCGGTTTCCGGATTTGGAATTGCTGCGCTTGGCTATTCCACGTCGAGTTTATACCAATAATCATATAGACGTGATTGCTGCGGCGTTGAAAAATGTTTACGACCGCCGTCACACCATTACCAAAGGATTTAAAATTGTGAAAGAACTGCCGATTATGCGCCATTTTACGTGCGATTTAGAACGAGTAAAATAAAAATTATGCAATCAGACTGTTTAGATATTCAGGTTGTTCAATTTTCTCCTGAATGGGGGGATATTGACGCAACATTAAAGAAATTGGAAACTTTAATCAGTAGGGGCGCTGCCGATGTGCCCCAACTGATTGTTTTGCCCGAAATGTTTTCTACCGGATTCAAATTCAGAAGTCATCTCGCCGAATCCATGGACGGCAAAACCGTGCAATGGATGAAACGTATGGCGCAATCTCTAAATTCTGCAATTTATGGAAGCGCCTTGATTGCTGAAAATGGAAAATCATACAATCGAGGAATGTTTGTTTTTCCAAACGGAGATATTCAGCAGTATGATAAACGTCATCTGTTTTGTTTGAGTGATGAACCGAAATACATCACTCCGGGAGCCGAAATAGTAACGGTTGACTATGCAGGATGGCGTTTGAGATTGAGTATTTGCTATGATTTGCGATTTCCGATATGGAATAAAAACACGCTTAAAGATGGGCGTTATGATTATGATGTTTACATGAATATCGCTTCTTGGGACGATAGCCGGGCGCATGTTTGGCGGTCGTTGCTGCAAGCACGGGCTATCGAAAATTTGGCGTACAGTATTGGAGCAAATCGTGTGGGCAAAGATGGTGATGGATATACGTATCGGGGTGATTCGATGATTGTTGATGCGAAAGGAACAGTGTTGGCGATGGCTAATCCTAATGAAGAGCAAGTGATTTCTATTCAAATCAAAAAATCGACATTAGACGAATTTCGACAAAAATTTTCTGTTGGCGCCGATTGGGATTCGTATGAAATTACGATATAATATACTTTTCTTTGCAATTGGTCTGATGATATTGAGCAGTTGTTCGAGCACACGTTATGTGCCGGAGAATCGTTATTGGCTCAAACGAACCCGTGTGAAATTTCGTAATTCCGACATTCATCTTTCGAAAAGCGACTTTGTGAATTTGCAGAAACAGCGGTCGAACGACCGATTGTTCAGCTATCCGTTGAAGTTGAAAAT
>QMCD01000968.1_pt1 | contig 23775 bp, 24 predicted proteins | sample 1821841 | NCBI WGS metagenome assembly QMCD01 (sample SAMN01991225, study PRJNA193472) | Termite gut metagenome, whole genome shotgun sequencing project. | isolation source: worker | host: Macrotermes natalensis | reverse complement strand
TTTCTAATTGTCCATTGTCCATTGTCCATTATCAATTCATCATTATCAACCAACTCCGCTGAAGGCTGCACCATTCCCAACTCCTCACTCTTCATTGTCAATTGTTCATTATCCATTGTCAATTGTTCATCAGGCAACACCAACCAAATCGCCAAAGCAAGACACGCAGCCGCTGCAACCCTTGTCCAAAGCGGATTTCTACGCTTTTCAAATTTATACAAACGTGTTTTGTGAGGATAAATCACCTCTAATTTCGGAAGTTTTGGAAATGTATTTTCCCATATTTCAAAATCGGCATCCGAACAGGAAAGAATTTTTAAATCGTCTTTTTTATCGTAAGAAAACTGTTCTTCGGGCAACACTACACCCTCTAAATCTCTGATTTGACAAGCAATATCGGGATTTTCCTTCAAAAATAACTCAACTTCCGAACGCTCAATTTCGGACAATGTTCCATCGAGATAGTCAATGAGGATGGACTCGTAATTATGTGTGTTTATGTTCATATCAAATTTTCAATTCCAACTAAATATCTTTTCAAAAATGTGCGTGCACGAAAAATATACACTTTCACTTGCGATTCGTTCAAGCCGGTTATTTCTGCAATTTCATCGTAACTGTAACCTTCATAATCACGCAACATCAACACCGATTTCTGATCTGCAGGCAGGCGGTCTAAAGCGGTTTCCAAGACTTCGTAAACATCCGTATAACTGTTTTTTTCCGTGCATTCTCCCGCTTGCGTATCCACAAAACGTTGGTGTATTTGGTTTTTCCTAACCTCATCAATCAACGTGTGGTTCGCCGTTGTGAACAAATACGATTTTGCCTTTTCATAACTGATGCTCTCCACTTTTTCCCACATCTTCAAAAACGCATCCTGCACCACATCCGATGCCTTATCGCTGTCCTTAATATGTTTAAGAACAAAGCGATAAACACCATCGGAATACTGATTTACGCAGTCGTTATATTCGTTTACGGTCATCTATTAGGGATGCTGTTTTTAATGTATGACGAATGAATGTATGAAAAAGTTACAGATATTGAAATTTTATAAACACGACATCCGTTTATCGATCATATTCAATCTCTTTCAAATTCTCCTCAATCATCTCTTTCAGATATTTTTGGATGCCGAGATCTTGAATGGATAAATCTTCCAAAACGCTCTTTACTTCTTTGGTATCAAAGATATATTCGCCTTTGGGAGTAGTATGTTTGTAGATAAAATCCAAGTTTGGATTCATTGAAGCCAACATCACGACAATTCCCGCAATATCGCCGATAGGAACACGGTCGATATGGTCAAACTGAAAATCTGCAACCACTTTTGTTCCCACACCAAGTTCAGAAGTGATGAGCAATCCGCCGTTCGCAAGTTCTGCGTTCAGTTTCAGCAAAGGCAAGCCAAGTCCGACTTTCCGGGTTGTTCGTGAAGTGGAATAGGGGTCTGTAACTTTTGCCAAAACTTCGGGCGACATTCCTGTTCCGTTATCTTCAATCGTCAACACATAGCGGTTGTTATTTCTGTCCTCTTCGATAGAAATTTGTATCAACGAAGCCTTTGCGCTGATGGAGTTTTGTGCAATATCTAAGATATGTAGAGCGAGGTCTTTCATTTTACAAAGATACGAAAAAAAACGAAATGCTCACACATTTTTTTAGTGAATAATGATTAGCGATTAGTGAAAAACAATTCAACGATTAAACAATTCAACAGTTCAACAAAAAAAATGAAACTTTGTTTCATTTTTTTTTCGTATCTTTGCACTATTATTAACTCTAATACGCATGGTCATGAAAAAAATTACGGGTCTCTTTTTCTTCGGTCTTACGCTGTTTATGGCACATACAGCGTTTTCTCAAAAAAACTATTTAACGATTGATTTGTCCCTTGTTGAGATGCAAAACGCCAACACGGAATTAGGAACTTTTTCCTATACGAAAGCGGACAATATCTTCAAAGTCAAAAGTCTTCAAGACACTGTTAGCAAAACCAGTGGCGACGAGGCTTTAACCGCTTTTTTGAATATTCTGGAATCGGGCAGATCCTACTTGATTCAGGATGTAAAAAAGTCGCATTATTTTGTGATTCAGTACAATTCCGACAAAAAAATGTACGCTGTAGCCAACAATTCCAACGAAAAGAATGAACTCACAACGTGGGATTCGTTTCAACGTGCAAAACAGGAATTGTTGCTTCTTTTGAAGAAGTTTTACGAGATCTCCAATTAAAAAAAAACGGGCGTTCCGTTTTTTTTTAATTATTTTTTGTAAATTATTTTTCCAATGCAACCTTGCAATAATCCACACCCATTGCATCGTAATGTTTTCCGATTTCTGCGAGGCGTTTCAGAAAGTTTGCATAGTCTTTTTTCCCGGAACTCCATCCGATTTCGGCAATAGCCGTAGCACGCGGATAAGCCATATAGAACGCATAGTCGAGCGTTTGGATATATTCCGTCCACAGGTTACCTTGAACGCCGAGAATATGTTTCGCCTCTTCGGGTGTGAGAGCACTCGGCAGAGGATCGTAACTGTACGTTTTTTCAAGCGGAAGAAGTCCTCCGATAGCAACCGGTTGTGTTGCAGGATCGGCTTGGAAATAGTCGAGATACATGTGCGAATTTGGTGTCATAATCACATCATTGCCTTGTTTAGCAGCAGCAATACCGCCGTCTTCTCCTCGCCACGACATTACGGTCGCATTCGGAGCTAAACCTCCTTCAAGAATTTCATCCCAACCGATGATTTTTTTGCCTTTACTGTTCACAAAAGCTTCAATACGTTTGATGAAATACGATTGCAACTCGTGTTCGTTTTTCAAGCCCAAACGTTTGATCATTTCTTGGCAGTGATGACAACGTTGCCAGCGTTTTTTCGGTGCTTCATCGCCTCCAATGTGAATATATTCCGAAGGGAATAATTCCATCACTTCCGTAAGTATATTTTCAAGAAAAACAAAAGTCGTATCTTTCGGACAGAAAATATCGTCGAGAACGCCCCAACGTCCTTCCACTTCAAAAGGTCCGCCTGTGCAGGAAAACACCGGATAAGCCGCCAATGCAGCCACTGCGTGTCCGGGCATCTCAATCTCCGGAATCACTGTAACGAAACGCTTCTCCGCATAAGCGAGAACTTCTCTAACATCGTCTTGCGTGTAGTATCCACTCACCGGATTATTGATCCATTTCCACTGTCTTTTTCCGTCCACATAATAGCCTTCACGCTCACGTTCACGCTTCGCACCAACCGTTGTAAGACGTGGATATTGTTTGATCTCTATACGCCAGCCTTGATCATCCGTCAAATGCCAATGAAGTTTGTTCATTTTGTGATAGGCAAGCATATCAATATAGCGCATCACTTCTTCTTTCGTGAAGAAATGGCGACTTACATCGAAATGCAGTCCACGATAGTCGAAACGCGGCTCATCACGGATCTCCGCACAAGGAATTGTCCACGCCACATTGCTCACTTGTTCTTTGCTCTCAATTTGCGGAGGAAGTAATTGGCGCAAGGTTTGCATCGCATAGAACACACCATTAGCCGCCTTCGCCTCAATACGAATTTTATTCTTCGTTATCGACAAGCGATATGCCTCATCTTTGCCCGACATTTTCGGATTGAGAACGCAGAGAATACTGTTGTTACCGGCTTTTCCGTCTGTAACAACCTGCAATTCGTAGCCTGTTGCAGTCTTTACTAAATCCGTAAACACTGCAATTGCACGCTCCAACTGCGCATCTGCTTTTTCGAATACAATTTGTGTATTCGCATTGAGTGTAAAATCGCCCGACTGCACCTTGCACGTTAGCGGTTGAGGAATGAGAGAAATTTCACGCTTTTGTGCCGACAACGCAAATGTTGCAACACACAAAAACGCTAAAGAAAGAATTTTTTTCATACGTAATATTATTTAATTTGTTAATATGGTCAATATTAAAGGGTTCAAAATCAAGGCGTGCGATTGAGATAAAAGCGCAGTTTACTTTAGTAAATGAGCATTTTATCGATTGAGCACAACGAAGAGTTTGGAAGGATTAGATTACCTTTCGTTCATAAACGGATATTCAAAATCTATGGGCGGAACAAGACTTTCCTTGATCGTTCGTGGACTTATCCAGCGGATCAAATTGAGGTATGAACCTGCCTTATCGTTCGTTCCCGATGCACGTGCGCCACCAAACGGTTGTTGACCTACAACAGCACCTGTGCACTTGTCGTTGATGTAGAAATTCCCCGCTGCATAACGCAGTTTGTCGTCGGCAATGCGGATAGCTTCGCGGTCTTGCGCAAAAATAGAGCCGGTAAGCGCGTATGGCGACGTGGTATCACACAAATCTAACGCTTTCTTGTAGTCGGCATTTTTATACACATAAACCGTCAAAATCGGACCAAAAATTTCCTCTTCCATCGACTTGTACTTCGGCGTTTTCGCAAGGATAACGGTCGGTTCGATGAAGTAACCTTTTTTCTTGTCGCCTTTTCCTCCGATAACGATTTCTGCATCTTTCGATTTTTTTGCGTGGTTAATATAGTTCATACAGTTATCGAAAGAAGCCTCATCAATCACGGCGTTCACGAGATTTGAGAAATCTTGAACATCGCCCATTCGAACGGTTTTCAGCATTTTCTCCAAGCGTGTTTTCACTTCTTTCCAAAGACTTTCGGGGATATACGCACGTGATGCTGCCGAACATTTCTGACCTTGAAACTCGAACGCACCTCGCAGCAAAGCCACGCAAAGTGCCGGAACATCGGCAGATTCGTGAGCAAAAATAAAATCTTTTCCGCCGGTTTCTCCAACGATTTTCGGATAGGATTTATAGTGGGTTAAATTCTTTCCGATTTTTTCCCAAACGTTGTTGAAAACTCCCGTACTTCCTGTGAAATGGAAGCCTGCGAAATCCTTGTGATCTGTGCAAACAGAGCCGATCAAACTTCCCGAACCGGGCACGAAATTGATAACGCCATCTGGCAAACCTGCCTCTTGGAAGACTTTCATCAAAAAATAGTTCGAGAACAGTGCCGTGGTCGATGGTTTCCACACGCAAACGTTACCCATCAAAGCCGGAGCGAGGTTGAGGTTTCCTGCGATAGCCGTGAAGTTGAACGGCGTAACCGACAGGATGAATCCTTCCAAAGGACGATATTCCAAACGGTTCAACGTCAACGCATCGTGAATAGGCTGATTGCGGTAGATTTCCTGTGCAAAATGCACGTTGAAACGCAAAAAGTCGATCAATTCGCAAGGCGTGTCTATTTCGGCTTGATAGGGGTTTTTGCTCTGTCCGAGCATCGTTGCAGCGTTCAAGATGTAGCGGTATTTGGTCGAAAGCAAATCTGCGATCTTCAACATAATGGACGCACGGTCAACAAATGGCATATCTGCCCACGCTTTTTTGGCTTTCATTGCGGCATCAATCGCCATTTTTACTTCTTTTTCCGTACATTGATGATAGGTCGCAAGCACGTGTTTGTGGTCGTGTGGCATAACCACTTTTCCGAGTTTTCCTGTTCGGATTTCTTTTCCGCCGATGATCATCGGAATGTCGATGGTTTTCGACGACAGTTCTTTCAGCGCGGCTTTCAGCGCAGCGCGCTCGGGTGTGCCCGGAGCATACGATTTAATCGGCTCATTCTTGGGCATCGGATAATTGAAAATGGCATTGTTCATATAGATCTGTTTTTTCGTTTTTTGCAAAGATACGAAAAAAAAACGAAATGTGTTTCGTTTTTTTTGTTTAACTGTTGTGTTGTTGTATCGTTTAACTGTTTTTAGCATAAAAATGAAAATAATTATCAATTGTCAATTGTCAATTATCAATTTTTTTTGTATCTTTGTGGAATGTTTTTTGCACATATTAACACCAAAAATAAAAAAATTATGACATTGAAAGGATCTCAAACCGAAAAAAATCTCTTGAAATCATTTGCAGGAGAATCTCAAGCACGTAATCGTTATTCGTTTTTTGCAAGTCAAGCGAAAAAAGAAGGTTACGAGCAAATTGCGGCAATGTTTTTAGAAACAGCTGAACAAGAAAAAGCACACGCCAAAACGTTTTTCAAATTCTTGGAAGGTGGCGATGTTGAAATCACTGCGTGTTTCCCCGCAGGCGTTATCGGAACAACCGAAGAAAACCTAAAAGCCGCGGCTCACGGCGAATACGAGGAATGGACAGAACTCTATCCGGCTTTCGCAAAAACCGCCGAAGAAGAAGGTTTTAAGCAAATTGCAGCCAAATGGAAAGCTATCGCAAAAGTGGAAGCCGCTCACGAAGCACGTTACAAAAAATTGTTGGATAACATTCAAACCAACAGCGTGTTCAAAAAATCCGAAGAAACAATGTGGCAATGCCGCGAGTGTGGCTATCTGCACTTCGGTCACAGCGCACCAAATATCTGTCCTTCTTGCGACCATCCGCAAGCTTATTATCAGGAACAGGCGAAAAATTTTTAAAGGTTAAAGGTTAATGGTTAATGGTTAATGGTGCTTCGCCTTATTTCTACGTGTGTAGGTTACAATTGGGCGTAGCACCTTTTACCTTTTACCTTTTACCCATATTATCTCCACATTAAAAATCGTTGATTACCGACATATTTTGAAATGTCGTTGTATTGGATACCTTTCATCAGATGAATCCAGTCTATCATGGGAATGATCCCAAAGAATCCTCCCGCAGTGGCAACATAAAGCAGGATTATTTTCGGATGTGCGCCTAAATACACCCGATGCAGTCCCAACACGCCGAAAGGAAAAGAAATCAGCCACGCCAACACCGGATCTTTTTTCGTTAATTGTGCAGGAACAAGAGCCACTTGCTCCAGATTGCTCGTATCTTCGATGTTTTGTAGGGTATCAACACTATACAATTCCTCAATACACAAGCTCTCTTCAAATTCAAACGCTGCCACATCTTGAGCATTCAACGCCCCTATGGTAAAAAATAATATAAGAATAAAAAATTTCTTCATCAATTATCAATTGTAAATTGTAAATCGTAAATTATTAAATTTCCCCCACAATCGAAGCAACTTCCCGAACTCCTTGCCGTTGACACCATTCCGTAATACCCTCAACAATTTTCACGGATATGCCGGGATCGATAAAATTTGCTGTTCCCACTTGTATTGCGGAAGCACCGGCGAGCATAAACTCGATGGCATCGCTTGCGTTCATTATTCCTCCAAGCCCGATAACAGGGATTTTCACGGCTTTTTTCACTTGCCAAACCATACGCAAGGCAACGGGTTTCACTGCTGCTCCGGACAATCCGCCTGTGATGGTGGAAAGTATGGGTTTGCGCTTTTCCGCATCAATCGCCATTCCTAAAAGGGTGTTGATGAGCGACACTGCATCTGCACCGGCTTCTTCTACGGCGACGGCGATTTCAGCAATGCTCGTTACGTTTGGAGATAACTTAACAATAAGTGTTTTGTCGTAAACTTTCCGAATGGCACGAACCACCTCGGCAGCCGACTTCGGATCTGTTCCGAAAGCCATACCGCCCTGTTTCACGTTCGGACACGAAATGTTCAACTCAATGGCGGGGATTTTCTCCAAAGCATTGATTTTTCGGGCTACATCGGCGTATTCGTCAATCGTTGAACCCGACACATTCACGATGATATTCGTATCGAAATCTTTGATTCTCGGATAAGTTGCCTGCACGAACTCGTCCACGCCTTTGTTCTGAAGTCCTACGGCATTGAGCATTCCCGAAGGGGTTTCTGCCATACGCGGATAAGGATTTCCTTCGCGATGCGTGCCGGTTGTGCCTTTCACGATGATTCCGCCAAGGCGAGAAAGGTCAATAAAATCGGTGTATTCCTCTCCGAAACCGAAAGTGCCCGAAGCCGTTAGAACCGGATTCTTGAGGCGCAAATTATGAATGTGTGTTGTTAACATATCGTTGATGATTGTGTTTTACTCGTAACATCGTTGTTTTATGTATCCAAGTCTTGCAAAGATACGAAAAAAAAATGAAATGCGATGGCATTTTATTTTTTAACTTACGATTTACCGATGTTCGATTGAGGTTGCGCTCGAACGGGGAAATCAGTGGACGGTTTTTTTTAATGCTTTTTTTGATAAAATTTTGTAAATTCAAATTATTTTCGTATCTTTGTGAAAAGCAAAAAACAACACGATGACAACCGTTAATTCACGCATATTCTCCGAAAATCCCATTCATTATTTGAATTTGGCAACAAAGGAAGATGTTGCCATAAAACGTGGAAATGTAACATTTAGGATTATGTTAGATGCAAAATCTGAAAATCCAAGTCCGAGTAACGACCCTTTTTTTGCAAAAGCGGAAAACGTGACGAACATGAAACGCAATATTGCAAAAGCGGAAAAGCAAATCGCAACAGGGAATTATAAAACATTTTCTTCATCTGAAGAAATAGATGAATACTTTACCCATTTGCAAGCATGAAATACCAACTGTCGTTTTCGCAAGAAGCTGAAATTCAAATTGCTAAATTCAAGAAGTCATCTCCCAACATCTACGCTAAAATCATCTCTTTAACCAAAGAATTGATAGAACATCCGGAAACCGGAACCGGCAAACCCGAACGAATGAAATACAGTTACAGGGGCTATTGGTCGAGGCGCATAACACAGGAACACCGCATGATTTACAGGATTGACAACGAAAAAATAATCGTTTTTATTATTTCGGTGGAAAGCCATTACGGAGCGAAATAATCCGCCGGCAGGTTATTTGGTTTTCATCAATACCTCAGCCACTTCCAAAGTTCCTGATAAGTGATTTTCTTGCCATACATCAGGATTCCCACACGGTAGATTTTTGCAGCGAGCCAAGTGGTAAACAGAAATCCTGCAATGAGCAAACCCACGGATAGCGCGAGTTCCCACGTAGGAACACCAAACGGCACTCGCATCATCATCAACACCGGAGAAGTAAACGGAATCATCGAAAGCCAAAAGGCAACACTGCCATTCGGATTTTCCATAACCATCGGAATAGCTACAATCGCCAAAATCAAGGGTACTGTGATGGGTAACATAAATTGTTGCGTGTCTGCTTCGTTATCGACCGCAGAACCAATCGCCGCAAACAGCGAGGCATACAGCAAATAACCACCGATAAAGAAAATCAAAAACATCACTACAATCAGCGTGAAATCAATGTTTCCGAAACCGGACATCATGTTGCTGATCATATCGGGCGACTGCATCTGCTCTGTGAGTTCGGGATTTATCATATTGTCCATACCCATACTTTGTGTAGCAACAATATCTTTGGAAAGCGTTGGTGCAAGCGCATTTCCGGCGAAACCAACGATGGCAATCGTCAGCACAATCCACAAGAAAAACTGCGTTAATCCTACCATCGCAATACCTACGATTTTTCCCATCATAATTTGAAAGGGTTTTACGGACGACACGATGACTTCCACAATGCGATTGCTTTTTTCTTCTATCACGCCTTGCATCACTTGCGCGCCGAACATAAACACAAACAGATAAATCAAGAACGCCGATGCGTAGCCTATGCCGGTTTTTACGCCGGTGCTGGACTCTTCGCCGGTTTGAACGTCCTGCGCCTTAACCGAGATTCTCACGGCTTTGATTTTGTTGTAATCTTCCGTTGAAATGTGATAGGTTTGCACCAACAATCTATTTTGCAAAATATCTTGCAATTGTTTTTCAATGGCGTTGTGTGTGCCTAATCCGGGCTGTTTCTCGCCGTAGAACAACGCAACCGGATTGGCTTTCGTGCTGTCGGCGATGGCTCCGATGTGAAGCACCATATCGTAGGTGCCTATAGCGAGTTGACTTTTTGCACTGTCAACATTGCGAACCGATGTAAAAATCAATTCTTCGGAGTTTTCGAGTTTGTTCTCGTAGATACCCGAATCGTCCACAACGGCGATGGTTTCTTTGTCGGAACTCACACTCGTCAATGCCACCGGAACAACGGCGATAGAGGCGAACAAAATAGGTCCCAGAATCGTCATAATGATGAACGATTTTTTCTTTACACGTGTTAGGTATTCTCGGCGAATGATGAGAAATATTTTAGATTTCATTTGTTATTTATTTTAGGTTAAAGGTTAAACTAAAAACTTGGTCAAAGGTTAAAGGTTAAAGGTTAAAGGTGCTTCGTCTTATTTCTACGTGTGTACTTTACAATTGGGCGTAGCACCCTTTACCTTTCACCGTTTACCCTTTACCCTTGTACAGTTTGAATAAATATATCGTTCATAGAAGGCAAAACCTCCTGAATGCCTGTAATGTCCACGTGATTGGTCATTTCGGCGATCAGATGGTTGATTTTGCTGTCGGTAGGAATTTGAATTTTCGCAGTGAAAAATCCGTGTCCGTTGGATTCGCTGTTCAGCACAGAGAACCCTTGTGGCAGTAAGGGTTGAAGAGAAACTTCTTGTTCACTTTCGTAGGTTAGGCTGTAGGTATGGTTTCTATGCTGACGTTGAATTTCCTTAACATTTCCGCTCAGCACAACTTCGGATTTGTTGATCAGTGCGATATTGTCGCAGAGTTCTTCCACCGACGACATATTGTGTGTAGAGAAAATAATCGTTGTGCCTTTGTCGCGAAGTTTCATCATCTCGGATTTCAGCAATTCCACGTTTACAGGGTCGAATCCGCTAAAAGGTTCATCAAAAATCAGCAGTTTAGGGTCGTGCAAAATCGTTACAATGAATTGTACTTTTTGCGCCATCCCTTTCGACAGTTCTTCCACTTTTTTGTCCCACCATGTTTCGATGCTAAACTTTATGAACCATTCTTTGAGTTTAGTCAGGGCTTGTTTTTCCGAAAGTCCTTTCAATCGGGCGAGGTACATTGCCTGTTCGCCGACTTTCATTTTTTTGTAGAGTCCGCGTTCTTCGGGCAAGTATCCGATTTGTTCGATATGCTTAGGTTGCAAGCGTTCTCCATCGAAGAGAATTTCGCCGGAATCGGGAGCGGTGATTTGATTGATGTTTCGGATAAGCGTGGTTTTTCCCGCTCCATTAGGCCCCAAAAGCCCGAAAACGCTGCCTTTCGGAACACCGATAGAAACATCGTTCAACGCCTTGTGATTAGCGTAAGACTTGTGGATGTGTTTAGCTTCTAAAATCATTATTTTTGTATTTATGGGTGCAAAGATACAAAAAAAAATGAAATGTAAACATTTCATTTTTTTGTTTAATTTTGTAGGGGCGAGGTATGCCTTGCTCTACGATTTATTTCGCTGTCAAAGCCGCCAAAGCGATGGAGTACAGTTTCGTCATTTCGCTGTCTCCACGCGAGGAGAGGATGCACGGAACTTTCGCTCCAACAACCATCGCAGCGAGTTCACTACCTGCGAGTTTTGTGCAAGCTTTGTAGAATGCGTTGCCCGATTCAATATTCGGAAATACAAGGCAGTCGGCATCTCCGGCAACTTCGCCTGTGAGTTTTTTGATTGTTGCAGCCTCTTTGTCGATAGCCACATCCACTGCAAGCGGTCCATCCACGATAGCACCTTTGATTTGTCCACGATCGCCCATTTTAGCGATAATCGCAGCTTCTACGCAAGCAGGCATTCCGGCAGATACCTGTTCTGTCGCTGCAATCATAGCCACTTTCGGAGTAGCAATGCCTAAGGCTTTCGCAACATTTACGCAAAAGCCGACAATAGCGAGTTTTTGTTTCAAATCCGGTGCAGGGATAATCGCCATATCACTACATACCATCAACTTGTGGTAGTTCTTCGCTTCCATCACTCCCACGTGGGAAAGCGTAGCCTTCGGACCGGGCATCAAACCGCCGTCCTTGTTCAGAATCGCACGCATATACTTGTCCGTACTGCAAAGACCTTTCATCAACATATCGCCTTTTCCTTCGTTGATGAGTTTCACAGCGAGATTAGCCGCTTTTTGTTCATCGCCTTCTTGAACGAGTTCAAACTTGTTCACGTCGATTTTTTCTTCTGCACAAACTTTTTTGATGGTTTCGATGTCGCCAACCAAAGTGGCTGCAACAATACCTTTGTCAACCGCCATGTTGATTGCACCAATAGTGTGAGAATCGTTGGCATACGCGGCAACCAAACGTTTCTTGTCTTTGGATTTCACCGCTTCGATGATTTGTTCGAGTTTTGTAATCATTTTTTTTATTGCTTATTTGTTTATTTGCTTATTTGTTTAATCGTTTAATCGTTTAATCGTTTAGTCGTTTATTTGTTATTTGAAGTTTACAAAGTTTGTAAAGTAGTGATTAGTGATTAATGTACTATTTTGTTATTTACTATTTACTATTTTGCGTAGCCCGTTGCAAATAGGCGTAGCGTAAATTGTAAATTTGTAAATCGTACATTGATTACTATAAGGTCAACACCTTTCACCTTTCACCTTTCACCTTTCACCTTTCACCTTTTACCGTTTACCCCAAAATATTACGCCCATTTGATAAGATTAAAATCCTGCCGATGGGGCAACAACGGATGCGTTGGGAAGATTCGGAATGCGAAATCGAAAACACCGGCTTTTTGAGTGATGTGATCGAGATGGAACGTTGCAACAGAACCTTCGGTTTTTGTCAGTGTCATAGGCAAAACACCGAAAAGTTTGTCCACTCTATCGTTCACTTTTTGTCCGAAAATCATTTCCACATTGATGTCTTCCGATCGGAGTTCTTTCAAGTCTATGACCAATTCCGCACAGAATGTATCGCCCATTTGGAGCGGGTTTTGCGTTGAATTGTGATATTCCACACGCAACACTTCGATATTATCCCAAGCCTGCGCAACCTTCACTTTCCATTGCGCCAATTCGTGCGCCTTGCGACCGTTTTGCTCAAGCAAAATTTTCGAACGTTCGTATTGTGGCGTGTAGTACTGTTTGATGTAGTCATCCAACTGACGTTTCATCGTGAAATTCGGAGAAATTTCCATGAAATTCTTTCGGATGAGGTCTATCCAACGTTTGGAAATGCCCGTCTTTTCATCTTTATCGTAGAACGCATCCGTGATTTCGTTTTCAATCAGATTGTAGATGGTTTCCGCATCGAGTGCATTTTGGAAATCATCACCCGGATAGGTTTGTTCTTCTTTCAGTGCCCAGCCTGCGCCTTTGCGGTATCCTTCTGCCCACCATCCATCGAGCACACTCAAGTTCAGAACACCGTTCATAATCGCTTTCTCACCCGATGTTCCCGATGCTTCCAAAGGACGTGTCGGTGTGTTCATCCAAATATCAACACCTTGCACCAAACGCTTTGCAATTTCAATGTCGTAGTTTTCGAGGAAGAAAATTTTTCCGATGAACTCCGGACGTCGTGAAACATCCAAAATCAGTTTGATGAGGTCTTGCCCTGCTTTGTCGGCAGGATGCGCCTTTCCGGCGAATACAAACTGTACGGGTTGTGTGGGATGATTAACAATCTCCGCCAATCTCGGAAGATTGGTGAAGAGCAATTGCGCACGTTTATACGTTGCAAAACGCCGTGCAAATCCGATGGTCAGCTTGTTGTAGTCGAAACCTTCTACTGCTTTCTGAATCGTTGTAGGATTTTCTTCACGCAAGGTCATATCTTCTTCCAATTTGATTTTGGAAAGATCTATGAGTTTTGTGCGAAGTTTTGTGCGAAGATCCCATATTTCCTTGTCTGTAGCGTTTTCTATGCCTTGCCAATACTTGGGATTCGACATATCCTGCAAAAATTCTTCTCCGAAATATCTCGTATGCAATTTTTGCCATTCTTCGTTTGCCCAGGTTTTGTAGTGAACGCCGTTTGTAACGTATCCGATATGCAATTCATCAGGGTAATATCCGTCATACATATTCACGAACATTTCGCGCGACACTCTTCCGTGAATACGGCTCACACCGTTGATTTCCTGCGAGAGGTTCGCTGCGAGTATGCTCATAGAGAATTTTTCGTTGCTATCGTTTTCATTCACTCGACCCAGTCCCATAAAGGCTTCCCACGTGATGCCCAAACGTTTCGGATAGTGCGAAACATACGTCCGCATCAGGTCTTCCGAAAAAGCATCGTGTCCTGCCGGAACAGGCGTGTGTGTAGTGAAAAGGGTGGATGCACGAACCAATTCTTTTGCGTGAACAAAAGATTTGTTTTCGTCGTCAATCATTTGACGAAGGCGTTCCAATCCGATGAAAGCCGCATGCCCTTCGTTGCAATGGAAAAAGTCGGGTTTGATACCCATCTTATGAATGGCACGAATTCCTCCAACACCCAATAAAAGCTCTTGTTTCAGACGATTTTCCCAATCGCCTCCGTAGAGGTTTGCAGTGATTGCGCGATCTTGTTCGCTGTTTCCATCAATGTCAGTATCCAACAGATAAAGCGGAACACGTCCCACATCCAAACGCCAAACCTTTGCTTGCAAAATGCGACCGGGCAAGGAAATGCCAACTTCCATCCAACGTCCATGCTCATCACGAACAGGCAACAAAGGCAGTTTCGTGAAACTTTGCGGAATGGAATGTGCGATTTGCTCGCCACTCATCGAAATTTGTTGTTTGAAGTAGCCGTAGCGATACAGCAAACCTATGCCGATCATATTGTAATTGCTATCACTCGCTTCTTTCAAGTAGTCGCCTGCAAGGATTCCCAAACCTCCCGAATAAATTTTCACAGATTCGTGCAAACCGAACTCCATACTGAAATACGCCACTTTTGGCGTTTGCTCGGATTTCGCATCCATATAGGCTCTGAAACGTTCGTAGATAGCATCCACTTTTGCCAAAAATACCGTATCTTTTTCCAAGGCTTCCAACTCTGAAATAACCATCGTATCCAGCAATGCAACAGGGTTACGTTCCAAACGATTGAACAGTTCGGGATTGATGGATTCAAACATATTCGTTGCGTCATAATCCCACGACCACCAAAGGTTTTGAGAAAGATCATGAAGTTTTTTCAACTTTGAAGGAATGTTTGGACTAACCATCACTTTTTTCCAGTCGGGTTTGGATTTTTTCCGCAAAGCCTCCACTCCGTAGTTGAACGGAAGCGGAACGTGTGTATAGTTATCCGAACGCGACACTGCTTTTTCCAAAGCCTTGGAGAAAGCTCTTTCGTAGTTCGCAACATTGTTGGTGATTTCATCGGCGGATTTCCCAAGCAGAATGCAACATTGTTCATCCACGGATGCTTCTGAAACCGTGAAGATATCAGTGTTATTAGCGGATAATTTTTCCAACGAATACTTGGCTCTAACGTGGAAATTATTTGCGAGTTGATCTGCATTTTGTTGTGATATGTTTTTATCGAACGGCAGTCCGTTGTCGGTAAGAGCTGTTCCTATCACAGTGCTGTAAGCCGTGAATACTGTGGCAATCTGCGGTGCTCTGTGTTTCAGATAGAGCACGCCTGCACCGGTTATCCAATCCTGAAACTGTGCCAAAACTTGTTCGTTCGGCATCACGTTATACTTGTGGAAGTGTTCGATGATTTTCCCTACGGCATAGCCGAATACAGCGGGTTCGATATAGTCCCATTGTCCGGAAATAGAATCCAATTTATAGGTTTCCCAAAACTCTTTGAAGATGTCGTCTTTTTGGGAGAACAGCGATGTGAAATCGACTAAAATAACGATCGGATTTCCTTCCGTATTCCATCGTCCGATGCGGAAATGCAATCCGTCTGTTTCCGCCTGTTCGCGCCAAGCACGGTAGAGTTCACGGTCTTCTGTGAAGTCGGTATAACCCCGTTCGCGCCAAACGTCGGGACCAACCATAAAAAAGTCGTTCGTACAAAGATTTTGGAGATGGAGCGTTTTTTCTACCAGTTCGGGGTAAACGCAGCCCACTTTATTGCATACTTCCCAGCTGATTTCAAAGAGGTAGTTCGGATGTTGTTGTGTCATAAATGTATAAATAATTTTTTTTGCGCAGAAAATTCTTGCAAAGATACGAAAAAAAAATAAAATGTTTGCATTTTATTTTTTTTAATTACGAATTACGAATTACGAATTACGAATTATTTTTGATTTCTCTTTGATTTTCAGTATAAAAAAAGTTAAAAAAAAGATTTATCAATGGTAAATGGTCAATTGTCAATTTTTTTTTGTATCTTTGCAGTTTGAACCCAGCATTAAAACAAAAAAACAAACATTATGTCAGAAGAAATCAAAGACCAACAAAACAAAGAAAAAGAAATTGATTTATTAAGTATTCTTGGAAATATATTTTCCGCTATCGGTCGTGGTATCATGGCTGTTGCCGGTTGGATAAAAACGACCCTTTTATGGTTTTTCGGCTTTTTCAAAAAACATTTTTGGGTGCTTTTTGCCTTGCTCGTTGTCGGTGCTGCAGCCGGATATATGAAGGCTCGTCTGCAAAAGCCCTACTACGAAACCGAAATGTTGGTTGAAACACAAATCATCCCACGTGCGCAAATCGCTGATAGAATCAATAGTTTGCAAAATATGATTGATGATAAAAACGATGCACTCGCAGACATCTTGAATTTGCCTATTGATGAGGTTCACGATGTTTTCTATATCAATGCGGATATCGTAAACGTGAAAGTGGAACTTCCTGCGGATTACAAAGAAAAAGTGAGAAAGAAAAAGAAAGGTAGTGAAGAAGAGGAAGAGGAGGAAATAGAAAAAGCGGAGGAATTGGGACCGCAATTTATCCGCATCACTGTTCGTTTGTGGGACAATGAAAATATCAACCGATTGGAAGAAGCTCTTGTGGAATTTGTTGAAAACGACCCTTACACTCAAGAACGTTTGAATATTATCCGCACACATAATCAAATGGAACGTATGGCTATTCTGGCAGAAATTGAGCAATTGTCGTTGTTTCAAAAGAAAAACATTGAAAAAAGTTCTGCGATAATGACTGCCGGAAACTCTCCTTTGCTCGTGCAAAACGAAGAGAAAACCTACGTTGCGGAAATCCTTGCGTTGAAAAACAATCTTCTTGCTTTGGAACGCGATTCTGTTCTTACCAAACCGATCAGCGTGATTCAACCGTTTGTTCCGTATCAAAATCCGGTGGATAGAACCCTTGCCAATATGGTTGGCTTTGCACTTCTATTCTTTGGAATCGGCTATGGGCTTTTGTTCATTCGCGAAAATTGGAGCAAAATCTAAACATTCGTTATGATTTCGATAGCAGGAGATTTGGGAAGCGGGAAAAGTACCCTCGCCAAGTGTTTGGCTGAACGGTTGGGGTATGCGTATTTCTCAACCGGTATGCTCTTCCGAAAACTCGCAGCAGAGCGAGGAATGGATGCTTTGCAGTTGAATTATCTTTCGGAAACCGACCTCAGCATCGACAAGTATATCGACGATAATCTCCGTGCCATCAACGCCGGCGATGATATGCGATATATCCTCGACTCGCGAATGGCTTGGCATTTCGTTCCCAAATCGTTCAAGATTTATGCAACAGTAGATCCTGAAATCGCCGCTCAACGTGTGTTAGCCGACAAAACCCGTTTTGGAGAGCCTGAAGCCTCCACTTTGCAAGAGCGAACACAAACCCTTCTCGAACGACAAAACGTGGAAAATCGCCGCTATAAAACGCTGTATGGAGTGGATTGCAACGATCTGAGCAACTACGATTTCATCATTGACACGTCGAACCACACCGTTGAGGAACTGACGCAACAGATTTTGGATGTTTATACAAAAAATGTTAAAACAGTTTAATAATTTTTCATAATATATTTATTTTCAATATAACAGGCGTTCTTAGAATGCCTGTTTTTTATTGATTTTGCGAAGATTACACTTGTTTAGACTGCGTATAAATTACTTTTTTTTATTTGTTGTGTATAAGTATTTTACATTGTTTTTCTTAAAATTCATTAAGAAAAAATTTGGATATGTAAAAAATTTGTTGTAATTTTGCAGTCGAAAAACTAAAATAATTTAGTAACTGAAAAAAAACAATTATCATGAAAAAAGTATTTGCAATCCTTGCTGTTGCTTCTATGGTGGCTTTCACCGCATGCAACAATGCAGCACCTGCTGAAGAGCCTGCTGCTGTTGAAGAAACTGTTGTAACTGAAGAAGTTGTAACTGAAGAAGCTCCTGTTGAAGAAGCTGTTGCTGAAGAAGCACCTGCAACTGAAGAAGTGAAATAATTTTCACTGTTACAGAAACGAAAGCGGTCGGAGATTTTCGACCGCTTTTTTTGTGCTTTCGATTTTTTTTCGTATCTTTGCAAAAAAATAGTATGAATATTTACGAAAAAACAGGGGATTTTTTGTTGGATTTATCCAAACTCGTTGTTGGGGCGGTTATTTTGGGCGGAATAATGTCGGAAGGGTTTAACACTTTCAAATTGTACTTGTTTGGAGGAATCTTTGTTGTAATTGTTGTTGCTAGTGCTTATTTATTTTTCCGAGCAGGGGAAAAAAAGAAAAACAAATGATATGGGATTAATTTATTTTTTAGGTAGTATTGCTCTCGCAGCGTTGATTTCGGGATTGGTATTGGTTTTTCGAAATCAAGATGTGTTTTTCCCTCGTAAAAAACACGCTGTTTAATTTATGGAAAACATCATCACCCCAATAGACAGAGCTGTTCTCAAAGCAGAACTCACGCCGGACAAGTGCCTGCGGAAGACCAATTATGGCAATCGTGAAATTTATTCCGTGACGTGCCACGATGCGCCAAATGTGGTGCAGGAAATCGGACGTTTGCGCGAAGTGAGTTTTCGTGAAGCAGGCGGCGGAACAGGAAAAGCGGTGGACTTGGACGAGTTCGACCTGTGTGAAGTACCCTATCGCCAATTGGTGGTTTGGGATAAAGACGAGGGAGAAATTGTGGGCGGATACCGCTACTTGGAAGGCTCTATAATCCCTGTCATCAACGGAATTCCGCAAATCGCAACGTCGGAATTGTTCCACTTCTCACCGAAATTCATCAAGGATTATTTGCCGAAAACAATCGAACTCGGACGTTCGTTCATACAGCCGAATTATCAATCGGCAACAGACTTGCGCAAAGGAATGTTCTCGCTCGACAACCTTTGGGATGGCTTGGGCGCATTGGTCGTTCATAATCCCGATGTGGATTATTTCTTCGGAAAAGTTACGATGTACACCACCTATAACGTTACGGCACGCGACTATCTGTTGCGCTTTATGAATCTGTATTTCAACGATGCGGAAAAATTAGTAACGCCGATTGAAGCAGTGCATCCCGAAACCGATCTGAACGAGATTGACTCCTATTTTCAAGGACTTTCCTTAGAAGAAGCATTTAAAGCCACAAACAAAAAAGTTCGCGAATTGGGCGAAAATATCCCTCCATTAATCAGTGCATACATCAAACTTTCGTCCACGATGAAAACGTTTGGAACTGCGATAAACGAGCATTTCGGAGGTGTTGAAGAAACCGGAATTCTGATTAAAATTTCCGATATCTATGAGGATAAAAAATCGCGACACGTAACCTTGTAGGGGCGAGGCATGCCTCGCCCCTACACAACACGTAATTTTGTGGTATTACGAGATTTTCGACCATGCCGTTACGCCATATATCTCCCGCACATAATCTCCCAACGCAAGATTTTGCGGCTGTTTCAACTCTGCATCGTTTTTTAGAATTTCCGCTGCAGCCACACGTGCAGCACGAATGATGCGTTCGTCTTTCGTGAGATCGGCAAGTTTGAAATTCAATGCTCCGCTTTGCTGTGTTCCTTGAATATCGCCGGGTCCACGCAATTGCATATCCACTTCTGCGATTTTGAAACCGTCGTTGGTTTTGACCATCGTTTCCAAACGTTGTTTTGCCTCCTCACTCAACTTGTCGTGCGACATCAGAATACAATAACTTTGATCTGCCCCTCGCCCTACGCGTCCGCGCAATTGATGAAGTTGAGAAAGTCCGAAACGTTCGGCATTCTCAATAACCATAACCGTTGCATTAGGCACATCCACACCCACTTCGATAACTGTTGTTGAAACCATAATTTGCGTTTTATTTTCCGCAAACAGTTTCATTCCCAAATCTTTCTCGTCTTGTTTCATTTTCCCGTGCAGGATGCTCACTTGAAATTCCGGTCGAGGAAACTCTGCACACATCGTGAAATAGCCTTCTTCAAGGTCTTTCAAGTCGAGCCTTTCCGATTCTCTGATAAGGGGATAAACCACGTAAATCTGCCGTCCTTTGCGGATTTCCTGTTTGAGGAAGTCATACATTTTCAAACGTGCATTGTCGTAGCGATGCAACGTGATGATAGGTTTTCGGTTCGGCGGAAGTTCGTCAATGATAGAGGTGTCTAAGTCGCCATAGAGCGTCATTGCAAGCGTTCGTGGAATAGGCGTTGCAGTCATCACGAGAACATGTGGAGGAAATTGGCTTTTCGACCAGAGTTTAGAGCGTTGTGCAACGCCAAAACGGTGCTGTTCATCAATCACACAAAGTCCGAGTTTTTGAAACTGCACAGTGTCTTCGATGAGTGCGTGTGTGCCGACTAAAATCTGTATATCTCCGTTTCGTAAACCCTCGTGTAACTCCCGTCGTTGCTTCGTTCTCGTTGAACCGGTGAGGATTCCTACCCGAATATCCAACCCGGTCAAAAACTTTTGAATGTTCTGAAAATGCTGACGTGCGAGAATTTCGGTAGGTGCCATCAAACAGGATTGGAAACCGTTGTCCGCTGCAATAAGCATAGACATCAATGCTACCAACGTTTTCCCGCTTCCCACATCGCCTTGCAACAAGCGGTTCATCTGAAAACCGCTACGCAAGTCTTCACGGATTTCTTTCATCACACGCTGTTGCGCTCCGGTCAAAGAAAACGGAAGATTCTCTTTGTAAAAATGATTGAAAAAATGACCCACTTTCGAGAAAACATAACTGCGTTCCGAATTGTTCTGTGCTTTTTCTTTCAAAATACGCAATTGCAAAACGAGCAATTCCTCAAATTTGACACGGTTTTGCGCATGAACCAATTCATTTTGGTTTGCAGGAAAATGCACAGCACGAAAAGCAGAATCTCGTGAAACCAATTTGTATTTTTCCAAAACCGATTTCGGAAGAATTTCCGGAACAGGAGCGGGCATTTCATTCAAAAGATTTTGTATTAAATTACTGATTACTTTTGATGAAAGTCCTCTGTTTTTCATCGTTTCCGAGGTGTTATACATCGGAGAAAATCCGCCTTGCAAGGGTTTATTTTCCGTAAGCAAATCAATTTCGGGATGCATAAAATTATAGGATTGCTTGAAAAGCGTAGGTTTTCCGAAGACAACATAGGATTCGCCTACCTTCAATTTGGCATTGATCCATTTCCCGCCTTTGAACCAAATCAACTCCACTTCGCCCGTTTCATCGCCGAAACGCACCACCAAGCGTGATTTGAATTTCTCCCCGATAAGCTCCTTGCTTAACACTTTGCCTTGTAGCATAACGTGTGTGCTGTCGCTTATAATATCCTTAATTTTAATGTAATGACTCTTGTCCACGTAGCGAAACGGCAGATAATTCAGCAAATCTCCAAACGTAAACACGTGAATATCTTTCTTCAACAGTTCAGCACGTTGAGGACCAACGCCTTTCAAGTATTCTATGGGAGTTTTAAGATAATCGTTTTTCACGGAATAATGAGATGACAATTAAACATTTATAATTTTCCAATGATGGAATAGATAAGCACTTCCGATGTCGGATTTATGGTTTTAATCGTTTTAAGCAGAAGATCAAGGGTTGCACCGGTGGTTGCAACATCATCCACCAACAGCACTTTATTCGCAACAGCCAAAGGTTCAATAGATTCCGGAAAAATAAGATAATTCGTGAAATAATCCCTATATTTCGTTTTCTGACTTCCGATATGGAAATAATCCGAATGGTGGATTTTATCCATCATTTCTTCGATGGATTTTCTTTGATTATCCTCCAATTTTTGCGTGTCTTTGGGATTATCTCTAAAATAGCCTTCGTAGTCGAATCCTATTTGCTTAACATCATTCTTAACAGCCTCCACAAAAATCCTTTCTCCTCCAACATATTTTCTAACGATTTTTATCTGAAAATTATTCAAATTCGATCTTTCCGATCTTGGAAAAACAACACAATCTATTTCGTGTAAAGGTTCTGATTTTGAAAGCAAAGCCAAAGGTTTTTCAACAAAAATTCGCTTATCTTTTTCGTTCAATTCTCGTGTGCTGATGCCTCTCAACATTTGTGTGAATTGGGTTCTTACAGATGTTGGAGTGTTGTCATTGTATTGATATCCGAAATAGTACACGTTATCCAATCGAGATGTTTTGTATAAATCCTTCGTTAAGTGGACGGTATCGTTTATAGAATCCTCTGTCCAGTCGAACACAAAATCTCCTGTTTTCAACAGCGTAACACCATCATCAAAGACGGAATCCAATTTCGGCAAATCCTCGTACTCGTAGGGCTTACACTTGTTTTTCTTTTCCTCAATTCTTTCTAACACATTCATAATCTACGGTTTTTAGTTTGTTATTGCTGTTTTTATTGCTATTTTTCCCTTTATTTATCGGCAAAGATACAAAAAAAAAATGAACGGCGCAAGCCCTCAACGAAGTTAAATGTGAAAGGTAGGGGTGAGGTATGTCTGCTCGATTACAATCAGATCAACCCCAGCTGATGCGCCCGCTGAACTGCGCCGGCAGGAGAATCCACTTCGAGTTTCTCATCTGCTCTAATCTCTCTCAGAGATTCTCCATCACCCGATTTTATGCCCAATCGATCGCTAATATCACTCTCCAACATGCCTTGCATAAACATTTGCAACATATTATGTTCATCGGGTGAGATCTCTGAAATGGGTGATTCTGTAAACTCATTGCCGGTAAACTTATATCTTGCTTTCGTTTCCATATTGAGTATGCACGCATTATTTTTATTCCGTGACAAAGACGGCGACACACAAGCCAATGCCAACCACAAGTTGCCGTTTTTGCACAATTGAGAAGGAACAATTTTGTAGTGTAAAACACACTCCTCGACACCTCCTTTATCAGTTCCTATTTTCACATTTATATCATAGAGAAGAGTGAAATCCTTACGTCTATCTTCATCTAAAACCAGAAGAAATTTTTTATATTCTTCCCACATCTGCCTCAACCAATTCGAATCCTCTTTTTTCAAAGCCTTTTTCAAAAAATCAAAGCCGTCGCTTTCCAAGGTTGTTCTCGAGCATCCGCATAAAACCAAATTATTCGGCATATCAAGAACCATTTTTCTGCGATAAAAGTCCAATACGAAATAGTTCCCGCCACGCATTTGATTGAAAGGACGCAAGATTTTTTTTAAGGTTTTTTCATCAAACATTCGCTCAAGTTTTTTGGAGATGTTCAAGTTGCTTTGTAAATGTGAGGTACGCTTTGTTTCCATTGCTCGTTAATTTTGGTTAGTAGAATGGTGTGTTTTTCATATAGAAGAACTATATGAAGTTGCAAAGATACAATTTTTTTTTGAACGGTGCAAACCCTTTGTTGTTTTCAAAAAAAATAGTACAAAAAATTGTAAAAAACAGAAATTGGGAATATGTAAATTTTCAAAGTGCTAAAAATAAGCAGCTTAGAATTTTTGGCAATGAGAGAAACTTCGGAAATATTCAAAGAAAGTTCGAAAAAAAACAAAGAAAGCAAAAAAAGTGAAAAATTCTCTTGTTTAATGTTTGTTTTCTTCCTATCTTTGCACTGTGGTTCATTCCAAAAGCGAATGAAAAAACGCCTTCGGCGAGCCTTGCAAGCTCGCCGAAGGCACACAAAAAAAGCCTTTCTTGTGGGCTTAATCACAAGAAAAAAACGTCACGTCAATTAACCGGATTATTAACCTC
>QMCD01000652.1_pt1 | contig 23796 bp, 18 predicted proteins | sample 1821841 | NCBI WGS metagenome assembly QMCD01 (sample SAMN01991225, study PRJNA193472) | Termite gut metagenome, whole genome shotgun sequencing project. | isolation source: worker | host: Macrotermes natalensis | reverse complement strand
CTAAGCCGTTTATTTCTCAGGGTTCTGATGAGGTGTTCTGTTCGGAAGAGTGCGAGAGGGAGTGCGGTGAAGGGGAATCCTTGAAATTACCAAAAGAATTTTCTCCGCTTCGCCAGAAAAAATAAATATGATTGAGATTTTTTAGCTTTTCACGCAAAACACGTAGGGTACTCATTTTTATATGTATATCTTTTCAATCAGGTGTTTTGTTTTACTAAATCGATAAATTTTACGCTTTCCACTTGACAAAAACAAAAATTTTGGAAAATCCCTTGACAAAAATAAAAACATGTGTTAAACTGTTTTTGTAGCTTAATATTGAGTCGTAAATTATATGGAGGGAATCTTTATGAAAGATACAAAAATTCGTGTACCCGAGGACTTCAAACAGAACGTGGTAAACTGTATAAACAAAGTATTCACAGACGATTTACCGAGATATTTATCTGAATTTCAACCGAACACCCATAATGGAGTACCGCATAATATTGGCGACTGGATACACACAAATATTTGTGATATGATTTCGTCTCAAACGATAGATGTTATTTAGTTTTCACGCCATAATTGGAAAGGCAAAGTAATTATCGATCGCGCCAATAAAGTAACATACAGCATATTGCGTGGAAAACGACTCAAAGAGATAAAGAAAACGCCCTCATTACATTGAAACCTTGCTTAATACTATTAATAAAGCCCTCGAACCGCAGGCAAAACAACTCACATTAGAGTTTCATTCTGTGGGCAGTAATTCTTTTACCAACAAAGATTATGAGGAAGATATTAATACGATTTTTTCGGGTTCACTTGAAGAGCGTGAGGGGTTCTCACATTGTATTATTGCCTATAATACAATAAAAAACGAGCTGTCTGATATAGGGATATTTGTGTTAGATAAAGCGTTTGAGATTGTCGAAATGGAAGATTTAAGCAAATTTGTTCGTGCTGACTTTGCTGAACTTACAAAAATCGAAGCAAATACACTACAAGAAGCCGAAAGCAGGTCAAGCGGTAGCTTGCTAAAACTTAAAAACCTCAATCCAGCCGATACAGTTCATTCTCCCGTTGCCCTGCGTGTGAATGAAAAACGCGCATAATAACTGGAAGGAAATGAAAATTATGAACTCACCGGAATTTAAAGGCGAGCTTTTGAAAAAAGCTCGGCTTTATCGTAGTTTAACCCTTAAAGACTTAGCGGAGCAAGTAGGCGTTGACATTACTAAACAGGCGCTTTCTCAATATGAAAACGGAACGAGCAAGCCGTCGCACCCTAATATACTTGCCTTGTCAAAGACATTGGGATTTCCGTTTGGATACTTTTTCACACAACCTCATTACACCGTAAAGCCCTCTGAAGCCGCATATTTTCGCTCGCTTATGACCACTAATAAAAAAGACCGCACCGCACAAACCGTACGGCTTGAGTTTATTGCGCAAATATATAAAACACTTAGTGATTATATAGATTTTCCATCTATTAAATTGCCTAAAGTCACCTTTGCCGACCATTGCGATGATTTTGAACATGAAAACGAGTTAATAACTGAAATAGAACATATAGCAAAAGAGGTTAGAAAAGAATGGTTTTTAGGCAAGGAACCCATAAAAGATTTACGTTATATTCTTGAAGAACACGGTATTATTATAACTTGTAATCCACTGCACGTCAGTAAGATAGACGCATTTAGTCAGCGAGTTATGACCGGAGAATACGGTGTATGGTTTGTTGTAATCTCAAAAGAAAACACTTCGCTTGTCCGTGCAAGGTTTGATATGGCTCACGAACTGGGGCATATACTTTTACACCCTTGGAGTGAGGATTTAGAAAACATTTCTCGTGAAGAGTTCAAACTCCGTGAACGGCAGGCTAATATGTTTGCGGGAGCATTTTTGTTGCCTCAGGAAACGTTTGGGCGTGATGTGAGCCTTTATCCTACTGATCTTAATTATTATAGGCAATTAAAGGCAAAGTGGAACGTTTCAATTATGGCGATGGTCTACCGAACGCGCCAACTGGAAATTATATCTGCGAATCAATATCAATATTTAATGAAGCAAATGTCGAAAGCAGGGTGGCGCACCTATGGCGAGCCAGATGATGTCCCATATTCTCCTCAAAGTACGCTATTACAAAGTGCGGTAGACTTGCTTTTTTCGAGCGGCGAATTAACTCCAAACCAATTTTTAAGTGTACTTTCAAGCCGTGGTATTATTCTTGAGCCGAATGAAATCGAAGATTTGCTTTGCTTGGATCGCGGAGCAATAAAACTTGAAGAACCTTCTAATATAATTAGGCTCAAAATCAAGTCACGAGTAGACTCCATGGCAGACGATAAAGAGCCCTAACAAAAGGACGTGTCTAAACAATATGAAGTCACATTTATAAAAATCCCTGTAAATACGTGATTTCCCCTGCAAGACAAAAAGGCTATCCCTCTAAAAAAGTAGGGGTTTCTTGATATTGTAAAAAAACTTTAATGAAAAATATCATATATAATAATTGAAATGGCGATATTGTTTTACGGAGGCTGTATATGAAAAATTCACCAGTTGAACCAAACGCATTAAACAACGATATAGCAGATTTTTTTTATAATGTAGCTCAGATAATTGATAAGACGCGGTCGTATGTCGGGCGTACTGCCGACTATTGACTTTTAACGATTTATAGGTTATACTGGAGGGGTATTAAGAAAAAGCTGGAGTATACGCAGAAATTAAAGAAGATACGCTTAAATGCATTCTTGTTTGTATTTCTGATTATTAATTAATTTTTCCTGTAAAGCACAAAAAAAGAACCACTTATGTGATTCTTTAAAACAGGCGTCAAAAACTGCACGGCTCTCAGACGATTGTTAAGGTTAGAGTATACAATGTTGTGTCTGATACCTGTCCAAAACTGCACGGCTCTCAGACTCATCCTCCTCTCTTATTACTTCTATTGTCGTCTGATACCTGTCCAAAACTGCACAGCTCTCAGACTTCTTTAACAGATTTTCAACGTACCGGGTAGTCTGATACCTGTCCAAAACTGCACGGCTCTCAGACATAAACTTCGGCGTGATGATTCTGAGCGGCGTCTGATACCTGTCCAAAACTGCACGGCTCTCAGACGCTCTCAAGGTCTTCATCACTTAGAGATTGGTCTGATACCTGTCCAAAACTGCACACCTATTTTTACCCGGGATACAATTTCGGTAAAATTCCGCTTCCTCAGCGAAAGCCCGTTTAAGGGCGCTTTGTAAAAAATTTATCTCAACTCGCCGTGCAAATCTGAACTGTTAATATTATAGAACGAAAATATGATTTTGTCAATACTTTTTTTGAGGAGGATAAAAAAATGTCAGCGACTGAACAAAGAGAATGGTACTTGGGACTGGATATAGGTACAAACTCCGTCGGCTTTTCCGCAGCGGATACTGAGTATAATATTCTTACCAAAAGAGGCAAGCTGCAATGCGGAACGAGACTGTTTGAAGACGCAAAAGACGCGTCGGAAAGGCGCGGGTTCCGTTCGTCCCGCAGACGTATTGCGAGGCGTAAGGTTCGCATTGATTTATTGCAGGGAATATTTAACGCGGAAATAGCCGCAAAAGACAGCGCGTTTTTCATCCGGCTGAATGAGAGCGGTTTACAAAGCGACGACAAAACCGTCAAATCAAATTACCCCTTATTCAACGATAAAGACTTTACTGATAAGGAATATTACAAAAAATTCCCGACAATTTACCATTTGAGAAAGCATTTGCTAGAAAACGATGAAAAGGACGTTCGTCTGCTTTACCTTGCCTGTCATCATTTAGTCAAATATCGGGGGCATTTCTTATTTGAACATTTTGAAGCAAACGGCAGCAGCAGCGGGTATGCTGAATTATTCAACAAACTCGGTGTTGAAAATTTAGAAACCCTGCTTGAGAATAAAACTATTGCAAGTGCGTTAAAAGGCAATAAAATTGACCTTAAAAAGATTTTTTCAGACGATGAAGGAATCGGCGATAAGCTCAGTGATATTAATGCTGAATTAAGTAAATATAATTTTGCATCCGATAAATTTGATGAGTGTCAGGAAATAGTAAACGGGATTTTAAACGACGAGCAAATAGGTTATATTTTAACTCTAAAAAATTTATATGACAGAATACGTTTGGACGAAATACTAAAAGGGCAATCAAACGTCTCATCTGCTATGACTGCAAGATATGAAGAGCATAAATCCGGTTTAAAACTGCTGAAATCCTTTATCAAAAAAGAACTGCCGGACGAATATAATAAAATGTTCCGTTATAACAGCGATTATAAAGAAAATGGCTTTTCACACGCTTCATATGTTAATTATATAGGTTCAAACATAACTCATAGTAAAAAAGCTATGTCACATTTTGTTATGTGCATCAATAAAGGCAAAGAGCCTATGACGGCAAAATATGAGGATTTTCTGAAATATACTGACTGCATTTTGAAAAAAGCAGAGGACAAAGACGGATATACGGAGTTAAAGGAGAAAATTGATAATCATACGCTTTGCAGAATACATAACACACAGGATAATTCATATATCCCATATCAGTTAAATGAAGAGGAATTACGGGCTGTTTTAGAACGCCAGAAAGACAACTTCCCGTTTTTGAAAGCGACGGACGAATACGGCGCAGTTTCTGATAAAATAATATCTTTGCTTACTTTCCGCATTCCTTATTACGTGGGTCCTTTGTCTGAAAAAGATAAGGGGAAGTTTGCCTGGATTGAAAAGAAAAACGGCTTTGAAAATCAGAGGGTATATCCCTGGAATTTTGAACAGGCGGTGGATACTGCGGCAAGCGGTAATAATTTTATAGAAAAAATGACTTCAAAATGTACATATCTTAAAGGCGAAGACGTTATACCGAAACAGTCGTTGCTTTATCAGCGGTATATGCTCCTGAGCGACCTCAACAACCTTAAGATTAACGGCAACCGCATATCTCAGGAACAGAAGCTGTTTTTGCTGAACGGCATATGCCAAACTGAAACTTCGCTCTCAAAGACGAAAATTAAAAAGTATTTAGTTGATAACGGAAAAATTAAAAAATCAAATACTGTCGGCAAAGAAAACGAAAATGATTCGGCATTTAATTCGTCGCTGTCTTCACTTATTAAATTCAAAGATATTTTCGGCGGAAATATTGATGAAGAGTTGTGCGAAAATATAATAAAGCTGCATACCGTTTTCGGCGACGAGAAAGAACCGGTCAAGGAAAAGCTAAAAGCAATGTGCGTTTATGAGCATACAGAAGAGCTTAGTAAACTCTCTTTTAAAGGATGGGCAAGGTTTTCAGCAAAATTCTTAAGCGGCATTACAGCGACTGATAAAAATACGGGCGAAACGGCGCTTACGATTATTAAAATTCTTGAAGATACGACCCTTAATCTGATGGAAATTCTGAACAGCGATAATTATTCGCCGAAATTTTGTGATACAATTGCGGACTTGAATAAATGCAGTGACGCCATACCGTTTGATTATGAACATCTTGTAGAGGACTTATATTGTTCGCCGACAGTTAAGCGTTCAATCTGGCAGGCGGTTTTAATAAGCAAAGAGTTGACAAAAATTAATAAATGTCCGCCTAAAAAAGTGTTTATTGAAGTTACCCGCGGCGAAGATAAAGGCAAAAAAGGCAAGATACCTAAAAGCCGCCGTAAAGAACTTGAGGAAAAGCTGAACAAAGCCGCAAAAGACGGTCAGGACATAACCGCCTTAAAGGGAGAGTTTGACGGCAAAACCGATGAAAAAGAGTTCCGTTCGGACAGGCTATACTTGTATTTTACACAGCTTGGGAAATGTATGTACAGCGGAGAGCCGATTGAATTGGTCGATTTGAATAACGAAAATCTCTATGACATAGACCACATTTACCCGCAAAGCAAAATCAAGGACGACAGTCTGACAAACAGAGTATTAGTTAAACGTATTAATAATGCAAATAAAGGCGATATTTACCCCATTGCGTATTCAATACAGCAAAAAATGAAGCCGTACTGGGATATGCTCAAAGGAAAAGGGCTTATTAATACTGAAAAATATGAACGCTTAACCCGCACTCAGCAGTTCAGCGATGATGAAATCGGCGGATTTATCAACCGTCAGCTTGTTTCAACAAATCAAGCGGTAAAAGAAACCGCTAATACTCTCAAGATATTATTCGGCGACGACGTAAAAATCATTTACAGCAAGGCAAGCAATGTCAGCGAATTCCGGCATATCTACGGCCTTATAAAATGCCGGGAAGTCAATAATCTGCACCACGCCCATGACGCTTATCTCAACATTGTTGTCGGTAATGAATGGAGCATGAAATATACCGATAAATGGTTCAGCAATCAAGCACAGACAGATACTAAGCTTATCGGAAGACTGTTTGATAAAAAATGGCTTGAAACCCATTTGCCCAAAATTAAAGGCTATCTTTTTGATAACAAGAAATACCTTAACAAATTCCCTGTTACTATTCGTCCTTATGAAAAGAAAGGCGCGTTTTACGACCAGACTATTCATCCGAAAGGCAAAGGTCAGTTTGAGCTTCATGAAGGTTACGATACGGCAAAATACGGCGGATACAAAACCGGTTGCAATGCCTATAACTGTTTAATTGAGTATGACGGCAAATTAACCAGAGCTCAGATTAAAAAAGGCACTTCTCCCGCACGGGTCAGGGGTATATTCCCCGTTCCCGTAAGGTTCATCGCTTGCGGCAGATATAAAGACGAGGCGTTGCTATGTAAAATCGCGGAAGAAAATAAAATCGCCGATAAAAATCCAAAGCTTATTATACCTAAAATCCAGATGTTCAGCGTTCTTGAAGTTGACGGAATTCGTTATCATATGCGTTCGGGCGATTTGCAATGCAGCGTCACGGCTGAATGGTATCCGAATAAGGAAATTATAAGGATTGTTCACACTATATTCAAGTTTAAAAAACTAGAAAAACAACTTTATCCCGATAAATCAGAAGAAAGAAAAACAATGTTAGATTTATCGGATGATATCATCTTCGCTGCTCGTGAGAGGAACAAGCAGCAAAACGAGAACAAGATGATTTCCCGCGAAGACAATCTTAAACTTTATGACGCTATAATTGAGCAGGTTAAAAAGCCGTTCTATGTTAATTACGGGTTCGCAAAGAAAGTCAGGGACGGTAAAATATCGAGGGAAAAGTTTGAACAGCTCAAGACATACGAACAAGCTGAACAGCTTGTTTCCTTGCTTAACCTCATTACGATGAATGGTACGCTTGCCAATGCAATGAAAATAGGCGGTGTTTCAAATGAGGTATGCAAATATCTTGTGAATGATATTTCCTCAAAAGATGTATATCTCATTACGCAATCTGTAACGGGGCTGTTTGAAAATAAAGTAGTTATAAATAAAAAAGAACCACTTATGTGATTCTTTAAAACAGGCGTCCAAAACTGCACGGCTCTCAGACAGGCTTTAGGTATAAAGCTAAAGGATGACGGGTCTGATACCTGTCCAAAACTGCACGGCTCTCAGACTACCGTTGGAGCATATAGCTAAAGTTTTAAGTCTGATACCTGTCCAAAACTGCACGGCTCTCAGACTCGCGATAATGCAAAGGACAATTTTAAGACGTCTGATACCTGTCCAAAACTGCACGGCTCTCAGACCGTGCATTTCTTCATTTGTTTTGTACTCTATGTCTGATACCTGTCCAAAACTGCACGGCTCTCAGACTGGTCATACAACTACAAACGATATGGATATGTCTGATACCTGTCTGAAAATGCACACCTATTTAAAGCAAAATGCGGTTTTGGTTATTTCTGCTTCTCGCAGAAAGCCCGTTTAAGGGCAATTTGTAAAAAATTTATCTCAACTCGCCGTGCAGATTTGAACGCTGTATCTATAAATTTATTATAACATATGATTTTACAAATGTCAAGTTTTTATTAAGAGAGTGATTTTATGGCAGGCTTCCGGACAATTGTTATTAACAAACGCTGTAAATTAGAATCGCAGCTCGGCTCGCTTATTATCCGTTCGGAAATTGAGGAACGGATACATATAAACGAAATTGAGACGCTTATAATTGAGAACACAGCAGTTGCTTTGACAGCCGCGCTTATGGCAGATTTAACAGAAGCGGGGGCAAATATAATTTTTTGCGACAGAAAACATTTGCCGGTTTCCGTTTTTTTGCCTGTTCACGCGCATTTCAACGTTGCAAAGAATATTAAGGAGCAGATTGCCTGGAATGACGAAACAAAAGCAATGTGCTGGGGGCAAATTGTCAAAGAGAAAATTCGTCAGCAATCGCTTCATTTATTGGAACTTAAAAATCAGGAAGAATATGCCCTGCTCAATAATTATCAGAACAACGTTTCAAACGGCGATATTGAGAATTATGAAGCAAGAGCGGCGGCTGTTTATTTCAGAGCTTTATTCGGCAAAAATTTCAGCCGGAACGAGGCATGTTTCTATAATGAAGCTTTAAATTATGGATACACTTTGCTTATGGCGGCATTTGCCCGCGAAATATCCGCCTGCGGTTACTTGACGGAGATTGGCATTTGGCATAGGGGGATTGAAAATGCGTTTAACCTGGCAAGCGATTTAATGGAACCTTTCAGAATAATTGTTGATAAAACAGTTATTGATTTGCTTGAGGAGGACAAAGAAAAATACAAACGCTATATTTTAAGACTTATGTATTCAAGGGTAAAAATCAACGGTGAAAACCAAAGCTTTATACCTGCCGTCAGAATATATTTGCATCGGATTTTTCGGTTTATGCGGGAAGAGACAGATGAAATATTCAGTATAGAAATTTTAGGAGAGCAAGAGTGAGTTATAGGTTTATGCGAACAATCGTATTTTTTGATTTGCCTGCAGACACGGCAGAAGACAGACGCAGTTATACGAAATTCCGGAAATTTCTTATAAAAGACGGATTTATGATGCTGCAGTATTCCGTCTATACAAAGCTTGCCGTGAATAAAACCGTATCAAAACAGATACGCAGCCGGCTTGAACAGAATAAGCCCAAAGCGGGGAATATAGCTGTTTTAGAAATCACTGAAAAGCAGTTTGCAGGTATTGAGTGGATATTAGGGCATAAAGAAAGCAATATACTTGATACTGTTGACCGATTAACTGTTTACGACGAGGAGTAATTATGGACACACTTATTCTTTCACGTTATGGTATTCAGCCTGATATAATAATCTCAGAATCAAATTTCTTTACGCTGTCAATTGAAAACAAAGAATTTCTGATGACTGTTTTGTCGCAGCTCAGAAATCAGATTGACGGAGGCAAAGAGGATGGTTTCAATCTTTCCTTTAACGGAAAAGCTTTGAGCATACAAAAAAGCGTATCAGGAATATTCGATTTTACAAATTTAGATTTTAATTCTAAATCAATAACAAATTTGCTTATTAAAAAATTCTCGGAATTTTTAGAACTTGGGGAACAAACAGAATCACTTATAACGCTTGAAAGTATATTTTATAATTTGGCAGAAGATTTTAAATTGAAATCGGGATTAAATATTGAATATGATACCAATGTAAATGGCGCCTGCCTTTCAAAAGTTTGTTCATTTAAAATTTCTGACGGCAAAAGCAGATTGCTTGAAAGGCTATGTGAATATGTTAATTTGTTATGTGAGCTAATACCGATTAGACTGTTCATACTTGTTTTCGGAAAAGAATTTTTATCTGAAAATAACATAATGGATTTTCACAATTATTGCTGCGACAAAAGCGTCAGACTGATGTTTGTTGAGGGAACAGATAAAAGCCGGTTGTTGCCTATAGAAAGACGTCTTGTAATTGACAAAGACATTTGCACGATTCCGCAAGGATATGATGAATTTGCGACTTAGAGCGTGTACACGTTACCCGCTCTGCGCGTCTAATGGCTGAATTTTTGTCAGCCGTTGTAAAATTTTCTTGGAATACAATAAGTATTACTGCGAAAATTTGCCTAGACTGACAAAAATTCCGCTCATAATCCACACAGTTCGTTTAGTGTGAACACACTCTAATAATTTGACATAATAAATAGAATATGTTATAATATATATAAACAGGTATCCGGAATTACACGGCGAGTTGAGATAAATTTTTTACAAAGCGCCCTTATGGGCTTTCGCTGAGGAAGCGGAATTTACCGAAATTGTATCCCGGGTAAAAATAGGTGTGCAGTTTTGGACAGGTATCAGACTGTCTTAGCAATTTCAGATGCTTTATCCCCGTCTGAGAGTCGTGTAATTTTGGACGCCTATTTAGTTTTTAACATACGTTGGAGATTTCTTGCGAACCTCAATATAAATCTTAAAAATCATTATCGCCGTTACGGCATACAGCGTAAACGTAATATTTTCGTTTGTTCTGCATATAAATATATGTGGAAATTTGTTCAATGCATATAAATTCGTTATAATTAACAAAGAAAAGTCTGTAAAACAGTTGGGTATTAATTCAAATATCATAAATTTACGTAGTTTGACATTTTTATTTTGCGGTTTTCTTGACTACAGCATTTTTATTAGGTATAATAATATTAAATCAGGAAAACGTTTAAACTTAAAAAGATACAAAGAGTTTTTGATAGGAGAGAGTATTATGTTCGTTAAAGATGTAATGGTTCAGAATCAAGTCGGTCTGCACGCGCGCCCTGCCACATTTTTCATTCAGAAGGCTAATGAATTCAAAGCGGCAATCTGGATTGAGAAGGAAGAAAGAAGAGTAAACGCAAAATCGCTCCTCGGTATTCTTTCTCTCGGTATTGTCGGCGGAACTCAGATTAAGATTATAGCTGACGGTGTTGATGAAAACGCCGCCGTTGAGGGTCTTATCGAACTGGTCGAAAGCGGATTCGCTGAGGAAACGAGATAATTTTGTACTTAAAGATTATCTGATTATTTAACAGTTATTACCGGATGTCCGTTTTTTAAAATCGGATGTCCGTTTTGTTTCAGTCATTATTTCATATGAATATTCCTCATATTGAATAAATTTCCGCTTATATCTTAAACTATTAATAAAAAATTAACACAATGGTATAATAAATATGTTAAAATATAATGCATATTAGTTATATTAACAGCGGTTTATTGTTGATATTTTATATTTGACAGCCGTTTGTAAATATATGGATAATAAATATTACGGTATACAGCCGCAGAATGTCCAATTATTTATTTGTACTATCTGCATAAATGAAAGGATGACAAAGATTATGTCAAACAGACTCTTTCAGGGATTAATTCATCAGATGAGAGATACTATGGACGCCATTATCGGCGTTGTTGACGCAAACGCTTCCATTATAGCATGCAGCGAGCTTTCAAAAATAGGTACTACAAATGAATTCGTATCCCTTGACTTAAGCGATTCCCATGATATTTTTGTCCGCGACGGCTATACATACAAGCCGTTCGGTTCTCATATCAAGCCTGATTATGCGGTTTTTGTCGAGGGCGTTGATGAAACCGCCGCTAAGTATGCGAATATTATGTCCATAGCGCTTTCGTCCATTAAACAGTATTATGATGAAAAATATGACAGGAACAATTTCATAAAAAACGTCGTGCTTGATAATGTCCTTCCCGGCGACATAGTTGTCAAGGCAAGGGAGCTTCATTTCAACAATGAGGTCAACAGGGTGGTGTTTTTAATACGGATTGTGTCGGCAAACGACGTTTCCGCATTTGATATAATACAGAATCTTTTCCCCGACAAATCAAAGGATTTCGTCCTGAATATAACCGAAACCGATATTGTGCTTGTCAAGGAAGTAAAAAGCACGGTTGAACCCAAGGACCTTGAAAAGCTTGCCCGTTCCGTTTCGGATACACTTTCCACAGAATTTTATACCCGGGTAAACGTGGGCATAGGCACTGCCGTTACCGGGGTAAAGGATTTGGCGCGTTCTTTCAAGGAAGCTCAGGTGGCGCTTGAAGTCGGAAAGGTTTTTGACACCGACAAGGTTATTGTTTCATATGACAACCTCGGTATCGCTAGGCTTATTTACCATTTGCCGACTACCCTTTGCGAAACGTTCCTGCAGGAGGTTTTCAAGAGGGGCTCCATTGAATCCCTCGACCATGAAACTTTGTTTACCATACAGAGGTTTTTTGAGAATAACCTCAATGTCTCGGAAACGTCCAGAAAGCTTTTTGTACACAGGAATACCCTTGTTTACAGGCTTGAAAAAATAAAAAAGCTCACAGGTCTTGATTTAAGGGAATTTGACCATGCCATAATATTTAAAATCGCTCTCATGGTTAAAAAATACCTTTCGGCGAACCCGGTGAAATTCTGATTTGCATTTTTTAATACGGGGGCGGAATTATATATTTCTGCCCTCTATATTTGCGTATATTCATGTAATAATATAAGGAATTTTAACTTATACTGTCAGAACGCTTGTGAGAAAAGGTTCTCTTATAGGGTGGTGCGGATTTGGTTGAATTAAAGAATGTCTCGGTTACTTACTCAAACGGCGTCGACGCCCTTGATAAAGTCAGCCTCAGAATAAACGACGGTGAATTTGCTTTTATTGTCGGGGAATCGGGCGCGGGTAAAAGCACACTGATAAAGCTGATGCTCAAAGAAGTATCCCCGAATGAAGGGCGGGTTTATGTAAACGGCTTTAACCTTAATAAGCTCAGGCTTAATAAAACCCATAAGCTCAGAAGGACAATCGGCTTTGTCTTTCAGGACTTTAAGCTGATTAACACCATGACCGTTTATGAAAATGTCGCCTTTGTTTTACGGAGTATTGACGCGCCCAAGAAGTACATACGCAACAGGGTGCCTTATGTTCTGGCGCTGGTGGGCTTAAAGGACAAGGTAAAGTCTTATCCTAACGAGCTTTCGGGTGGCGAGCAGCAGCGCGTGGCTTTGGCCCGCGCGCTTGTAAACGACCCCAAACTGATTATTGCGGACGAGCCTACCGGAAACCTCGACCCAAAGACATCCTGGGAAATCATCGAGCTGTTGCAGGATATTAACAAATGCGGGACAACCGTTATCATGGTTACGCATGAGCATGAATTTGTCAAGCACTTCGGCGGGCGCATAGTCACGATTAAGGAAGGCCGCATTGCTTTTGACGATTACATATAGGATGGTTTTTTATGAAATTAAGCAGCATGAATTACCTGTTCAGGCAGGGGATGAAAAATATATGGACCCACAGAATAATGTCGCTCGCGTCTTTCTGCATACTTATGGTTTCGCTTTTGCTGATTGGGTCGGCAATAATTTTCGTAAGCAATATAAACGTTTTTATCGGCAGCGTTGAAAATAAGAACGAAGTAATTATTTTTTTGAACGACGGCTTGTCTGCCGACCGGATTGAGCAGATGGGCAGCAAGCTTAAAAACATGGACAATGTCAGCGAATGTTTTTTTTACTCCAGGGATGCGGCCTTTGAAGACCTTAAAAAGGATATGGGCGATTATGACGACCTTTTTCAGTATATAGGCGACGAATCCCCCCTTCCTGATTCCTACCGCATCAGGGTTAAAAATATCGGGAATATGAGCAGTACCCTTATGTCCGTAAACCGTCTTGAGGGAATTTATTCCGTTAAAGCTCCCAATGATTTTGTAAACATTCTTACCGAGCTGAGAGGGTTTGTATCAGTTATTTTCGCGGCATTGATGACGGCTCTGGTTATCGTATGCCTTGTTATTATTTCAAATACCGCCAGGGCAAGCGTCGATATGCGCAAACGTGAAATTTCAATTATGAAGCTTGTCGGCGCGACAAACTCCTTTATTAAAATACCGTTTTTTGCGGAGGGCATGACTATCGGTATGCTTGCCGGTTTAACCGCGGCGGTCGTTACCTGTGTCGGCTATACGCAGCTTGGTTCGGTTATTACTTCCGATATGACAATGTGGTCGGCTATGGGGTTTTCGGGGCTTATTCCTCTTAAGGATATTATTGTAAGGATTATTACCGGCTATGTCCTGACGGGAGCTTTAATAAGCGCGGCAGGAACGGTTATGAGCACGGCAAAATATGTAAGAGTTTAAATCGGGATTTTACTTCCGTAACGACAGTTATCAGGAAAGGATATTCATAAGCATGGTAAACGTCAAAACAAACAGAATCAAAAAAATATCCGCTTTTATTACAGCCGTTTTTATTGCATGCGGTTTTCTTGCCTCCAGCGGAAGGCTTGTTACCTTTGCCGATACCATATCCGAGCTTGAAGCAAGGCAGGACGCTCTTGAAGCAGAAAAGAAAAACCTTGAAAAATCCCTTGCCGGAGCAGAAGGAAAGATTGATGAAATCGATGAATATCTTGCTTTATACGATGAAAAAATGAAAACCCAGGAAGAACAGCTGGATATTTTAAACGAACAGATTGATATTATAAACGCGGAAATTGAAGCCCTAAACATTAGTATTGCCGAAAGGGAAACTGAAGTTGAGGAAGGTATTGATTTGTTCAGGCAAAGGCTGAGAGTTTTATATATAAACGGAAATGACAGCCTTGCCTCGGTTCTTGCCGGTTCCGGTGACTTTTATGATATGCTTGCCCGCATGGAGCTTTTTGAACGCATTTCTAAGCAGGACAATGAAATGATTGAGGATTTGAACACTAAAATCTCCGATTTGAAATCATCCCAGAAGGAGCTTGAGGAAAAGCTTTCCGCTTCTGAGGAAAAAAAGCTTCAGGCGGGTCAGTATCTTGCCGAACTCAGGGAGACCTGGAACAACCATGCCGAAACAAAAGAAATGGAGCAGAAAAAGCTTGATGACTATGCTGCCAGGGGCGACGAAATCGAGCGGGAAAACGAAAGAATAGAACAGCAAATCCAGGAAGAAATCAGAAGACAGCAGGAAGAGGCTGAGAGGCGCAGAAAAGAAGAAGAGGAACGCCGCCGCCTGGAGGAAGAAAAAAGAAAAAAGGAAGCCGAGGAAAAGGGCGAAACCTATATACCGAAGGATACGGAAATTTTTAAGTCTTACAGTGACACAGGGTTTATCTGGCCGGTTCCGACAGTCAGAAACATGACCGACGGCTACGGAAACAGATGGATTATAGAAGAAAGCCGCAACGACTTTCATAAAGGCATTGATATAACCAAACCCGGCTGCGCCGGTCAGCCGATTGTCGCTTCCGCAGGGGGTGAGGTTATTACCGCCGGAAATACGGGCAACGGCTACGGCTATCATGTCGTAATCGACCATGGAAATAAAACCTCTACTCTATACGGTCACTGCTCAAGCCTTGACGTTAAGACCGGCGATATAGTGAAACAGGGCGACGTCGTCGGATATATCGGTTCTACCGGTTATTCCTACGGTAATCACCTCCACTTTGAGGTGCGTATAAACGGTCAGCATACCGACCCTTTGGATTATGTCAGTATGAATAATTAATACTAACCCGCGGTTAAAGAAAGGATTCCCCCTATATGAATAAAAAAATATCCCTGGGCATTGCCGTCGCATTAATGGCTCTTACCGCCGCCGCCTGTTTCATTATTACATATAATTACTCTATGGACGTCTTCAATTCAAAGGTAAAAAGCGTATCGGAAAAGGAAGGAACCTATTCCAAGCTTGCGGAGCTTGATAAATTCGTCCGCAGCAGTTATATTAACGATATTGATGAGGAATCGCTGATGCACAGCATTATGCACGGATATGTCGGAGGTCTGGAGGATTTTTATGCGGAATTTTACAGTGCCGATGAATATGCTCAGATTATACAAAAGGATTCGGGTGTTATTACAGGACTCGGCTTTGACTACGAAAAGGAGGAAAGCGGATATATCAGAATCACCGGGGTTTCACCCAATACATCCGCTTCGGAAGCGGGGCTTGTGGCAGGCGACATTATTACAGCCGTGAACAATACCGACGTTATCGCTTATGACAACGGGTATGACGAAGCCGTTTCCTTTTTTAAATGCGAAGCCGGAACTAAGGTGCGGCTTCATGTCAGGCGGGAGGGTATCGACCTCAGAGCCGAATTCCTGACATTTGACCTTATTGCCGCTGAAAATGAAATTATATCGGTAACGTCATATTTAATAAGCGATATAGGGTACATTAAAATAACCCTTTTTAATGAAAAAACCCCCTCCCAGTTCAAAGCGGCTCTTGATGAACTTATTTCAAGCGGAGCCGAATCCCTGATATTTGATGTGAGGGGAAATCCGGGCGGAACCGTAGACTCACTTCAGGAAGTGCTCGACTGCCTTTTGGGCAACGCCGACGTTATTACCGCTTTTTACAGGGACACAAAAGAAGTTATTGTAAAAACCACCGAAGCCGAGGAAATCAAGTTACCCATGACCGTCCTGATTAACGAAGCTTCCGCATCCTGCTCCGAGCTTTTTGCGGCTGCCCTCAGGGATAACACGGACGCCGAGATTGTGGGGGTAACAAGCTTCGGCAAGAGCGTTATGCAGACAACGCATAAGCTTTCGGGAGGAGAGGCTGTCCGGATTACGACCGCGTCCCTGCAGACCTCTCAAAGCGGAGATTTCAACGGGATTGGGATTAAACCGGAATTTGAGGTTCCGCTGGATGTGGATATAGATATAGACGCTATGGACATGGAGGAACTGCTTTTATATGACACCCAGCTTATTAAGGCTGTTGAAGTCGCGACTACAATAAAATAGGTTAGGAGCTTTAACAATGGTTGAGGAAGTCGGCACGGTTTATTTTATCCTGATTATTATGCTGTTTTTATGCGTTCTGTTTGACGGCTTTTGTTACCTGCGTGTTTTTGCCGCCAAGACCGAGGATTCATGGGAATACTGCCGGTACGGCATAAAAAAACTCAAGCTTGTCTTATATTGTTTTTTCGGCATAATAATGCTTTTTATAGGGTTTGCGGCTGAGCTTTCGGGTTATGTAAGAGCCGTGCATTATATTATCGGCATTCTGCTTATTGCCGACGCCGTTTCAGGGTTTATCTTGAAATCAAAATTCGGCAGAAAAAAATAAATCGGTGAACAGTGGTCAGTGGTCGGGTTTTTGGAAACCGGCGGCAGGGAACTTGTTACCTTTTAAAATTATTGAACTTGTACAAGCGAAAGGCGATTAAGATGCGGATATTTAAAAAGAAAGAATCCCCTTTTGCCTCTTCTGAAAAAATACTTGCCAAACACGGTTTTACCGGCGAATATATTTCCGTTTTAAGAACGGATATTTCAAATGCGGTAAAATATAAGGACATTAACAACGGTAAATGCCGCTTGTGCAATGCGCTGATTATATGCGGGCACCTGTCGGAAAGTACGGAGGTGTTTTCGCAGATTGATATTGCTAAACTTGACAGTCTCATAGCCCCGACGCTTTTGCATAACGTGGTTTTCAGCCTGTTTATAGCGGGTAAGTTAAATGAAGCCGACGAGCTTTACCGTAATTACAATAAAATAATTTTATCAGAGCATACCGACAGTATGAGGAGAACGCTTGCCATCCATGAGCATATTAACGGGCGGTATGAAAATTCGGTTACGGTTTACGCAAAGCTGTCCGGAAGTAAGTGCCGGTTTATAGATATTTGCTTTATAATGTCCCTTTTGGCTCTTGATATGTTTGAACGCGCACAAGAGCTTTTACCCTCGCTTGATAAATACGAAGGACTTTATGAACTCGGCGAAATAGCCTCCGGGCTTAAAAATACTGTTAATGACGGGCTTTCCGGGATAATATAAACCACATCGGGGTAATAGTTATTAATTGGACAAACCATATTGGTGTATACAGTAAAGTTTCTGTTGACACCGCTTATGAAATAATATATAATATAATTGTGCAGGGGATGACACCCATAATAAAAAACATTTTGCACGATATAAAACTTTATACCGTATCAGACGGGGAGGAAACCCATAACAAAAAACACGCAGCATAAAAATGAGCATAATAAATTTAAATAAGGTTGCAAAGGGGGAGAAACCCATAGAAAAAAACGTAATTGTAACGGACGAATCGAATAATCCGGTCGGGTCCACTTATCCGAAAAGGGCAAGGGGGCTCGTGAAAAACGGTCGGGCAGTTTATGTCGGCGGCTGTGAAAACGGAACACCGCTCACAATTCGTCTGAATAAAAATTGTCCGACAAATATTATATTGGAGGATAATTTAATGGAAAATAAAATTTATTTTAACGCAAGAGAATGGTATGCTCTGGCAGAGGAGTGCAGAGAACAGGTAAGCTCGCGTACTTTTATAACCGGAGTTGACGGAAAGCTGACCGAGGTTTATATGCTGGGCGACTGGAACTGGCACTGGAGCGAAATATCAAGCAAAGCGCTTCGTCTGGAGAAGAATACCGAGTATACCTTCACATTCTGGCTCAACGGCGGTGAGAATGACAACAGTAATGAAACCTGTCAGCTTTCCGTTCTTTATACCGACAGTGAAAACCTTACTTATGACAGGGCAGCCGAATATGTTTATAAGCTGAACAGGAATGTTATCAAGCCCTTAAAAAAGTATAACGGATGGGAGCTTTACAGCATACCCTTTACTACTGAGGATAAACTGTTCACCAGGCTTAAATTCATTGCTCTGGCGGCGCCGATGGCGGTTATGACGGCGGATGACATAGAATCATACACAGAGCTTCCCGATACGCCCGATGAATTTGAGGCCATCCGCCCCCAGCGGCACAATATCGTTTTCTCGGACGGTTTCCCGACTAATAAATGGTATTCCACTCAAAACCTGCGTTTAAATACGAACGGCAATAATTTCCATCCGGATGGCAATAATCAGAATTTTAATCAACCGCAGAAAAACGGCGCCCACCCCTCCAATGAATCCTCGGGTATTGGCATGCTGATGTTTACGATAAGCCAAAAGATTAAAGAAACGGACCTGGGGGATGTTGACGCCAGAGTTATCGACAGCCTGACAAACATGATTTCCGTAGCTACCGGACTGGCTCCGTTTGCCGGATAATAACAGCGAACAGTAAATAAAAATACCGCCGTTCAGTTTATACTGAGCGGCGGTTCTTTATTACTGGAACTTCTTCCGTCTGTTTGCGGTTTTGATTCTGTTGTCGGGACGGGCTTTGTCAAGGCTGCGGTAATCCTTTTCCGGCTTTGGGAATGAACCGGATTTCCCTTCGTATGCCTTGATTTTTATTTTCTGCCCGTTTATTTTAGTACCCGTCATGGTTTCAATAACATGGGGCTTGTCGTCTTCGTTCACCTCGACGGTTGTGTATTTGTCGTAAATATCAATCTTGCCGAAGCTTTTTCCGGGAAGCCCCGTAGCGTCCACAAGCGCGCCGAGGACAAAGTTAGGCGCAATCCTGTTCTGCCTTCCGACGGATATTTCCACCTTAACCCCGCTCCCCCTGCCTTTTGAGCCGCGCTGTCTTCCTGCGGCATTGCTTCCGGCGCGGGTATTTGTGTTGCGGTTCTCAAACTGGTGCGATACCTTAATAAACTCGGGAACGGAACGTGTTTCCTTTGAAATCCTCATTCCGAGAAGAGTAGCTGCGATTTGCTCCGCCGTAAAACCGTCCCCGGCAAGCATTTCAAGCTGTTTTTCAAACCCTCCGTATTTTCCCGACTGTATATATGACTTGACCTTGTCAAGGATTTTTGCCGTTTTATTATTTATGACATCGTCCCGGGTGGGCAGCTGTTTCCTTTCAATATCAGCCTTGACGAAACGGGCGATATTCATAAGCTCCATAACCTGACGCCGTCCGCTCACAATCGTATGCGCCGCCCCGGACTTCCCGGCCCTGCCGGTACGCCCGATTCTGTGGATATAATATTCATTGTCCTGAGGGATGTCATAGTTGAACACGGCGTCAACGTCGTCGACATCGATTCCCCTTGCGGCGACGTCCGTCGCAATAAGGATATTCAGCCTTGCCGATTTGAACGCGCCTAAAACCTGCGTGCGGCTTGCCTGCTTCATGTCCCCGTGAAGCCCGGCGGCTTTGAAGCCCTTTGAAATAAGGGTTTCGGTCAGCTCGTCCACCATACGCTTGGTGTTGCAGAAAACCATGGAAAGACGGGGTTCATACGCAAGAAGAAGCATTTGGAGGGCGTCCGCCTTGCGTCCCATGGGAACCTCGTAATAATACTGGGCAATGCTTTCGACGGTTCTTGATTTCTGCTCCACCCCGATTAAAACGGGTTCTTTCTGAAATTCCTTCGTAATAGTAAGAATGGCAGGGGGCATTGTAGCCGAAAACAGCACGGTCTGCCTTTCTTCGGGGACGTTGGTCAGTATTTCCTCTATATCCTCGCGAAAGCCCATATTGAGCATTTCGTCGGCTTCGTCCAGTATAACCATGAAAAGGTTTTCGAGCTTAAGGGTACGGCGGTCAAGATGGTCCATAACCCTGCCGGGAGTTCCCACGACAATATTAGCGCCGTGTCTAAGCTGAATAATCTGCCGGTCAATTCCGGCTCCCCCGTAAACTGCGCAGGGCTTTACCCAGGGCATATATTTCGCAAATTTGCGGATTTCATCGCATGCCTGCATTGCAAGCTCGCGGGTGGGGCATAAAATCAGAACCTGAACCTTATTCTGTATTTCCTTTTTAATCATCTGTATGGCGGGCATTCCGAAAGCGGCGGTTTTCCCCGTTCCGGTGTGTGAACGTCCTATTACATCCTTCCCCTCTAAAAGCAGGGGTATGGTTTTCTCCTGTATTTCGGTGGCGGTTTCGTAACCGATTTCACCGACAGCCCTTAGAATTTCTTCCGATAATCCGAGTTCGTTAAACAGCATTTAAATTTCCTTTCGTATTCATACCAGCCCCTCAATGAAATTTCTTTGTCAGGGGCAGTATCTGAAATCCGGTGTGCTTCCTGAATATGATTTCGGAAAATAAACGGCACAGATTACTGTAAAATCAGGCTATAACACCGTATAATCATTGTTTATAGTAAACAATGCAATTAATTATACCATATAATAACAGAATAAGTCAAACGGTTTTTGCCAATTAGAATTAATTTCGGCGGCATAGCCAAAAATTCAAGTTGTTTGTATAAGAATAGTTGTTAGAAAATAGTAGCTGGTGATACTAAAAATTCTGTTCTGCGAGTAATGTGATAACTTCACAATAGTTTGAAATTCACTAAAATTATCAGTTTATAATCTTCCGCTGTTGCACATATGGTTTCTGATAATAGGAAAAAGGGGATATATAGAAAAAATATGTGCCGTTAAATTTTTAACAGGCACATATAAATTTGTTAATAAATACTGCGGAAGGACTTTATTCAGCTTTCGTTGTCCGCTTCATTTTTCTTTTCCGCGCGGACGCCGTTTTCATCCACTTTATACCCGCCTACGACAGCGTTGACAACAAGCCTGCCGTCCTTCCTGAAATAATAAACCTTGCCGTTAATCCGGAGCCACTTGCCGGAAGCCATAACCCCTTTGCTGTCAAAGAAATACCTTGCGCCGCTTGTCGTTGAAAGCCATCCGGTGTGCATAATCCCGTCCGTTTTGAAGTAGTATTTTTCGCCGTCTATAGTCTGAAAGCCGGTCAAAGCAACTCCGTTTTTGGTGTAATAAACCCGCTTTTCAAGGCTGGTGTTTGAATTGCTCCACCCCTCGGCATAATTTGTGCCGTCTTTCCGTGTGAACGGCCCATTTGTATACGCCCTCTTATATGTCCCTGCTGAATTTATATCGGCAAAGACCATGCCGTCTTCATATTCGCTTGACGTAAGGAGCTTTTTGTTCTGGGTTATCACCGCATTTTCAGCTTCCTGACCTTCCTTTAACTTAAAGGAAATGCCGATTTTGCCTATAGGTTCGGATTTAACGGAAGCGACGCTTTTGCCGTTCTTCTTTATTCCCAGGCTTAACCCGGTACTTGATTTCTGGAGAGTTATGTCATACTCCCCGGAAATTCCGCCCGACCATAATTTCATCTGCTCAGTCGTGAAGATGAACGCCCCGTAAGGGGTATCGGTTATGAATGTATAAACCTCGCCGTCTGCAAGCTTCAGCCCTGTTGCGTTGAGCGTTAAGGTCAGCTTATTCATGTTTTCGGGGTCGAAAACGCCGTTGTAGTCAAGCTTTACAGTTTTCCCGCCGTTTTCGTCCGTGTATGCGTTATCAATAATTTTACCCAGAAGGGAAGTTGAAATATTCGAGGTTACCGCTCCGCCGCTCATCTTATACGGCACCTTCATGATGTTGCATACTATATAATCCTCGATTGAATACCCTTGCGGTATATCCGGGACGAATGAGGGAATCAAAGCGGATGGGGGATTAGGTTTAGGATTTACCGGAGGAGGCGGAGGAGGCGGTGGGGGAGCCGGCAAGGCTTTAAATACCTCAGCCTGCTGTACTTCGGTCATAACGACATAGTCCCCGAATTCGGAAGCTACAGTTACGTTGACAAACCCCTGCTTTAAAACGCTGTCAAGCGAAATCGTCCATTCCGCTTCGCTTCCGGTTAAAATATTTCCTTTGACAACCTCGCCTGTGTCGTTTATTATGGTTATATCATCTGCTTCAAGTCCCGTTACGGATTTATCGAACGTGATTTTTATACCCGTTGAATCAGCGGTATCCTTTGTTCCTCCGGTCTGAACCGCCGTGAAGTTGACATACCCGATTACAATTCCGCCGCCGTCCGTCACACTCCCCTCTATTGTTCCGTAATTATAGATATGAGAGTTATTAATAAGCCCGCCGTTTATTATTATTGTTCCGCTGTTTTCAATTACCCCGTTGTTTGTGAGGGTAACGCCCGCAGGTATGGTCAGGGTTTCCCCCTCTTCAACCGTAAGGGTTTCGCCGTCCTCAATCGTTAAATCGCCCGGCAGGGTAACGCCGCCCTCCACTGTGCCGTTGCCGGCAACGAACAATAAGCCTTTTGTGTGGGTGAGGGGAATTTCAACGCCATCGCTGTTTTCAAGGCTTGAAACATACACTGTGCAGTCGCCGTCGATTGTGAGCGCATTGGCGCCTATGCCACCGGTGTTGTAGCCGTAGCCTATTCCCGCGCCGCCCATGCTGCCGGTTGCTGTGACAATACCGCCGTTGATGGTGATTTCACCGCAGGCGCCGGTGTTGTTATTGCCGCCTATGCCCGCGCCGCCTGCCGCGCCTGCCGCGGTGATTTCGCCGCTTTCAATAATAAGGTGACCGTTTTCCGTGTTGATACCGGCGCCATGACCGGTTATTATAACAGGACAGGTATTTTTTGCATTAAGCTTTCCCGTTTTTGCCTGACTGCCGTCCTTAACGGTCAGGGTTACGCCGTTTGAGAGCTTGATACAGCTGTGTTGGAGCACTTCAATGTCAAGCGTATATCCGTTAAGGTCAAGGGTGAGCGAACGGTCTATCACAAGCTCCGCCGTTAATGATATATTACCTCCGAGAACAATGGTACCGCCCGTTCCCAAGGCTGAAACCGCCGCGCGCAGTCCGCTTTCACCGGTAACCACAACCTCGCCTGCCGAAAGCTCGGTTACGGTTCCGCCGTTGTCCGTCACACCGCCCGTTATTGTTCCGTAATTATAGATATTAGAGCCGTTAACAAGCCCGCCGTTTATTATTATTGTTCCGCTGTTTGTTATCGTTCCGTTGTTTGTGAGGGTAACGTTAGCAGGGATGGTCAGGGTTCCCCCCTCTTCAACCGTAAGGGTTTTGCCGTTCTCAACCATTGAATCGACCGGCAGGGTAACGCCGCCCTGCACCGTGCCGTTGCCGGCAACGAACAATAAGCCTTTTGTGTGGGTGAGAGCCGGTTTTATGCCGCCGGAGTTTTCAAGGCTTGAAGCAAACACCGCACAGTCG
>QMCD01002207.1_pt1 | contig 23811 bp, 22 predicted proteins | sample 1821841 | NCBI WGS metagenome assembly QMCD01 (sample SAMN01991225, study PRJNA193472) | Termite gut metagenome, whole genome shotgun sequencing project. | isolation source: worker | host: Macrotermes natalensis | reverse complement strand
TTTGAAAACTTTGTCATATTTCTTTCTCATTGGCGGCTCCTTTCTTTCTTCCACCTTAGCTTTCCTCTTTTTTTGTTTTATTTCTTGGGCTCAGTATAAAAGACTATGTTGAGTTTTTTCGGCACGGTAAGCATTGCTTAGGCGAACCTTTAAAAGGTGAAGACCGGTGGATTCGTTTTAAATTGGATTTTACCTTAGTTGAAGATAAAGAGTATACTGTAGAATACAAGTTACTCGCTAGTAGAGATATGAAACGTGTATTCTTTCTATTGGGCGAAAAAGGCAAAACACAAAGGCTCAATATGGAGATTAAGAAAGATGCATGGAGTGAAAACACTATCAAATTTGTTTCTGAGGTTGATGGAGTTGATACGCTGTGTATTACCGCAACAAATTTACCTATAGTTAGTGATTTTATACGGATTGAGTATATAAGAATTAATTAAACAAGTCCCAAGTGAATATCATATTTGCCAAAGGATATAAAAGCTATAATCCAGAAAAATAATTCGCTAAAACAAAAGTTTCAGCAGTTGGGTTTGATTGGTAAATTTCCAGAAACAACACTAAAGTATTTGAAAAAGAAGTTTAACTGACATTTGTACCAAAAGAAGAGAATTTTTTTCTTGATCAAAGACATAATGGCAGATAGAATTAAGTAAAGACCTTATGTTGAGTTGTGTATATGCTGGGCAGTTTGATCTGTTGTCTGTTATGTGAAAATTGATTGTATGCGAAGGGTACATACCTTCTGCCTGCCGCGGCAGGCGAGCCTTGGGGCGTTCAAAAAAGGTATGTCCCCTGAGTCAAATACCTTACCAAAAACAACATACCCCGCTGCTTGCGGCGGGGATGTTGATTTCCGTGACCAAATTGAAACAACGCTTGATATATTTTCCTTTACAATGTATAATATCTGATATACAGATTGAGAGAGGAATGTATGGCACAGGTTAATATTCGTATAGAAGACGAGCTAAAAGCTCGTGCGGATGATATTTTTGAAGAATTAGGCTTAAATATGACAACCGCTTTTACAATGTTTATCCGGCAGACAATCAGGCAAGGAGGTATCCCTTTTAAAGTTACGACAAAAGTAAAAGATCCGTTTTATAACCCTGAAAACATGCGGATTCTACGTCAGTCTATAAAAGAAGCTGAAGAAGGTAAACTCATTACAAAAACGTGGGATGAATTGGAAGCGATGGAAAAATGAATATTTCTTTTTCGGAAAACGGTTGGCAGGAATATGTTTATTGGCAATCACAGGATAAGAAAACGATAAAGCGCATAAACCAGATTCTCAAAGATATAGAACGTAACGGTAATGATGGAATTGGTAAGCCTGAGATATTAAAGGGCGATTTGGCAGGTTGGTGGTCTCGTCGAATAGATGATACAAACAGATTAATATATCGAATAGACAATGATAAAATTATAATTTCTCATTGTCGTACACATTATGGAGATTAGAAAATTCTTATGATTTCAGCATGAAAGGCAGTGTTGAAATCATTACATAATGGCAGATAGAATTAAGTAAAGACCTTATGTTGAGTTGTGTATATGTGGAGCAGTTTGAACGGATGTCTGTTATGTTTTTTCCGAGAGAGGCAATAAATGAAAAATAAACGGCACCCCAGACCTGATTTTAAACGCCGGGATTGGGAAAATCTTGACGGAGTTTGGGATTTTGCATTTGACGATGGCGCAATAGGTGAAAGCAAAAAATGGTTTCAGAGCGGAGATACAAAGAAGGAAACGTTCCCTTTAAAAATTACGGTTCCTTTCTGTTATCAAAGTCCCGCTTCTGGCATTGCGGATACCACGTATCATCCTGTGTTTTGGTATTCCAGAACTTTTGATGTACCTAAGACATTTGATGATAAACATGTGATGCTCCGCTTTGGAGCTGTAGACTTTGAATGCAAAGTATGGATAAACGGCGTTTTTGCGGGTATCCATAAAGGAGGCTACACTCCGTTTTCGTTTGATATTACAGGCATGGTTGAGCGGACATCATCAAACCGTTTAACGGTCATGGTAATTGACCGAAACGATACCGCACAGCCGAGAGGCAAACAGTATTGGAAAGAAAAAAACAGCCGCTGCTGGTATACGCCGTCATCCGGTATCTGGCAAAGCGTCTGGCTTGAGGCGGTTCCGCATCTTTATGTAACGTCTCTAACCTTAAAACCGGATATTGATAATTCATCTGTTACAGGATACTTAAACCTTAGCGCGTGTCCTGATACAACAGCGGAACTCAAGATTACACTTCGGTATAAAAATAAAACCGTGCAGACAGCGATGTTTTCTGTTACAGATCAGCGGATGTCGTTTGTTCTGCGTCTTCGGGAAGAAGATGATATTGATGAAATTCATTACTGGAGTCCCAAGACACCTAACCTATATACACTTGAATGCCTTTTGATTGCGGACAGTGAACATAATGATATTACACATAACGTTGATGAAGTAGAGACCTATTTCGGCATGAGGAAAATCGCTGTAGAGAATGGACAGATTCTTCTTAATAACAAACCTCTGTACCAGCGTCTTATCCTTGATCAGGCTTATTGGGAAGAAGGGTTTCTGACTCCGCCTTCTCAAGACGCGTACCGGCAGGATGTGGAACTCATTAAGTCTCTGGGTTTTAACGGAGTCAGGCTGCATCAAAAAATTGAAGCCCCCGAATTTTACTATTGGGCTGATACGCTTGGGATTTTGGTGTGGGCGGAAATGCCGAGCGCTTACCAGTATTGTGATGAATCATGCGGATATATCATAAACGAGTGGAAAGATTTCATTGAGCGCGATATGAATCATCCTTCGATAATATGCTGGGTTCCGTTTAATGAATCGTGGGGAATAAGAAATGTAGCGCATAATAAATCACAGCAGGAATTTACCGCCGCGGTTTATCATTTAACAAAAGCATTGGATGGAACACGCCTTGTAAGCACCAATGACGGCTGGGAACAAACCATTACTGATATTTGCGGCATACATGATTATGTGCGTGACGGAATCCAGCTCGGACAAAAGCTGAGTAATCTTCCGCTTTTGTTGAAAGGAGCGGCGCAGGAACGAATGCTTTACGCGGACGGTTTTTCTTACAGAGGCGAACCGATACTGATAACCGAATTCGGCGGTATTGCTTTCAGTTCTGAAATGAACGACCAGAACTGGGGCTATTCAGGAGGTGCCGCCGATGTTTCTGATTTTTTGGAGCGGCTGAAAGGTCTTGTAGATGCAATTTTATCTTGTAAAGATATTCAGGGCTACTGCTATACGCAGCTCACCGATCTCATGCAGGAAGTAAACGGGCTTGCGTATATGAACAGAAAACTGAAAATCTCAGCCAAGGACCTTTGGAAAATTTTCAGCCGTTCTCCTTAGAAGAGGCGGCTATTTTGACGAAGAAATCACCAATGCCGATATAACGCCTCAATCCCTGCTAAGCCCAATCGGTGATTCCTGAATCATCCGTTCGCGCATTGACTTCATATAAATTGAAGGGGATGAGAGGCGTACTTTGCGGTATATTCGGGAAAAGTAGAGCGGGTCTTCGTAGCCTACCTGCGAGGCTGCGTCTTTTATCGAAATATCCGGCTGTGCGTCGATGATGCTTTCAAACTTTTGAATTTTCATGATTGTGCAGAGCTGTTTAAAGCTAAGGCCGAGCTGTTTTTTTACCGCGTGGGAAATTGCCGATCTGCTTCTCCGGAGTTCGTTAACAGCATCATCAAGTTCAATCGGTTCGGAGATATGATCGTTAATCCACCTGAGGACATTTTCCGCAAGCGTGGGATGACGTACCCGCACGTAATCGCGGGTGATCACAAAAGCGGTGAGCATTGAAAAGAGGCGGAGCATATTTTTTACGCTTTCCGCGTCGAAAAATGGCTGGTTAATGAAGGCCGCGCACAGTTCATTTACATCGAGATTATTTTTTTTCCACTCCTGCAAAATGTCCTTTGGAACAGCCGAAACTGTCCGGAACTGCCCCAGCATCGCGTAACCAATCATCTTTCCTTCGACTTCCATAGGAAGCACCGCTTCGGAACATCCTCCGTGGCACTGATAAATCGTGAGCCTTTTTTTGCTTGCGCAATGGCCGCACATCAATTTGTCCTGGCGCAGACAGCGATACCGGTAGCGGAGCCCTTTTTGTATCAATTGGCAATACTGCGAGCCCGGATTTTGCAGTCCGACGATGAGTTCCTCCATTTCCGAAGAAAAAATGGTGATTTTTACCCGAAAACAATAGGCGAAACTGTCGATGAGGCGCTGTACTTCTTCATCGAAAAACAGATTCAGTTTACTCGACATAAGTTAATTTTATTGTGAAACTGCACATTTGTCCATGTTTATTTTTTATTTTCCCATTCCACGGGTTCTCTTTTGGGTTGACAATAAAAGTATGGAAAAGAGGAATAGAGCAGCATGTTGGAACTTCTGAAAAAGATAATAAATCAATTTTCTATTTATGGTGATTTTATTGATGCTGTTCCTTTCGGCAAAGGCCACATCAATGGAACTTTTGTCTCCCTTTGGAATCAGGCGGGAACTCCGGTGCGTTACCTGCATCAGCGGATAAATGATACGGCCTTTCCCCATCCCGATGAAGTTATGGACAATATCTATCGGATAACGTCTCATATTTTGAAGAAACTTGAGCTTGCCGGCGTTGCGGATAAAAGTCAAAGGACGCCTCAGGTTGTTCCCGCGCGAAACGGGGCCCTTTGGGTTCGTGATGAAAAAGGCGGCTGGTGGCGGACCTATCTTTTTATTGATGGGGTAAAAACCTGCGAACTTGCCGAATCTTCCAAAGAGGCGCGCATGGCGGGCTGCGCTGTTGGAAAGTTTCAGAAACTGCTTGCCGATCTTCCCGGCCCCCGGCTTTATGACTGCGTTCCTCATTTTCACGACATGGTTGTCCGCTATCAGCAATTTGATGAAGCCCTTGAACAAGATGTTTGTAAACGCGCCGCCGGAGCTTTCTCGGAAATAGCTTTTATGAAAGAAAACCGGGCGAGGGGAGAGGCGCTCGTTCAAAAACTGAAAGACGGAAATATCCCGGAGCGTATCTGTCATAACGATACAAAGATGAACAATATTCTTTTCAATGAAGAAATGACCGAAGGCATCTGCGTTACCGATCTTGATACCGTGATGCCGGGAACTGTTCTCTATGATGTCGGCGATTTAATCCGCACGGTAACGGCGAGGGCGGCGGAAGATGAAACCGATCTTTCCCTTGTTGAGTTTGATCCGGTTTTTTTCGCGGCTGTTGTAGAGGGTTATCTTTCAGAAACGGACGGCTTCCTTATTGACGAAGAATCGGAACTCATTGCCGAAGCGGGAAGATATATTACCCAGATTATGGCGCTTAGGTTTTTAACGGATTATCTTAAAGGCGATGTATATTACAAGATTGCGCGGCCAGAACATAATCTTGACCGCGCCCGGAATCAGATTGCGTTGATTCGCGATATGGATAAGCAGTGGGATTCGATCACGGTAATACTTAGGGAACTGCGTGCACGCCCTTATTAAGGAATCTGCGTCTGCGTTATGCGCGGATGTAAAATTTTTTGGAGGAGAGACGAGATGAAAAAACTGGTTATGGGAATTATGGCATGTTTGTGCATTGGTTTGTTATTCACCGGATGTTCCGGAACAAAGGAAACCGGCACAAAATTGGTGTACTGGTCCATGTGGAATGAAGCCGAACCGCAGGGGCAGGTAATCCTTCGTGCTGCCGAAGCCTTCACAGAAGAAACCGGCATTCCGGTTGAAATCAATTTCAACGGGCGGGATATTCGTATGACATTACAGCCTGCGCTGGATGCCGGCGAAACCATCGACATTTTTGATGAAGATATTGAACGGGTGAACAATACCTGGGGCAATTATCTTCTGCCGCTTGATTCCTATATCAGTCAAACGTACTCTACTACAGGCGGCCAGCCTTTTAGCGCGGTTGTTAACAAGACTCTGCTCGATTTGGCTAGACAGATAGGCGGCGGCTCTGTTAAGGCGATTCCGTATCAGCCTTCTGCTTTTATAACCATGTATAACAAAGGTCTTTTTGAAAGAGCCGGTATTGTTTCCCTTCCCAAGACCTGGGATGAAATGCTGGATGTCTGCGCTAAGCTAAAGGCTATCGGCGTTGCGGGCTTTGTAGTTGATGACGCATACATGGCCGCCTTGTTCGGTTATGTCATAGACCGTATTGTCGGCATGGACGCGACGCTTGCGATGGTTAACAACAACGATTTTAGCGGCCCTCAAGTGCTTAGATTCGGGCAGATTTGGGAAAACATGGCAAGGAACGGCTATATTACTCCGTCTTCCGCTGCTAACGTGTATCCTGCCGGTCAGGTTAATGACTTTGCTTCGGGAAAAGCCGCTATGTATCTGAACGGAACATGGCTTCCCAATGAAATTAAGGGAAATGCTCCCAACATGCGCTGGGGTTCCTTCGCGTTCCCCGCTATTGATCCTACGGGAGACGGCCCCGAAGCAAATAACTTCGGCAGTCAGTGTTTCGGCATCAACAAAAACACGAAATACCCCGATGAAGCGTTCCGCTTTGTCGCGTGGCTGACCACCGGCACATGGGACGCGGCTTTGGCGAGTGAAAGTCTCGGCATCCCTATGGCAAACGCTTCTGAATGGCCTCCGGCTCTTGCGGAAGCAAAGGCGGTTGTCGATGCTACAACCAAACGGCTTCCCTGGGCGGTCGGAATGGAAAACACCGCTGAAATCAACGCGAAAATCAAAGAGAATTTCGCGAAACTCATTACCGGCGAGTTTAACGCCCAGCAATTCGCCGACGCGATGGCGAGATAATTGAACGTGTAACAAAGCGCCGGTTTGTTCGGCTGAATAGGCCGGCGCTGTTTCATTATCAATGAGAATAGCGGGGAACCGCTAATTTCCGAATGTATCAGGAGGAAGGGTATGCTGAAACCAAACAAACCGGCAATTGTTATTTTTTTAACTCCTGCAGTACTGTGTTATGTGGTGGTTTTTTTATACCCAACTATCCGTACTACAATCATGAGTTTTTTCGCGGTGGAAAGCGTTTCGGATCCGCTTTCAAAATGGAGTTTTAACGGCGCCGCTAATTATTTGAAACTTTTTGATACGCCGGTTTTTATTCAGTCGCTGAAAAATATCGGCAAACTCTGGTCTGTGGGCGGATTGAGCGTAATGATTCTGGCGCTGATTTTTGCGGTAACCTTGACCGGCGGACTAAAAGCCGCAAAATTTTTCCGCAGTGTGATTTATCTTCCCAATGTTGTAAGCGCCGTCGCAATGGGAACCATGTGGATAAACTATGTATACAACAGCGATTACGGCCTCTTGCACAATATCTTTGATACCTTGGGATTTACCGAGGCGAGTAAGACGCTCTGGACAGGTCCAGGGCTTCGTTTCTGGAGCATGGTTGCTGCCTACTCTTTCGGTATGGTCGGCTATCACATGCTGATTTTTATTTCCGGCATCGAACAAATTCCTAAAGATTTTTTTGAAGCGGCCTTTTTGGAAGGGGCAAATGTTTTCCAGCGTTTTTTCTATATAACGCTTCCTAATATACGGGGAGTCATCAGGACGAATATTGTTATGTGGACGGTTTTTGCCGTAGGCTTTTTTGTGTGGGGGCAGTTGTTCAGTCCGGTTAATCTTTCAAACGATACAGTGTCTCCGTTAAATTATATGTATCAGCTCGTGTTCGGGGCTTCGTCCTCGGCAACCACTGTCAGGGACAGCGGGGCTGGTGCGGCTATCGGCGTTATTCTGATGTTAAGCGTAGTTGTTGTATTCTTTGCAACAAGTCTTATTGTCCGCAAGGATGCAACGGAGGTGTAAGATGTCAAAAAAGTTGAGTTTGAACAAAAAACATTTTTCCGCGTTTTTCGGTTACGCGCTCGTAATGATATGGGTTATCTTTACCTTTGTATTGATAGGCTGGGTATTTTTTGCGGCCTTCTCAACTTCCGGTGAAATCTTTTCGGATCACATGTTTGAATTTCAAACCGGGTTTCATTTTGAAAACTTCGTCAAAGCATGGACGACTCAGCGGGTTTCGGTTTTCTTTATGAACTCGCTTTTGTATACAGTAGTGTCTTGTACGGCGATTGTAATTATTGCGTCTCCTGCGGCCTATGCTTTATCGCGTTTCCGTTTCCGCGGAAACACTTTGATTCAGAATATGTTTGCAGCGGCGTTGGGAATTCCCGTGATCATGCTGATTATGCCGCTCTTTAGTATCGCGTCAATGTTCAGGCTGACCGGCAACCGTGTGGTGCTGATGTTTTTGTATACAGCGATGAATGTACCCTTTGCCGTTTTCTTTCTGTTGTCGTTTTTTAAAAGTTTAAGTTTTACGTATGAAGAAGCTGCCGCGATTGACGGCTGTTCTCCGATAGGCACTTTCTGGAAGATCATGTTTCCGCTGGTGCAGCCGGGCTTGGTGACGCTTACGGTTTTTAATTTTATCACTATTTGGAACGAATATTTTGTTTCGCTGATATTTGCCAGCCGCCAAAATGTGCGCTCGGTTGCCGTTGGTCTTTATAACTTGATTCAGTCCATGCGCTATACCGGCGACTGGGGCGGCATGTTTGCCAGCGTGGTAATTGTGTTCTTGCCTACATTTGTTCTGTACATTTTCTTGTCGGAACGGATCATCAAGGGAGTTACCGCGGGAGCGATTAAAGGTTAATTCCGCATGAAAACTGTTGTACGTAATTCCAGCCTTGCTGTTTCTATGGCAAAGCTGGGCGGGGAAAATCCGCTGCCTCTTTTCCGTGACAGGAACCGCGATCTCCCGGTGAGGGCAGGGCCTTCTTTTCCGAAAGATAAACTTGCGTCTTTTGGAAAGGAAACCGCCTTCCGTATGCTTCCATACAAGAGGCAGGATCGATACACACGGAAGAGTGTTGTTGATAGTCTGCCTGCTGTTGTTCTTGAAAATGATTTTCTCAAAGCCGAATTTCTGCCCTCGCTTGGAGGACGGCTTTGGGCTTTGTATGATAAAAAAAATCAGCGTGATATTGTGTACCGCAATCCTGTATTCCAGCCTGCGAACCTTGCAATAAGAGACGCATGGTTTGCGGGCGGCATTGAATGGAATATCGGGAGGCTCGGCCACAGCGTGCATACTTGTTCTCCTATGTTTTCTGGAACGTATACCGCCCCCGGCGGGACAGAAGTTTTCCGGATATGGGAGTTTGAGCGGCAGACCCGCCTTTTCTGGCGTATCGATTTTTATCTTCCCGATAACGCATCTGTGTTGTATGCTTATGTGAATATTGTAAATCCTGAAAACAAAGAAAAACCGCTTTATTGGTGGACGAATACTGCTGTACCGGAAACGGATGATGTGCGTGTCTTAGCTCCCACCGATGAAGTAATCTATATCATCCCTACGGCTGATGGAACAAAGCTCATGGACGGAGGAAGGCTTCCCTATCTTTCTACGCTGCCGGAAAGTGATTTAAGTTATCCTTCTCTTTCTGATTATTCCAACGAATATTTTTTTCAGTGTGACCGTGTTCTCGCCAATGAGAAAACTTTCCCGTGGGAATGCGCTGTATACAAAGACGGCTATACTTTTGCGGAAGCTTCAACCGCGCCGCTTATATATAGAAAAATGTTCTGCTGGGGATCGGGACGCGGCGGGCGGCGCTGGCAGAAATTTTTGTCTTGTGAGGAAAAGCGTTATTTGGAACTACAAGCGGGACTTGCGCCGACCCAGCTTCATACATCGGTGATTCCTCCAAACGGAACAGTCGATTGGGTGCAGGGTTTTTCCGCCCTGCTGGTTGAACCTGAAAAAGTTCATGGTTTGTCCTACATGGAAGCTGTGCGGAACGTATCCTCCGATGTGTCAACGTTGTTCTCCGGGGAAAAGCTGCAAGGCACACTGCAAGATATCAGGCAGTGTAGTCAAAGGCAGGTAGATAAAATAGTAAGTGCCGGGAGCGGCTGGGGAGCGCTTGAATGCAAAATGCGCGGAAACCTGAACGGAGAGCCCGCACCGGGTTTTCTTTTTCCTTTGTCATCAATAACGGAAGAACAGCGTTTCTGGAATTTGCTTCTTGATGGAATACCCGTTCCAAAAGCGGATGATCCGTGGACTGCCCCCGCTTCTTTTATGGCCGATCTTGAATGGAAAGAAATTCTTCTGGAAGCTGAAAAAAAGTTTCCAGAAAATTGGCTGATTCCGTATCATATAGGCGTTATCGAATACGAAGCAGGGAACAAAACATCCGCGATTGGCGCCTGGAATCGTTCACGCGGGATAGCACAAAACTCTTGGGTTTACCGTAATCTTGCTTTTGTTTATGAAGAAGCCGGAAAGAGAAACACTGCGCGGGCTTACTATCAACGTACTACTTTTTTCGCTGATTTATTATATAACGGACACGGTGATCTGGCGATAGCCGAAGAATACGTTTCTTTGCTGATAAAATTACACCGGTCCGAAGAAGCTGCTTTAATCATCAATAAATATATTGATGAGTTTGGAATCAAAAATCTCGAAGGGTCGCTGTTGGATGCTGCGGCTGTTATCGCTTATCGTTACGGTAATGATCAATTGCTTTCCGCGATTTTCGCGAAGGAACCTGCCCGCATACGCGAAGGAAATACCACCCTCATCGATTTATGGATAGAGTGCGAGGCTGATAAACTTGTGAAAAGGGAAGGGCAAAGCAAGGATCAAGCGCTTAAAGAGATCAAAAAGTCAATTGCTGAAGGTGTTCTTGTGCCGCCGGCGGAAATCGATTTTCGCATGTTTACGGAAAAAGTGTAAAAAGCGGCGGATTCTCTCAATTTACAGATAAATCCTTTTCATTTATATAAATAGAGAATAGTTTGAGCTTGTTGCAAAACTCGGTTAGTTAGTTTTGCACAAGCTCATGCGATTTCGCGCCTAAAGGCTGTGAAATACGCATTTTTAAGAGGTTGAAATTGCAAAAACTGAAGTTTTGCAATTTCCTCGTTTTACATTATTTTTATATACTTTTCGGGGAAATTACTGTAAAATCTTTGTATGGGATTAATGCGAAAACTAAAGCAATGGGTTACTAAAGGATTCAGATTTTTCAGCGGAAAGACCCTGAAAATATTTCCCCGTCTTTCCAAGTCTCCTTTGTCTTTCGGTGACAGAATCTTGGCGGATGCGCTTATGTTGGCGGAAATTCCTTCCCCTTCGCGCATGGAAGAGTTACGCGCTCAGTTTGTCCTGGACCGTTTGAACAATTTGGGAGTAGACAGCAGCATCGATAAGGAAGGCAATATTTTCGTCCATTTGTATTCCGTGGAACCGTCGGGAAAAGGCGCCCTTCTTTTTTTTACGGATTTGGGAACAAACCGCTGGCATTCGGTAAACAGTCTTTCTCACCTGGATGCGGCAAATGCGAAGGGGGCGGGCTTAGCGGATGTTTTGGGAACCGCATCCCTTCTTTATCTGATTGAGGGGATTCTTTCCGGAAGAATAGCCTGTAACACAGATATTATGTTTTTATTTTCGGCTCACGCGTTTGATGATCCGAAAACCGACTCCTTTGATTTTATTCTGAATCATGATACAGAACGGCTTTCGGCGGCTTTCGGCGTTCAGGGTTTTTCTCTTGGAAGCATTATCAATAAGCCTCAGGGGAATTATCAGCTGGAAATAAAGATTGTTTCTCCGTCTCAAAATGATGAAGAAGATACTTCCAAAAAGAAAACCGCTTCCGCCGCTCAGCCTTCCGATAACCAGGTGATAGATGTTCTTCTTAACATCGCGAAAAATCTTTCTGGTTTGGATTTGGGCTACGATAACGCGACTCATTGTCACATAAGACAGATTGAAGGCGGGGCCAGTTTCGGTTCGGTTTCTTCCGAAGGAAGGATCGATGTAGAAATTGATTCTGATGACGCAAAATCCCTTGATAACGCTTTGAAAGCGGTTGAAGCTGTGCTTGATGCCGTCCGTAAGGAAACGGAATGTTCTATCGAAATGAAAATCTTGTCGCATATTCCCGCGGGCATCTCTCTTGTCAGTGAAAAACTTATCAACAATGTAATTAACATTATGAAGGATATTCATATCAAAGTTACAGAGAACAACGGCGCCGACCCCGCGTCGTTTCTTTTAAACAATGGTATTCCGGCTTTAAGTCTTGGCGTCGCAAAAGGCAGGGTAGGATTGGAGTATGATGTAGTTGACATTGCGTCGGTAGAAAAAGGCAGGCAGCTTCTGGAAAACATTATCGGAAAATTGTTTAAGGAGTAACTATGATTAACACTGATAATTCAATTTTGGAACGTACCTGGCATCATTCCCGCTTTTCGGATATTAACCGTCTTGTTGCCTTAAAAGAAAAAAAAGGATTGAAAATTTCTTTGGCGTTTCCGACACTGAACGAAGAAAAAACCATCGGGAAAGAAATTCTTGTTATACGCACCGAACTGGTTGAACGCTATCCTTTAGTTGATGAAATCGCCGTTATCGATTCATCATCCACTGATGATACGTGCAAGGTTGCGGAACGTTTCGGCGCAAAGGTTTTTGTATCAAAGAACATTTTGCCGAAATATGGAACATACCGCGGCAAGGGCGAAAATCTCTGGAAAAGCCTCTATGCCCTGGAAGGAGATATTATCGTTTGGGTTGACGCGGATATTTCTAATATTTCACCGAAATTTGTATACGGCCTTATCGGTCCTCTTTTGGAAGATAGTCAAATCGGCTATGTGAAAGCATTTTACGAAAGACCGATCCGCCTGCGGGAAGGTATTGCTCCTTCCGGCGGCGGCAGGGTTACCGAGATTTTGGTACGCCCCCTCTTCTCGCTTTTTTATCCGGAACTCGCAAGGCTGATTCAGCCTTTATCCGGCGAATATGCGGGCCGCCGTTCTCTTTTGGAAAAACTTTCTTTCTCCGTAGGTTACGGCGTTGAGCTTGGGCACCTTATCGATATCGCGGAGCTTTTCGGCGTAGACGTACTTGCCCAGGTCGATTTGGATTTGCGGATTCATCGTAATCAAAGCACCGGCTCTTTGGGGAAAATGTCCTTTGGTATTCTCAATTCATTTCTGTCCAGAATAGAAAAATACAAAAATATTTCGATTAGGGAAGGACCGGAAAAATTTCATATTTCGCTGGAAACTGAAAAAGAGGAGCACAAAGTTGTGACCACTGAAATCTCCGCAATTGAGCGCCCTCCCATAACAGAGATTGCAGAGTACATGGAAAAGTTTCATTCAAATAGCAAGTGATAACAACAAACCGCTAAAGAAAAACGGGAAGGCAGAAAAGCGGAAAGAAAAATATGTTTCCTTTTCGCATGAGCTTGTTGCAAAACTCGGTTAGTTTTGCGTTTTGCACAAGCTCATGCGATTTCGCGCCTAAAGGCTGTGAAATACGCGTTTTTAAGAGGTTGAAATTGCAAAAACTGAAGTTTTGCAATTTCCTCGCTTTTCTCATTGTTTTTTGGATTACCACTTTCCCGAAGCACCGCCGCCGCCGAAACTTCCGCCGCCGCCGGAAAATCCTCCTCCTCCGGAAGATCCGCCGCCGAAACCGCTGCCGCCGGAAAGTCCTCCGCCGATAGACGGACCGCGCGGGCCCTGGTAATTTCTTCTTTTGGATTTGCTCGTTGTGCCGAGTCCAATAATTATTATGAACCAGATGATAAAGAATATAACTGGAATTGTTACCGGTTCCGAATCATTCCCAGGATTTTTTACCGACTCTGTTACAATGTCCGCGTTGTCTGTGGCAATGCCGACAATGTTTCTGCTTCCCTCAATAATTCCCTGTCCAAAGTTCCCCCTTTGAAATTGGGGAACAATAACATTTCGGATTATGAGGCCGCTTTTCATATCGGTAAGAAGGCCTTCCAGCCCGTAACCAACTTCAATCCTGATCGAACGGTCATCCATTACAACGATGAGAAGAATGCCGTTATCCTTATCTGCCTCTCCCAGTTTCCATTGTTCAGCGGTCCGGAAAGAAAAAGATTCAAGAGAATCTCCATCAAGAGAAGGAAGCGTCAGGACCGCAAGCTGTACGCCGGTCTGCGAGTCTACTGAATTCAAAAAATCCTGCAACGCAAGTTTTTCCTGACTGTTTAGAATCCCCGCAAGATCGTTCACAGGACCCGCTAAAGGCGGAACATCCAAAGAAAAAACCGGAACACCGGCAATCAGCAAAATAGTAAAAAAACTTAAGATTATTTTTTTCATGCTGTCCCCTCAATCCAAAATGATAAGACCATCAGGCAGTTCGTTGATATCATCTTTCTTTACAGGAAAATGAGTTTCCAAAATATCCCCGCAGGATGATACGCAGGATAAAAGTGATTCCGCCAATTCCTTCCTGCGGATTCCGTCGGCCAGTTCCTGCGCCAGCGCGTCAAGATCGTTCTGTGCGATTTTTTCCAATATGCCTTTATCGGCTACGATGCATACTTCATGTTCCATCAACGAAATAAAGAGGAGCATTCCGTTGTGATCTTTTGTCGCGTATATTCCGCTTTCGACAAAATGCCGCAGCGCTCTTTGATAGACCGCCGTCTGCCTCACCTTCCTTGGGATGATGATTCTATCTACCGCGGAAATGTTTGTCAGCAAATACGCGGCGGCGATTGCGATAAAAGCACAAAACCCATACAAACCGATTACCTGCCAGCCCGCGGTATCCCAGAAAAGTGTATCAATCAGGGAAATGACCGGATTGTAAAAGAAAAGCATGATAAGAAAAACCAATGCCCCGAACACGACGGAAACAATCAATTCATAAAAAGCGTAATCGTGGCTTTCTCCGGTAACTGCCAACGCGATTTCTCCGGAAGTTTTTTGTTCGGCCTTTTTTACCGCCTCCCGGATATGTTCCATATCATCATTTGTAAGATGCATCTTTAAAAGTGATTTTGCGGCTTTCATTAAAATTCTACCCTTGGCGCGGTCTGCGCGGATTCATCGGCGGCAAAATAGGCTTTTTGATCAAAGCCTGATATGCTGGCAATAATGCTTGCCGGAAACATTCTGATCATCGAATTGTATTCCCGGACCGCTTCATTAAAACGCCGGCGTTCAACGGCTATCCGGTTTTCACTTCCTTCAAGCTGATCCTGCAAAGCCATGAAATTTTCATTTGCTTTAAGATCCGGATAGTTTTCTGTTACAACCAAAAGCCGCTGGAGCGCCGAACCAAGTTCGTTCTGGGCCTGCTGAAAGCGGCTGAACGCTTCCGGGTCGTTAAGAACCTCATCCGAAATATTCATGACGCCGCCGGCTTTTGCCCTGGCTTCCGTAACTTGTGTCAGAACGCCGCTTTCATGGGCGGCATAACCCCGCACAGTCGCCACGAGATTGGGAATTAAATCAAAACGCCGCTGATAGACATTTTGCACCTGGCCCCATTGCGCCTCGACGCTTTCTTCGGCCTGAACCATCTTGTTATAATTCCCTGAACAGAATGAAACGATTATCACTACAAGGACAATAAATCCAATTCCCGCAAATAATAAGTTTCGGCTGCCATTTTTCATAAAATAAAACCTCCATACATACGCTTACTAAAGCAGTACCTAAAAATATAATTATACGAGCTTGTTGCAAAACTCGGTTAGTTTTTTGCCCAAGCTCCTGCATTTTCTCGCCTAAAGGCTGCGAAACATGCATTTTTTAAAGGTTGCTGTTGCAAAAACTGGAGTTTTGCAACAGCCTCATACATAAACGTAATAATAATTAAAATTTTATTCAAGTCAGGATGAACGAATAAGAGAAATCTTTGAATGCGGTACTTAATGAGTTCAATAATGTTCCTCTGTGTTGATGCTATGCTTTTCCTCTGTGTAAATGCATTTTTTTCCGAATTTTTGTTCATTTTTTTCCTATTTTCACACAAATGAAACTTGACAAAGAGAACATGCAGGTATACTATAATGCATGTGCGTTTACGTACACATTTACTAAAATTAATAAAATCCGATATATTCAATAAAAAATCCTTAATTAACTAAACATTTATTGTGGGAATATTCTCCGTTTTTGGACAAAATGCCGGAATTTTCCGGTTTTTGTGTATGGCTGTTCTTCTATAAGGACAGTTTAGAATTCGTGATTAATCGTACCAGGAAGGACGAAACATCACACAAGGAGTTTTTTCATGATGAAAAAAATCTTGCTTTCTCTTTTTCTCATTTTTTTCATTTTCGGCGCGGTTTTTGCCAGAGGAAACACTGACGCGGATTCCGGAAAAATCGTCATTGGTTTTTCCCAGCGAAGACTGGCGGGAAGTGATTGGTGGAAGACATTAATCCAGGGTGCGACTGACAGCGCCGCGGAAGAAGGCGTGGAATTGATCGTCCTTGACGCGAACGGCGATACGGTTCAGCAGAATGCGGATGTTAACACCCTTATTAACAGGAATGTATCGGCAATTATTGTTAATCCTAATGATCCCTTGGGACTTACTTCTTCGATCAATGCGGCGGTTAATGCCAAGATTCCCGTTATTGCGGTAAACTGCGCTTTGGACGCAAGTCTCGCCAGAAAGATTTATGGTTACGCTGTAGAAGATGAAACCGCGGGCGGCGCGCAGGGCGGATATGTTTTGGCGAAGAGATTTACTGAAAAATATCCCGGCGTTAGGTCCACCAAGGGCGTAATCATCGGCGGAAATCCTGGCGATGTTAACACCGAAAACCGCGGCTCAGGCTATATTAAAGGCTGGGAAAGATGGAATAAAGAAAATCCTGATAAAGCGGTCAAGATCAACTGGCTGCCTCTCCAATATGGAAACTGGCTGCCCAATGACGCCATGCCGGTAATGCGTGATATTGCTACCGCTCACCAGGATTTGCAGGTTGTTGTCAGCTTGAGTGACGTAATGCACGCCGGTATTGTTCAGGCTTTGTCCGCCGCCGGCTTGTGGCCCAATGTTATTATGGCCGAGTACGATGGTTACCAGACCACGGTAAAAGAAATGCTGGATGCCCCCAATGGTCCTGTCCAGGTTATGACAACCAACGAACCTTATTCCCAAGGGTATGATGCCGTAAAGATGGCAATGCGCGCGATTAAGGGCGGAAAACCTGAAGGAACCGTATATGTTGAAACCTCAACATTTAGTACTGATGAAGCCGCAAAATACTATAATCCCTCACAAGTACTGATTATTACCCGGCTGGTAGGCAAATAATTTTTTCTCTTAAGAACTACAGGGAACTGTTTCGGAATCTATCGTATTCCGAAACAGTTGTTTTTTAAATAAAACGGGTTTCCCGTTTGCATTTTAATGTATGCATGGAATTGTTCATCACAGTTCCCATGTAAGGAGTTTTTCATGAGCCAAAATTTAGAATCTTGTGCCGATTCTGCTGAAAAGGAACCGCTGCATTTTCAGCTTGCTGTCGCGCCGGAAAGGACTGACAGGATACAGAAATTGTATGAGTATGTTACGTCTCAGCCGGCCGGGGTTGATATAGAACGGGCAAGATATTTTACGGAATCCTACAGGAAAACGGAGAAGTATCCTCAGATTATCAGAAGGGCTAAGGCGTTTGAACATGCTCTTGATAATATGACTATTTACATATTACCCGGAAGCCTGTTGATGGGCGGACATGCATGCAAACCGAATTATTCACCCCTGGCGCCCGATTTTTCCACAGACTTTATCAAAAATGAAATTATCGGCGGCAATCCCTTTTTCCTTCCGGAACGCCCGTCGGATAAATTTCAGGTTGATCCTATGATAATACCGGAGTTAAAAGACATAGCCGCGTATTGGGACGGGAAAAATCATCAAGCCCATGTGTACGCGCTTTTGCCTGAGGAAGTATTGACAGCCCAGGATAAAATCGGCGTTATCAATGATCTCAATTATGTTCAGGGCGGTGACGGGCATTTTGCGCCTCCGTACAAATGGCATATCGAACATGGTCTTAGCGATGTCATTAAGCAGGCAAAAGAAGGACTGGAAAAGGCGGATCCCACTACCAATGAAGGATTGGACAAAAGATCTTTCTATAAGGCTGTCATCATTTCTTGTGAAGCCGTAATCAGATGGGCTCATCGTTATGCTGATTTAGCCGAAGAAACGGCGGCAAAAGAAACCGATGACAAACGGAAAAAAGAACTTCTCAATATGGCCGCCGTCGCGAGAAAAGTTCCGGAATTTCCCGCGGAAACCTACCATGAAGCCCTTCAATTGGTAACCTTTTTGCAGTTAGCCGTGCAGGTAGAAGACAATGCCCAGGCGACTTGTCCCGGACGTTTTGATCAGGTCATGATCGATGTATACAGGCGCGATATTGCCGCGAACAGGCTGACATACCAAACCGCCCTTGAGCTTATGGAAAATTTCTTCATCATGCTTTCCCAGGTTGAACGGGTACGCAGCTGGGTTGATACACAGTTCTTCCGAGGCAAGCCGATATTCCAAAATCTGACAATCGGCGGTCTTGATCCCAAAACGGGTGAAGATGCTGCCAACGAAATGTCCATGCTCATTTTGGACGCGATTCAGAATACCCGGACAATACAGCCTTCGCACTATGCAAGATGGAATGAAAAATCTTCTATGGCGTATAAGAAAAAGGTTGTCGAGACCATACGGCTGGGAACCGGTTTCCCCGCGGTATCCAACGACAGAATGTACATGGAAGCCATGATGAACCGCGGTTACAGCGAAGAAGACGCGGCGAACTATTGTATCATAGGCTGCGCCGAACCCGGACCTCCGGGCTTAAGAGGAGGCCGAACGGGCGCCGCTTGGTATTCTTTGGCAAAATGTATGGAACTTGCCTTGTACGGCGGAAAAGATCCGAACAGCGGCGTGTGTCTGCTTAAAAATTCCAACGGCAAAGATCTTAGCAGTTTTACAAAATACGAAGAACTGTGGGAATCTTTTATTGAGCAGGCAAAATATTATCTTCGCCTTCATGTTATCCTTGATCAGGTTATTGACAAAGAATATGAAGAATACATTGATGAACCTTTCAGCGCTATTCTTGCCTGTCCCGAAACAACGCTGCCCCGCGGAAAATCCATCAAAAAAGGCGGCGCAAAATACGATTTTACCGGGAACCAGACAATCGGCTTAGCGGTTGTCGCAAACAGCCTTTACGCCGTCAAAACACTGGTTTTTGACGACAAAACTATTTCCGGCGCGGAGCTGCTACATGCCCTGGAAACAGACTTTACCGATATGACAACAGATCCGACCGGACCCATGATTCAGCAAATGTGTCTTTCTGTTCCCAAATACGGCAATGATGTTGATGATGTTGATTTTATTGCCAGGGACGCGCTGAGAATGGTTTGCGATGAATTCCCTCAGTATAAAAACACAAGATACGGCAGGGGACCAATCGGCGGCCACTTCCAGGCGTCAACAACAACCGTTTCTTCCAACACTCCGTTCGGTAAATCCGTCGGGGCTACTCCGGACGGCAGAAAGGCGGAAACTCCGCTTTCCGACGGACAGTCGCCTTTCAGGGGAACGGATGTTTTGGGTCCGACCGCCGCGGTAAGTTCTGTTTCAAAATTGGAACTGAAATATCTTTCTGAAGGATCATTGTATAACCTGAAACTAAGTCCCGCGGACTTAAAAGATTAGGAGGCCTAATATGTCGGAAAATGTACAGGAAGCACAATTCGGGAAAGGATTGGAACGCCTTGTTAACTTGATAGATTTTTATTTTGATAAAGGCGGAATGCAAATGCAGTTCAACGTTGTGTCCCGCGAAACCCTGCAAAGGGCGCAGCAGGATCCAAACAAGTACCGCAGCCTCATCGTAAGGGTTGCCGGCTACTCTGCTTATTTTGTCGGCTTGGATAAGACTGTTCAGCAGGACATTATCGAAAGAACCGAGGAAAGATTGTAATCCTCTGCGGAACCTCTGAATCTTTCTCTTCGTTCGGGGGTTCCGTTTTATAGAGAGAGGAAATTGCAAAACTTCAGTTTTTTTTTGCAATTTCAACCTCTTAAAAATGCGTATTTCACAGCCTTTAGGCGCGAAATCGCATGAGCTTGTGCAAAACTAACCGAGTTTTGCAACAAGCTCGAGAATGTAGAATTATGAGGTTTCGCAATGACTGAACGTAATTCCCGGCAAAGGGAAGGGTTAGTGTTTAATATACAGCGTTGGAGTATTCACGACGGTCCTGGTGTAAGAACGGTTGTTTTTTTGAAAGGATGTCCCATGCGCTGTGTTTGGTGTTGTAATCCCGAATCTCACAAGACATATAACGAACTGGTATTTTTCAAGGATAAGTGTATTGACTGCGGCCGTTGTATTTCCTGTTGTCCAAACGGGGCTATCGAAGTAATGGAAGGCGTCCGCCGTATCGACAGAAAAATATGTACTGATATTTGCTACAACGAAAGGCTTCATGTTTTTCCCTGTACCAAACAGTGTTATGGAAAGGCTCTTTCTTCCGCAGCCGAGTTAAAAACGGTTGATGATGTTATGAAAGAGGTAATGAAAGACGAACTCATGTACAAAAAAAGCAGCGTAGGCGGATTAACACTGTCCGGCGGTGAGGCTGTGATGCAGCATGAATTTTCACTTGCTCTTTTCAAATCCGCGAAAGAAAAAAATATTTCAACGGCGATGGAGACTTGCGGTCTTGGCGCGTGGAATATGTATGAACAACTCATGGAATATATTGATTATCTTTTTTTTGACATAAAAATCTGGGACTCCGAAAAGCATAAGAAGTATGTCGGAACAGATAATAAAGATATTTTGGAAAACGCGAAAAAAGCATCGTACTGGATGTCCGGCAGGGGCAAAGATTTTATTGTGAGAATTCCTGTGATTCCGACTATTTCCGAAATCGATGATTTTGAAATGATATTGAAATATATCAAAACGGAATGTTCACCGGATGTTTCGGTAGAAATAATGCCTTATCATCGTTTGGGCAGAGGAAAATACGCTGATTTGGGAATGGAATATGGCTTAATGGATCTTGAACCGTTCGCTAAGGATGAACTGGCAAAGTATACAGAATTATTACATTCTTACAATTTTAAACCTTTATAGGTTTCTGAAAAGGTTCTCATAATATGCATGACAAACTGTTGTTGGAATTATGTAAATTGGACAAAAGTTATCCCGGTGTTCACGCTTTGGATAATTTTTCGTTGAGTTTGAATAAAGGTGAGATTCACGGACTCTTGGGACAAAACGGCGCGGGAAAATCGACGTTGGTAAAACTTCTCTCAGGCGTCGAACGTCCGGATTCCGGTGAAATTATTCTTGAAGGAAAGCATCTCTCTTATCATGGCCCGCAGGGAGCGCAAAAGGCGGGAATTTTTACCATATTTCAGGAGTTAAGTTTGATTCCCGCCTTATCTGTGGCGGAGAATATTTTCATCGAATCGCTGCCGAAAAACAAACTGGGCATGGTGGACTGGAAGGAAATGAACAAAAAAGCCTATGAGATCATGACATGGCTTGGTTTTCCTTTGGACGTTAAGCTGCCGGTAAAATCTTTGAGTATGGCCCAGAAACAGTGTATTGAGCTTTGCAAAGCCCTGCGGCATGAAGCAAAAATTATCCTGTTGGATGAACCCACCGCGGCATTGCCGAAACCGGAAGTGGAACGTTTTTTTGAAATCCTGCGGAATCTATCCGCCAAGGGAATCACCTTTATTTTTATCTCACACCGCCTGGACGAAGTACTGGCGCTCTGCAAAAAAGCGACTATTTTACGGGATGGAAAAAAGATTGAGACTTTTGAACTGGAAGGACTCGAAGAAAAATTTCTTGTCAAAGCGATGATAGGCCAGAATCTGCAAACTTCCATAATGAACAGCGCGTTGGAAGGAACAGCCGTCCGGTTGGGAAACGGCGGTACTTCGGAAGTGGTGTTATCCGCTAAAAATTTAGGCAATGGAGCTTATGTAAAGGACATAAGTTTTGATCTGCACAAAGGTGAAATTCTTGGAATTACAGGATTAGTCGGAAGCGGACAGAACGAACTTGCCCTTATGCTTTTTGACGGCGCGCCGTTGAAAGAAGGTTCTCTTACCCTTGACAATAAACATGTCCGTATTAAGACTCCGGAACAAGCGGTAGATTACGGCATTGGGCTGCTTCCCGAAGAAAGAAAAACACAGGGTTTGGTTTTGCCTTTATCCATTACTCATAACATGTCATTGGCGAGCTTAGGGAAATTCAGCAGGTTTTCCGTTATGAACAAGGTTAAAGAAACGCAGACCATCGATGCTATCGCGAAGAATGTCAAACTGAAATGTTCGGGAAATTATCATCAAGCGGTGGGCGCCCTAAGCGGAGGAAATCAGCAAAAAGTTGTTTTCGCGAAATGGCTCGTCAGTAATTGCAAAATATTGATTTTTGCCGAGCCGACCCGCGGCGTTGATGTCGGCGCCAAAGAAGAGATTTATCAATTGATCAGGCGTTACGCGGAAGATGGAAATTCCGTCATTCTGATAACAAGCGAAATAAGTGAAGCCATTATGTGTGATCGTATATTGATAATGCATCAAGGCAGGATCAGGGGAAGAATTTCCCATGATGAGATTAAGTCTGAAGATGAGATTTTAAATTTCTATCAATAAGAGAAGTAGTGAGGTTGTTTATGTCCGGAGATAAAAACATTATGAATGTTATTAAGAATACCGCCGTTAAGATATTTTCTAATTATCTTGTTATCGTTTTAGCGCTGACTGTGGTGATTGGCTCCATTGCTTCGCCGTATTTCTTTTCATCAAGAAATATCGGAAATATTCTACAGTTTTCGGCTATCATTTCCATAATAGCGGTCGGGCAATTTTTTGTCATTGTTACCGGCGGCATTGATTTATCGGTAGGATCTGTCGCCGCTTTTTCTACGGTTATTTCCGCGGTACTCATGGCAAACGGGTATCCTTTCGGACTTGCGTGTCTTGTTTCCTTGCTGCTGTCTTCCTTGTGGGGCTTATGTAACGGGATGCTCATAACAGGCCTTAAGATAACGCCGTTTGTTGCCACACTGGCGACTCAAAGTATTGTCAGGGGCTGCGCGTATCTTGTCCAGTCAGGCAGTTTAATCGGTATCCATAACGAACGGTTTATTTGGGTGTTTTCGGGAAAATTATTCGGAATTCCCAATCCGGTTATTTTGTTTGTTTTAGTAATGCTTGCCGCGTCATTTTTAATGAATTTTACTACTTTCGGCCGCAGACTGTATGCTATCGGGGGAAATGCCGAGGCCGCCCGGCTGTCGGCCATTCCGGTAAAACGTTCATTGCTGACTGTTTATGTCATAAACGGGTTCCTGTCGGGACTTGGCGGTTCGGTTTTGGCGGCGCAGCTTACCCAGGGCAGTTCCCTTCTTGCGAAAGGCTACGAGCTTGATACCGTCGCGGCGGTTGTAGTCGGCGGCGCGTCACTTTCCGGCGGTACCGGAGGACCGGTCGGTTCTGTCATCGGCGGATTAATTATTTATTCCATTACCAATATTATGAATTTGCTGACAATTCCTTCAGAACCGCAGATGGTCGTAAAAGGATTGATGATTATTCTTGCTGTTACCATGATTGGTGACGGTTCCAGGAAAAAACTTCGCCTGTTTAAGAAAACGAAGAAGGCTGAATAATTTGCTTGTGAAAAAAATTCTCTCTACCAATTGACTTTCGCGCGAATTTCGCTTATCCTTATTGGTATAAAAAGAACGATTTGGAGGTTTTATGAAAATCGCAATTAACGGTTTCGGCCGTATTGGGCGGCTTGTGTTTCAGGCTCTTGTAGGACAGGGTTTGCTCGGAAAAGATAAGAT
>QMCD01001056.1_pt1 | contig 23841 bp, 15 predicted proteins | sample 1821841 | NCBI WGS metagenome assembly QMCD01 (sample SAMN01991225, study PRJNA193472) | Termite gut metagenome, whole genome shotgun sequencing project. | isolation source: worker | host: Macrotermes natalensis | reverse complement strand
CCAGGCAAGATTTCCATTTCGCTCGTCCTTAATTTCGTACGCATTTTTCTTGCGTACTCATGAGGAGACGCATACAATCAAAAAAATCTGCAAACAAGTAGCAAATATTAGCAGTGTACCCTTTTTCTGCGTCATTTCAAGGAGATTCTTTGAGGAGAACTAAGATTCCCGGGGTCGATGCTTGGCCTATGTTAGATATGTTCTTAAAAAAATTTGGGTTGCGGCAATCCTTCTTGGCTAAAAAATGTGGGGTACGACCGCAAATCCTTACTGACATCAAGTCAGGCCGTCGGTATTTTTCCAAAAAGATGGCTGATGCTTTGTTGGCGGCCAGTCAAGGCGAACCCTGGGAGTTCTGGGTGCGTCATATGCTGGATAATGCCTTTAATCCCCCAAAGTATGAAGGATTAGAGGAATTTTTTGAGGATATGGACGAAGATGCACCCGAAGCAACAAAGGTGCCGATGAATAGCCTCCCGATACTTACGACACCCTGCCTTGGTGATCCTTTTGAATCAAACGCGTATTATGGAGAACGTATCAGTGTTGCGGAAGCCATCGCCGAACTAGCCCTTTCGACAGAACCAGCATATGTCCTACGTCTTCATTCCGACGATGTCTTCAAGCGGCTCCGAAGTGGCGATTTGCTTCTTGTTTCGCAAACTGCTGATGCCGAAAAAGAAATAATGGTGGTGGATCATATGGGTATGCTAAAATTGGCGCGCTCGCTAACCCATTCCAGAATTTTCTATGGCTTCTCCGACTATAAAGAACGCAAAGAAGGGTGGCTTGCCCTTGATTCCGGGATTTTGTTGCTAGAGGCCGAACCTGTTTCTTGTGTTATTGGTATCGTGTGGGCTGATTTATAACGTTTTATAGCTATGATTCCCTACAGTATAATATAACTCATTTTTCGAATAATTTTCCTCGAAAAACATCAGGAGTAAGCCGTGGCGCATGGGAAGAAATCTTCACCCCTCAATAACGCCGTATTACCGTCGCAAGAAACGATTTCTTCTGACGATCAGCACAGAAATGCATTGAACTCGGATGATAATGAAACAGAAGATTCCTCCTGGTGGTCTTCAATGGATAGTATTTTTCCTGAAGAATCGTTGCAAGGAACTGTTTCTCCGATTGATAAACATGAAAACATATTGAATGCTATTCAAAATAGAATCGCATATTCTTCATGGTGGTCTTTGATTGAGATTTGCTTAGAAAAACCACTGAACGGCTTGATGGAAAAACGTGGCGGCGCATTGATTGACACCGTTAAAACGGCTTTGGCAGATAGAATGCGGAAATACTGCGACCCTGCTCTTTCATGGACGGACTTTGCCGCCCTGGAAACAGGCATGGAGGTGCGCCGCAATCGATTTTCCCCCGAATTTGCACGAAAAATCGCTCTGAATGAGGGGTATTCGGATGCGAGGATACGGCATTATGCCTTCAAACCTATGGATAATCGCTGGTGCTACTATACACAGTCACGTCCAATATGGAACGATCCAAGGCTAAAGCTGGAGGAGTGGCGAAAAGCAGGGAATGAATTCTTCGTGACCCGTTCCAATCGGCTCAAGGGCGACGGAGGCGTCCCCGCATACTATACACGGCATCTTGGTGATAGTTCCCTTTTGCTTGCTTATGCCTATTTCTTCCCTCTTTTCATTGAAAAATCCACAGGCTTGAGGCGACGCCCCAATCTATCGCGGAAAATGACAAGCTATCTCGCAAAACTCGGTTTTGAAGAACCGGCGATGAATTGCGAATTAGCCTCGTTGGTCTGGCATCATGTGCTTGCTGTCACCTATTCTCCCGCGTATTTTGCCGAAAACGCGCTTGACTATCAAGACGGGTATGTAAAAGTCCCATTTCCATTTCCCAGCGATAAAATCGGTGTAACCGTTGACGATGCTCGACGCAGTCTTGCGGAATCAGCCGCCCTCGGCGGGGTTATCACCCGCCTGCTCGACACAGAGAATCAGATGGAAGGAATAACTTTCGGGGAACTCCGCACGGAGTTCCTCGGTATGGCTCGCTTGGAGCGCGAGCGTCAGAAGGGTGACAAATGTACCGTGTGCGATGAAATTCCACTGAAAGATTGGGGGAGGAAGAGTGAACGAGGCGCGGTGCTTCCGGGATTTGGCCCTCACGTTGAACGGAATTACAATGATTTTGAGCGCTTTTGCATTGAATCCGGTGCTTTGGCTCAGGGGGTGCATACAGGAGCCGCCTTCTCAGCGTTGGGGGGGGAGACATACGACGTTTATTTAAATGGTGACTGGCGATGGCGGAATATTCCATCAAAGGTGTGGAAATATACGATTGGCGGATACCCAGTTTTGCAGAAATGGCTTTCCTACCGCGATATTTCTATCACTAATCGTGGGTTGTCGTCCGCTGAAATGGAGTATTTCGCGGTGCTGGTGCGCCGCTTGGCCGCTCTGTGCCTGCTGGAGTCTCGATTGAACCGGAATTATGCTGTAATTCGGGATTGCGCGGGCAGTGAGTGATATACCGACGCGTCTTGAAAATTCGAGAATCCGTTTCCCTAACCTCAATCAAGCACGGCGCGATTGGGATTGACTTCTCGAAAACTAAACTAGCATCGGTATATGGCTAAAATAGAGGCATTTTTTGGGTATTCCGTCATTTTTGACAAGATTTGGCAAATTGAGGGAAAACCACGCTATTTTGGCGTGAAAATCGAGATCTGACGCGATGAAGGCTCATTTAAAGAATAGGCGTAAGCTGTTTTTCGAAAATACATTGCAAAAGAATACCTGCGAATCTTGAGATAGTGGGGTTATCTGTAGCTAACCCCACCATCTGTAGGTTCGCAGGAACGGGGAAAAATGGCAAAAATATCCTGTTTTCCGATGCAATTTGAACCACTCTTAAAAATCAGTTTTTGTTGTCGCTGTTGCAAAATACATTCATTGCGACGATGCCGCAAATAGCTAAGAAAATGCAAAAGGATCATTCGCAGGACACCCTGGATAATATGAATCCGATTACTCAAACAAACGTACAATTGTAGTACTAATGCACGTTTGCTATCTTTGAATACGCCTTACGGATGCCGACCACCACCCTCTCAGCGTCTTCTTCTAAGTTATATCTTCCATAGGAAATACGGATTGAGGATTTTGCCCGCTCCTCGGCAAGCCCCAGCGCCAGTAAAACGTGTGAGGGTTCATCTTTTCCGGAGTTGCAGGCGGAACCAGTGGAAACGCAGATTCCCCACAAGTCCAAGAGATGCAACATCGCTTCGCCGGATACATGCGGAAAGGTGACGGCGAGCATTCCAGGCAGGCGTGATACGGCCTCGCATTGGATTTCGACGCCCGGAATAGCCTCGCGCAATCCGCGTGCTGTCGATTCGGCCAAAGAAACCAGCTTCGCGCGAACCTCGCCCATGCCGGTTATGCTCTCCTCCAGCGCCGCTCCGAGGGCGACGACTCCGGCCACGTTCTCCGTCCCCGCTCTTTGCCCATGTTCCTGCCCGCCGCCAAACACCAACTGCGGTAAGGATGAAACGGAACGGGAGAAAAGAAAACCGCACCCCTTCGGCCCATGAAATTTATGGGCGGAGGCGGTCAAGAAATCGACATGAAGAGCCGAGACGTCGACGGGAATATGACCAAGCGCCTGCACTGCGTCGGTATGGAAGAAAACGCCCCGCCCTTGCAGAAGGTGCCCGATGTCGGCGATGGGTTGAAGCGTTCCCACTTCGTTATTGGCGAGCATCACCGACACAAGCTTCGTGTTGGGATGGATTGCCGACGCGACCGCTTCAACGTCGATCACGCCCTGGTTGCTTACCGGCAAATACGAAACGTCCACACCTCTTTTTTCCAGAGCCCGGCAGGCATTCAGGACGGAAGGATGCTCAATCGATGTGGTGACGATATGGATGGCTTCACCCCGGAACCGGTCGGCTATGCCCCGAAAAACCCACGAGTTCGCCTCGGATCCCCCAGAGGTGAAGATGATTTCGGACGGCTCCGCCCCGATGGCGGAAGCCGTTTGCCGTCGCGCTTCCTCTATGGCCCTTTTCGCTCGCGAACCGATGGAATACAGGCTGGAGGCGTTGCCATAGCTCTCGCGCAGGAACGGGAGCATTTGTTCCAGGGCATGGTCGGACATTCTAGTGGTGGCGGCGTTGTCCGCGTAAATCACGTTCTCCCTCTCTCCTTTCAGAACAGCGTGCAGCCCTGCTCCTTGAATTCCTCCAGTTTGGCAAGCAGGAACTCCACATCAACCTCAAGGTATCCGGCAAGACAATCGAAACAATAGAAATGCCTGGAATCCGCATCGAGCATTTTTTTAGTCAACCCGATTTCGTTTTTGCTCAAAGCTTCTTTTCCGCAAACATAACAATTTTTCTTCTTCACGGAATCACCTGATTTCCTCTGATCCGGATCTGACCTCGAACTTCGGAATATCCTTTCCGCTGTACTCCACATCGAGCAACCCGAGCTGCACCTTGATCGTATCCCTCATCTTCCGCGCTCGGCGAAGGCAGTATCGTTCGAATATGCGGCCTTCAATGTCGCTCGCGCTTCGGATATGCGGAAAAAGCAATTTTAGATAGGCTGTGGCTATGCGTTTAACGGCCTCCGTGTCGCGGGTGTCGGCCGCATCGGGAACCACCACAAGCTCGTCCACGACGGCTCGGTAACTCATATCGTCACGGAGTTCATGCATAATGGAGCAGAAATATTCGGAATTTAGAGCCCATCCCGATACTTTGAGATCGTCGTTCATGCGGGGGATGTTCCAGCCCTTAATGAAGCCGTGGAAACGTTCTATCAGAGCTGACTCATGAAAAATTTCCGGCAGCTCCACGAACATATTACCATGACCGTCCGATTCCATCGTCTCCTGTTTGATGTTGCCGCAAAGGATGACGCCGGCGTCGGCGGTTCCTTCGTAGTTGCCGACGGTGTATATGCCTGACTCGAGATATCCTTTGAGCGCGGCGCGCATCTCGTCGACGTTCGTGAAGGAAATGGTCTGCACCTCGTCAAGCGTGATGAAGTCATTGCCGGACACCAGCCCCTCGACGCGCCTGTTTTGATCGTAGAACATCTTCGCGCGGCTCATCACGCCGCCGCTGGAAAGCCAGCCGAAGCGGCTGACGCGGCCGAACAGATATGATTTTCCGGTCCCCTTCGGAGCTAGCTCGATAAGATTCAACCGCTTCTCCACAAACGGAAGCAGCCGGGTGAGCATCGTCAGTTTCTTTTCCTCATCGTCCTGGTAGCCGTCAGCGTTGTAGTCCACTGCTCCAAGCAGAACGTCCAACCACTGGGCTAAGGTGAATCCGCGGCGGGCCTCCTTGAAATAATCGATGTCGATGGTGTAGGGGCAGAAGCTCTTGAACGCGGTCAATTTGATTTTTCCGTGGTTCGCCCCCTTCGCCTTGGTTCTGGAAAAGGTGACATCGAAATCGTCGGGCTGACGGTAGCCGATTTGCACCATCCCCCACGTTTCCCGACCGCCCACCAGATCGTCCTTGCAATCCCGCCACACTTCGTCTTCTATAATGGTGTCTTTGCTGGACAGTCCGAAGTCGGGTAGGGAAAAAGACACTTCCCCCGTCTTGATATCGATGTCGGCAGAGACCTTGGCGAGAAACCTCACCCGTTCCTGTTCTTTTATCACCCGGTTCTTTATCGCCGTCCAGTCATCTTTGCGCGGCAGATACGTCCGCACGAAGTTAAGTACTTCTTCTGTGTCGAATGCGCCGTTCTCGTCCTCGAACTTCTTCAGGAGCCAATCTCGCATGAAGGACGGCAGGCTCAGTGAAGAGAAGAAGTTGCTTTTCTTGAGATCCTTGAACACGACCATTTCGTCAAAGCTATTTCTGAGTTCTTCAATCACGGGCAGCACCCCTTAAAACAGGCTATCAAAAGAGTCGTCGACCTTGGCGCTCTTGCCTTGGGCCTTAATGGAAATTTCATTTATCAGGTTGTCCCCCGCATACACATGGGCCGAACGAACTCCGGCCCGCCGGAGGCCGGACAGCCTTGCGGTATAATGGTTGTCGTCTGTCCGTTCCGCCGGATAACGCTTGCCATCCAGCTCAACGGAGACATCCTCCAAGGGAGAGTTGCAGAACAACGTTATCATCGCGCCCAGACGGGAGTCGACGGTCACTGTCTCTTCGACCAGTTTGACGGCGACGTTGGCGTCCTTCAGGGAAAGCTCGATGACCGGGACGACGACCTCCTCCAGGGCGGCTCCTCCGTGAACCTCCACATTCGCCGCCCGGCTTCCCTTGAAGCGTCCGTAATCGGCAAGGACGAGATAGTTGTTCTCCTCCACCGCATAGGGAAGATCATCATGGGGCTGAAACAGTTTGCAGCAGCGTCCGGAATGTTCGCCGACTGTATCTGTGTTGTATTTTTCCTCCTGCCTGCGCAGGACGGCGAGCCGCGATGCGCCGTGGTCGCTGACGATCAGAAAGCGTTTACACCGCCTGAGAGCAAGCATTGTCGCCGCCTTGTCCATCATCGTCGTAATGATGGACAATTCTTTGGCCAGATGGAGGGGCAGTTCGTTGGTAGTAAAATTATACCCGCCCACGCTGTTGTGTTTGACGTCGTCCAGTTCGTTGTTCTTTTCCTTGCTGCCAGGCCAGATATCATAGAATTTCCTATTGATGTCTGTGACGGTCGGCAGTTCCGCCCGGGCGATATTGATACGCATCGAGAGCCCCTTCTTGCGTGACAAGGCCTCTATCAAGGCAAGATACTCCACGCCCAGAGCATCCAGCCAATACAAATGCGTGCCGTTTTTGTCGACCTGCTCGACAATTGCTTCTCGGGTGGGCAGAGGGTTGAAGGGTCGCGAACGGGCAAACTCGGCGACTTTTTCCAGAAACTCTGGTTCAATCCTGTTGGATAATTTTTGTCGTTTATACGCTTCGAAATACTCTGTCAGTAATTCGGCGAGATTGGGGCAGGTGAACGTATATTTTTTCAGATACGCCGCCAATGCCGGGTAGATGTTTTCCAGATGCGGAACCGGCTCGTTTTTCGAAACCCATCCGATGATTTCCTCGCGCTCCGCCCCCGTACCGTCTGTCAGCCGGTAAATGCTTTCGGAGCTTACCCGGCGGTTGTTGACCACAAAATCGGCGATATCCGATTCGGGGAACTTCTCGACCAGTTCGCAGCGTTCCTTATAGAAAACGGCGAAACGGGCGTCCCGAGGGGAAATTTCGATTATTTCATTCAGGATGTTACGAGCGAAATCCTCGAAGCGTTCCGTCGTATCCAATACAAAACGCAGATAGCTGTTTTGAAGGGATCCGCTCTGACTTTTGAGACGGATGAAATAGAGCCAGCTCTGGTAGTCCCCGTCCGCGATGCGTTTGTAGAAATCCGTCTCGGGATTGCCGCCCAGTCCCTGTTTATCGAACACCGCGTCAAGCGATCCTCCGGATTGGCTCAGTTCCTTCAACAATTCGGCCCAAAAAGCGTCGCTGCCGCAGGAGCGCTCTGGAGTAAAGCCGCGTACCAAGGACTTGATGCCATCATAGGCGCTGCGTATCGAATGCACGGTGAACAGAGCCTTGTCAAGGCTGACAGCGGTGGCAACGGCGATATTGCCGTTGCGGCCGTTCTCCATCGCGGCGAGCATGGCCTTAAATCCGCTCAAGGCCGGCAAGCCGATGGAAGGAGCGGCAAGAGTAAACGACAAATCGCACTCGGCATTATCCACAACGCTGTGCCGGCGATCGTCGAAACGCGGATCCGATTCCAGCCCCGCAATCAACGAAGAAAGCCCGCGAAGCAACAGCACAACCCGAGCTCCTCCGACCTTGAGATCCTTCAGCCTCGATGCAACTCTCGCGGCCTCGCCGATCCCGCGCAGCGCAAGATATTCGCCAAGCCCGGTCACGACGAACTTCTTGCCCTTCTCGTTCACATCGGCCGACTCGATATAGTCCAGCAGCCCGTCCACGTCGGGGATCTTGTCCTCACCGGAGCAAAAGCCGCTCATCGGGACGCAATCCAACCCACGCACCTTCAATTCGTCCAGCACCGATGTATACCGCTTATCGCCGACGAACAGAAAATACGGTGCATTGGTTCTGGACCGCAGATAACTTTTTACCGAGTCCATATACATATGTTCTCAATCTCCGGCCGTCAGTATTTCGATGCCCACCGTCATGTTGTCCTTGACCAACTGTTTCAGATATTGCTTCAGCCTGGCGTCATCCATTCCGTCTATTTTCTCAAGAACCTTGTCGCTGCCGCCAGCCTCGTATTCGGCATTGGCCAACTGCTCAATTCTGGCCTTGACGCTCGGGTTGTCGCGCCAGTCGTACACCTCAACGGGAAGTCGGCTCAGCGCCTCCCGAACTGTATTAAGATTGGGCAGAAGGGCGCTGTACGAGCCGACGATGTCCCGTTTGAATGCCGCATCCCGCCGGGTCTCGTCGGAAAGGAGAGCGAACAATGTAGCCTTGTCGAGATATTCGAGGGCATCCTTGATTTCGGACTCGGTGCCCGTATTGCGGTTGAGCGTGCCAAAGGTCTTTTTCGCCTGCGGATATTCCTCAGGGGGAACCAGACAGAGAATAGGCGTTCGATGACGGGTTGACCATTCATCGGGGTTTTTCGTTCCCGTCTTGTCTTTCCATAAAAGAAAAAGCTGCGATTTCAGCTGCTTCTCGCGGTATTTTTCGGCGGCTTCTTTCACTTTGATGTTGCAGCTGGTTTTCGGTAAGTCGAAGAGACCTGTTCCGACATGGGATTTCACCTCGGCGATTTCGTCGGGTCCAAGGTCCTCTAGATACGCTGCATAGACTGTGGCGAATAGCCGCTTGTCATCGTTGAGCAGCTCTCGTATTTCCGCTCCGTGCCCACCCAGTTCGGCATGGAACGTGTTCTGTTGATCGGGGATGATGTCCGTCTGCCGGTAAATTTTGAGAAGGACGTCGAAAACCTTTGCCAGCCCGGGATATTCTGTGAGCAGGGCTTCGTGCGAGATACCGATGAACTTGAGCTTCTCCCGCCATTCCGCGTACGACTTATCTAGGGAGCGGGCGTTTCCGTTCAGAATCGAATTGCTCTCCTTGACCACCCCGTACTCGGTCAGCAGCTTGCGGATTTCGTCTTCACCTGTCTTTTTGTCCCAAAGACAGGCGTGCTTCACATCGAACAGGCGGCGCGTGTCGGCAAGGACGTTGTCCTGGGCTCCGATAGCCTTCGCAAGTTCCATTACTTTGCCGTCCGCGAAGACGCGCAGGTATTCCTGCATGCCTTTCTGACAATTATCCTTGGTTATCAGGGCGGCTAGATCACCAGCAATGGCCGGCTTGGCGGCTGCGGCTTTTCCAATTTCAACAGCATTCCTGTGCGCCGTTTTTCCCTCGGACTGAATAAGCTCTATGTATTTCCGAACCATATCATAGGCTCCGGAGTCGTCGATCTCCTCCAGGCACCAGATGGGAAATTGCATCTCACGCATTTTCTTGGCGACAGCGCTGGCAGCCTGACCGGCGGAGGAACAAGAAGCGGCGGAGACGCCCCACGCCTTTTCGGTGAGATCGTAGAACGCCATCTCGTCGGGCGTCATCTTGACAATATAGGTCGGCTTCGGTGATCTGCCGAAGTGATTGCCGATCATCTCCGCGAGTTTATCCGGCGTCATCTGCTCGTGGCCACCGGAGGAATCGCTATAGCGGTACGATTCGACCCCATATTCCTTCAACAGAAAACCAGTGAGAAACGCGGAGAGGTTGCACGGCGCGAACCCGTATTTGTCTTCAAGAAGGCCGTAAATTTCGCCTATCGAAATCTGCCCGTCTTCGGCAAAAGCCGTCTCGATTAGCCGATCGACAGCGTTCTTTATTTTTACGATGGGCAAAGACGCATTCGCTGGATCGCTCCAATACTCGGCGACATTCCACACGGTCGGCAAAACATGCTTTTCCAGACCGACGACAAGGCGGGTGGCTACCTGGGAAATTCCGCATTGAGCAGACTGCTTCATCCCCGTTGCTTTCAGTTGAACCTCCGTTAACCCCTTGGCGAAGTCGAAAGCACAAGGGAACTTGTTTGTCACTACTGTCTGAAGCGCGCCAGCTACATTCTGGGCGCTACTGAATTTTTCGCCGTCCTGATTGGCGTAGGTGTAGACGACGAACTGACCATTATAGAGGCGGTTTTTCCAATCCTGGTCCAAGACACGTTTAGCCTTGTCCGAATATTCTCGCGACGACGCGTTCTGGTTGCCCTGGTAATAACCCGCCATGGCCGAGAAGTCGACAAACTGCTCGAAAGCCTCCTCTCCCAGAGGAGTAGAGAGAGCGTCGATGAACACAATGCTTTCATATTGCCTGTCCGCCACCGCCGCTCTAAGGAGCTTGCGGAACGCCGCCGCTTCCGCGTCGTCCTTGGCAAAGGCGATTACGGCATGGAAGTTCCAACCGGTGGCTCTCTCACGGAGATTATTGATGGTGCGGGTGAAGTCATCCTTGGTCACGGCGGTGATTTTTCCCGTGCCGGACTCGGATTCGAAACGGAGGCGCAGAGCAGGGGAAAGCGACAACACAGTAGACAAACCGCCCTCGGCCACAAGTTTTCCCGTCGTGCTGTTTTGCCGAACATTCTTCTTGAGACTATCGATTTTCACCTGATCGCCGGCGAGCACGGCGGCGGCGTAGACGTGTCGCCCGTTGCTCATCGGGTTGGAGATGAGAATGCCTTTTTCTTTTAATCCCTTGGCTATGTTTCCCGCCTTGGTATTTCCCTCTAAATCGGGGATTCCCTCGAAAACATAACTCAGATTTTGTTCGGTCGGCTTGAACAGATCGACGCCGCCGCCCAGGCGCTGGTCTATAGCCTGCATGATGAGAATGGCTTTCAAGACAGTTTGTTCGTCTTCGCGCAGATCCCGTTGCTGCGGATAGGTGTCCAGTATCAGGCGGATGTCGGGTGCAAGATTGTCTCGGCCTTTTTCATAGAAAAAATTCCACAACATATCCACCGTGAGAAGCGGCTGCTCGTCATATGGTCCGTTATGTTTGATGAACCATTGAAACGCCTTCACATCGTCCGTGTTCGCCGTCTTGATGAAGTCGAACATGCTCCGCTGGTTAGATTGGAAGGCGGAGGCTATGTTTTTCAAAATCAACGCCGCCATTGGGTGAATCGGCATGATGTCTTTTATCACCTGTTGCTCGGTGATTTCCGCGGCCGCCATGACTTGGGTCCGGGGAATCTTGACGCGGTCGTTCAAATCATCAGCTAAGATACTCCAATCCTTCTTGGCTGCTGGCTTTACATTGAAGGCGTGACCAATGAGGTCGAAAGCGATGTTGTCCGGCAGGGTGATCGGTATGGAGATGAAGCGATCGCTGACTTTCGACTGATTTCCCTTGTCGTTTTCCGCGACGTAGATCCGCTGCGGCTCGTGGGTCACAACGATAAAATAGAATGGTTTGTTCTGGACTAGCGAGGCTATCTTCTGAAATTCGGAGAGGCTCTCCCGATTATTTCTGAAGTAGTCGGAAAATTCATCCCAAATTAGCACTATCTTCGTTTTGTTTTGATCGATGACGTCCGTCAACCAGGCGATAAGCCGGTCGGAGTCAATGGTCAGGGCTGTGATCCCCTCCTTGTCGGCGAGGCGGAAGATGTTGTCGACCAAAGACTTTACTTCACCGCTCTTGCGAAGCGCGGCGATAACCTCGTCAGCCGTTCCCTGAGAGAACAGAACTCCCCATTCTTTATTCCTATTGTTCAGAAGACTGTTGAACATCTGCTTATGGTCGACGTCGTCCAGCCAGGCGATGATGCTCTCTTTCAGCGTGTTCTCGCCGAGATAGCTCAGGTTCATTCGCATCACGGCTTCCTTGACGCTTTCCTGCACGGCGAAGAAAAGATCACGGGCCGACATGATGCCGCCGGAGGCATAGCGATGCGCCACCACGATGCCGCTTTTCTTATGGCCGATCAGTTTCTCGCAGAGATCGCGTTTCTTTTTCAGTGGCTCATAGCTGTTCCAGTAGGCTCGGAGCTCTTCTTCGGACGCTTCGAGGATTCTTCTCAGGGCCAAGGCGCACTGCGATTTTCCCGTACCGTAGGCTCCCTCTATCCATAGCGTCTTGCCGCCGTTTTGTCTGGCCAGGGCTCGCTCCATCCCGGTGAGCATATCGATGAAGGCGGCGTGGGGATAGGTGTTCTCCCAGGGTGCTCCCGCGTCGATGGCTGCGTCGTCGATGCAAGGGAAATATTTTTCATCAACGCTGAAGTATTCGTGATATTTCCTGTGGCTAGCCATTGGCGTTATCCTCTCCGAACAGGTCGAGCACGTCACGGGACGATTTGCCTTCCGCCAGGGTTATCTTTTCCAGATCGTGTGTGAATGACGCGGTTATTAATTCGGGATATTTCGCCGACAAGCCCAAGAGAAGCGGGGTCATCTCCTCGCGATCGAGCCCGAAGATGCGGGTCGGACTGACTCCGTCCCGATCGATGCCGTCGTTCAGGAGCATACCCAGCGTGAACTCTCGGTAGTTGTTGCACTTCTCGGCGAATTTGAACAAGCCGTACAATACTACGCGCGGGTCGCTCACCGAACACTTCGTCCGGACGATGTCGCCCCCCTCGTCGACATGGCCGAAGCGGAGAATTGTGCCGAGATGCGTCTCGGTAATCCGTTTATACGCTTTGGCGACGGATTGCGCCGGTCTCGCGAGCAGTCCGCGCGTGAGAAGCATGTCGACGATGTTTTGCCGGGTATAGACACGGCCGATATCCAGATACCGCACATACCACTCCATCTGCGGATTCGCGGAGACGAGATTGACGAGAATCAATCCCAGAGCTGTATCTGTTTCCCAGCCGATAGAACAGAGGAGTTCGGCGAACCAAGAAAAATGATCTTTCTTCGCCAGATCCGCGTCAGCCAGGAAAACTTTAAATTTTCCTTGTTGATCCGGACCTAAATTATTCCCCTTGAAAAAGGCTTCTCGGTTGTTGAAGAATGCGGCTATCCACTCCCCCTTCGGTGGATGTTCGGAGAAAGAATTGATGGAACGCATTTTCACACCTCCATTTGAAATTTTCAAGGAATCGTAAAGCAAACATCCTCCGGGCAGATTGTGACATTGAAGGCAATGGCGGCAGTCGATGATTTTTATTTTCCCACTTTCAAAAGAGATGCAGTTGTTTCTGCAATTGGCCGCACAAACGCCGCACGCGGTGCAATAGGCGGCCTTGCGAAAAACCTGCCTGAGAATCTTCGCCGCAGACGGATTACTCTTTAATTCTTTTTCCGGTACGATGGCGGCATAGCCATTCTTGGTGCGCTGAACGGACAGTGGAATATTCCAATCGAGGGTCTTTATCCATTCTTTCCATGAGGACGATGGTTCGATAATATTGAATACAGTTTTCCCGTCCCGCGCTTCTTCGTGATATTTTTTGATCGTGTTTTCGACAAATCTTCCGTCAGCTCGGGATTTCCAGGCACCGCGATTCATAAAATCAAAGAAACGTGTGTTCGCAAAGGATTTGTCGCTCGTCTCCTTGATCAAATTGAAATACCGGTCCACCTTCTCGGGATAGGTGATGCGGCGCATGTATTCGCTCAACCCGCCAGCCATCGGGCAGACAAGGCAGCCTGCGCGTGAATTTCCTTTTTTATACGTTTCATTGATGTAAAGATCATTTGCGTAGGAATAAAGGAACACCTCGGCGGAGGTCCATTCCAATATAGGGTAAAAATCATATTGCCCTTCAACTTTTTTCCCATAATTTTCATATTCGTACCCGGCCCGGGTCGCGCTTTCATGAGCCCGGACTCCGACAAAGGCCAGGCCCGTGTAATCATCCTTGCCCGTTATCTCTCGCAACTTCAAGGTCTGCGGCGTACTTTTGTGCACGGAACAACACCAGCGCAGAACACGGGACGGAGGGCCGAACAGCCTCCATGATTCATCGGGGGCGAAACGCGACTGAGCCGTATAGAACGGTATTCCCTCTTCCTCGCACTGCTCTCTGGCCTTTTCGACGGCGGCGTAGGTGTCGGGGAACTCCATTCCTGTATCTCCGAAGACCACCACGAAGCTGCCTTTGGGCAAAGCTTTTTTGACGAGATCCAGCAGAACGAAGCTGTCCTTGCCTCCAGAAAACGCCACGTGGAAGCAATCCAGTTTGCTCCTGTATTTAGCGTAGACAGCCAATATTTTCTTGACCGTGGTCTGTTCTATAACGTCGAGCAGTTCCCGGTTCCTCTCGACCATCATCTCCACATCGACGGGGCGAAGTGATCGTCCGTCTGGCTCGGGCATCACCGGCTGGCCGTCCTCGCCACCAGGAATGAGTATTTCGGGAACGCTGTAGACATTCCCCCCCCTCACTTTCGCGACCAGCGCGCCACGATAATAATAATGGTTCGCTTCCGCCCACAGATACGGCAGGTCAATCCCTCCGTCATACCGCCAATATTTACCAAAACCCAGCACGTCCAGCTCTGGGGCGTAGACGGGGCGTGGTTCCTTAGAGAATCCGGTCGGGGAGGAATTCAGAAGCAGTCCGCCCGTATTTTTGTCGTAGGTTGACGAATACATCTTCATTCTTTCTTTTCGCGCACGACTTTCGCCTTGTCGATAATTTCCTCTATTCTCGCCTTCGTGCATCTGCCCGTATAGCCGCTGTCGGCCAAGAACCGACCCACGGCTTCCTCTGTCAAGGGGAGGTCGGAACAGGCAACGGCGTCGGTCATGATTTCTACATAATCTAGGCCACAGCCCCTGCGGACGACGACCCCTGCGTTCCGCGAATTGACGGTCAGGCTTTCGAAGCGGAATTCGCGGCTGAAACGGCGGCAATAGCTTTCCAGGAGAAACAAATTCCACGCTCTTCCGCAGTCGGGAAAGGCCGCGAAGGTGGTGAAGGATTTAAGCGGGAGGTAATCGCCTTCGATGACCCGCCCAAGAGCTGCGTCGATTCGGCTGACATTGAAGTCGACCCCGGCATCTGAGACAAAATTATCCTTGTCGATGCGAACCATGACCGCGTTCCCTGCCTCCACGGATATCCCGCGCTGGCTTTCACCCGTTAATTCCTCCTGACACCGCGATAGTCCGTCCAGGGAACAGGCATCGATGCTTAGGCAGTATTCCTTCATCAAGGCCAACGTGTCGAAAACTTCGCCCTTGCGGGTGACGGTTCTCCCCCGCATATCGAAGCCGTCCGCGAGGCAGATACGATATGCCGCGTTATGCACCGCCGCGGCTGACAGCTCATAGTTCCGTTCCGCGATTTCTTCGGGGAGCAGATCAGCAATCGAGGCATAGCCGTGAGCCGCGCATGTTCGTGCGGCGGCGTTCCGAATCGCCTCCCTTTCTCCATCGGTTATTTCTATCCGGCTGATATGGGAATACGTCCCTTGACTGTTCCTGATGAAATCCCCGTTCTGTCCGAGAGTCTGCTTTATCCTTTCAATCGGGATATACGGCAGCCGCTCGGCAAACTGGCTGTAGTCGAGCAGCACGTCTTCTCCCCAAGTCCGGAGGATTTCACTCTCTAAAATTCCGCCGATAGAGGAATTAATATGACCGAAACAGTCCTTCTTATGTGATAGATCCGGAAACAATTCGCGGAGAACGATGGCCAGCATATCGCTCGACACAATATTCGCTTCGAGAAGCCATTGTTCATTCTTGCCGTAGAATTCGGCAAAGTAAACGACCCGGGTTCCGTCGAGGAAGTATTTTTCGATCAAAGTACGGATTTTTTCCTTCGCGTTCTTGGGAACGATGAAAATCTTGCCTTCGAAATCCATTCCGCACGAGGCGATGCGAGTTCTCAGCTCTTCGTCGGAAAGAGCAAGCTCTCCATCCAAATCCTCTGCAAAGAAAGAACGAAAACGCACCAACTCTATGGGCGAATTCAAGCGGAAGCCGTTCTGGAAGCGAGCCGACAGCACCCCGATCAGTTGTTTGTTGCTACGCATTGGCCGCAACTGAGCGGCCGGAGCCGGACGCACGGAGCCGACGAGTTGGGATTCGGGTGTATTCAGTGGCTCACCCACGACCTCGACCACCACCAGCTCCGGCTCGTCGGTATGAAAACCATCCGTCAGATCTTGCAGATACCGCATATAGCAACTCAGCGCGGACAAGAGCATCCCCGACATCGTGTTGTTCACCTGACGGTAGTTAGTGGCCGCCCGGAAAACTTCCCAGCAGGCGTCGAGCTCAGCTGGAGTCCTGCAGGCAAAAACATTTATGCCGCGCATTGCGGCGGGAATACAGAGTTTTACCGGAGCAGAGCGGAGGGCATCTATGTACTGCCGAGCCTCGCTTTCCACATACGGTGCCCCTTTCGCGCTCGGCTGCGTCGTCAGCCACGCGATCATGTCATCCGGATTTATTTTATCTGCGGCTGCCTGCCTGATTCCGCTAGCGGATTCCACCTCTTTCTCCTGGATTGCATCCGCACAAGCGGCGTATCAGAATTTGATTTTTTCCAACGGCTTCCTGTATGTTTGGGGGAAGCCGTCCAAGTACACGTTGAAGTCCACCTTGAGCTTCTGACGGTTGACACAGCTCGTCAGGTCTTTCAACCGGAATGGCGAATTGTTGCGCAGCCGTATTTTCCGCCCAGTCTCCACAAAGAGTATATCCAGCCACGCCTGAGCGCGCAACCAGCAATCGGCGCTGGGGTTGAGTTGCCATATTGCCATAAACGACAATATGCTCTGTCAACGCGATGGCGATGCGCTTGGCGAGCCGGATGCACACCTCCGGCTCGCCAATGACGTGTGGCATTGTCACGCGCTGTTACAATCACCCCCGCATGTTCATTGCTGCCTGGTGCTTGTACTGCTCCCAGTCCGCCCCGTAGATTTCATTCCCACACAGGTCGCAGGTGCCTAGCTCGTTTTCGAGCTCGCCTTTCAGCGGTTCGCCGCACTCTAGGCAGTACCCTTCCGGGGGAAACTCATCCCACTCCTCATCCCAAAACCAAGACTGGCGGTCGAGAAAGCCCGGCGTACACAACGTCGTCCGGTGCTTGTATGTGGCGTTGCTGTACCAGAGGCCGTTGTCCCACGCCCCGGAGGACTCGTTGCAGATGACGTATTTGCCGGTGCCGTTCAGGAAGACGAATTTGTTGCCTCGGCCGATGTGGTTGGCAATGAGGCGGAAAAGGGCTTTGTTTTTCAGATTTTCGCCGACAAGCCCGGACAAAAAACGATCTCTATAAATGATGGTGTCCGAAACCTTGCTCTTCTTGTCCACGGAGAAGAGGATGCCGTTGTGGACAAACGCGAGGTCGGCGGCGATTCTGTGGGGATGGCAGTTCGTCTTGTCGAGATGGCCGCTGGTGGAGATGCGGAAGTGGAAGACGACTGGCATGCTGTCGCCGATGCGGGCATGCGCTTTCTCCCAGCTTGCCCAAAACTCCTTGAAAGTGAAAAAGCCCTTCTGTATGAGGACTTTCCCCTCGCAGGGAAACATGTACCCGGTGCCGTCGTCGTTGTTGGCGAAGCAGTTTTCCAGAATCGCCCGGTCAACGGTTTTCCCGGCGGGTTTGACTACGATGATGCACATGCTGTTCCTCCATGTTGGATGAATTGAACGAGACGTGATTTCACATGCCGGACGCCGCGCGCAGGCGCGTGGCTCGGCTGAAAAGCTGCTTCACTATCATTTGGGGCTCGCCCGCCCTCGCCGTCAGGTACATGCTCTTCTCCACAAGAAAGGCGGCGAGGTTGGGGTAGACGGAGCGATGTGGCAAACTTCTCCGCCGTCATGTCGAGCAGGCCGTATGCCTTGGAGAAATCGAATGCCGCCTGGCAGGCTTCGAGGTTTTTGTAAAACCTGTCTGTCCTGATGCTGGAATTGAAAATGCGTACCTCGATGGTCTGGGAAGTGAAGTTCAGAGCGGCGTATCGGTAGGCGTTGCGGTGCCTCTTCCCGCCCTTGACCGCCTCCCTGTCGAAGCGCGGGGAACTGTCGAAGTTCGCCCAGCGGTCGAGGTTCGCCTGTTTGCGCTGGGAAAGCCGCGTCCAGAAATGGACGTTGTCCATGAAGAGGCGGGAAAACTTGATGACGTGCAGGTCGGAAAACGCTGCTTTGCTCATGTGAATGTGCATGCCGCCGTGATTGTGGCCGGAGAAACCGTGGGAGCGGAGGTAAGCGAGAGCGTCCTTGAAAATCCCTTCTCTGCTTCTCGCATAGGCGAAGGTCATGGGGTGGGTGACGATCTCGAAGCCGTTCTTGATGGAGCCGTCCTCTTTACAGATTGCCGGAAGCATGTCGCACATGACCTCGGCCACATCGTCGTTGTTGTGCTCGCCGTCCGTGTTGTCCACTTCGAGTTCGACGCCCATGTAAAGGACGTTCCGGCCTGCTTCGGCGGGAAGATGCTGGTACTCCCAGGGTGGCTTGTAGGAGTAGCGCTTGATGTGGGCGTTCCTCGCGTTGTAGCAGTATTCGCAAAAGCAGGAGTCGTCGTCGAAATAGGCGTACTGCTCCTGAAGTATTTCCCCGCACTCGTCGCACCGGTGATAGTGATCGTGCATGCAGTCTTCGCAGATGGTGTTGTCGCGCACGGTATAGGAGTCGTCGGGATTTTCAATGACGCAGCCGCAGTCGGAGCAAGTCGTGACCCGTGCGTCGTAGCAGGACTCGCACAACCAGTCGTCGTTTATCGAATGCGCGTCGTCATTGCGGAACATGTCGCCGCAGCCATCGCAGGTGAAGAATTCGTCCTCGTAGCAGGACTGGCACAGCGGAGCGTGGTCGTAGCGTCCGACGATGTCGCTATTATTCACCAGTTCGTCGCAGTGGCCGCAGGTAGTGTATTCGGCTATGCTGCAATCGCCGCAGATCGTGTCGCCGTTCGCCGTGGTTTCCGTCTCGGCCTTCGGAATGTGCTTCCCGCAGTCGTCGCAGTGCGTCCATTTGTCCGCGCAGGCGGCGCAGAGCGGGATGTCGTCAGCGTCATACTGCTTTTCGTCGTCTTTGAGCAAGGTGCCGCAGTCATGGCAGTATTCGCCGGCCTTCCACGCCTGATAAGCGGCTTCGCAGGCGGAGCACACGAAACAGGAGGTCAGGTCGTTGGCATGGTGCTCGAAGCGCACCGACCCGTCGGCGGGCATGACGGAGCCGCAGCAGTCGCAGGCGGTATCGGCGGCGGGGAAACGGGGAACATCGGGGCGGGGATCCAGAATTTTCATGAAGACAGGACAAACAGATTGCGGTAACTGCGGCGGGGGTACAGCTATTTCTATGGTTGGCATGGTATTCTCTTTTCACTTTGAAGGAATGTGTGAAACGAAATGACTATGAGCCACTGGAAATGGCTCATAGCGGTTTGTAAACCGAATTGAGGTACTGCGCGGGATGGTGGAGGAAAGGGAGCAGGGCGCTTACAGTGCAGTAGAATGGCGTTTTTGTCACGTCGTTGTGTTCGACGCCCACAGCTCTTCACTCGTCCTTCTTATCCAGAGACGCCAGAACGCCAATGACAACCAGCAGATCGTCCATGTATCCGACCACCGGCAGGATGTCGGGCATAAGATCCAGCGGTGACAGGCAGTACAACAGCGCCGCCACGATGATCGCCTTGTCCGCGGCGGACAGTTTGCCATCCTTGAACAAACGCCACAGCCGCGCGGCTTTGCTGGCAAGCTCGCAATCCCGCAGACTTGCCAGCCACTGGCCGAACTCGGACGACACCCTTTTCTCGCCTTCCGGCGTTTTGCCTTCCTCGCCCCAGGTGGAGGAAGCGAGATCATCGGTTTTATTGAGATTTTCAGGATTCACGGTAAGCTCCTTTTTTGTGATGAATTATTCGCCGTATAGGCGTTTGGGAAGGGGCATGATTTGACAAATGCAGGATTTTGCGAAGTGCGAGAAGGGGATTCAAGAGCGAGGTAACAAAGCACGTTGGATAAGAACGGATACAAAACACATCACAATTTCTACCAACACTATCCTTATAAGGTAACTCATTTTCTGTTTAATTTTCCTTTCTTCTTGCAAATCAATGGATTATGTTTTTTTTCTTCAGTAATTTCCTGTTTCTTGCGTTGTAAATCAAACCATCGTTTGCCAAGAATACCGCCGACGAATTCGGCAAGACGCTTTTCCAGTGGTGACATTATGATCTCCAAAAAAAAACCCGGCAAAAGCCGGGCAAAGGGAAAACCGTGCAGCGAATGGTTCAGAGTGTGGCATTCTCGGAATCAGAACGCACATCGCCAGCAGCGGAATCGGAACATGCAAGCGCCTTCTTCCAAGCTAGATAGTAAACTCTAGTGGATGTCGGGGACAGTCCGAGTTTCTTGCCAATAGCCTTCCATCCTACCTGCTGGGCACGAAGAATATCCACCTCAGGCATAAGCCTATCCAGCTTCGTGGGGCCTCCCAAGGCCAGACGCACCTCGGCCCCCATCACATCCTGCAGGTTCGCATCATCTTCGGTAGAATATTCCGCCGGATCCAACTTCATGATGTGGTTCACAAGACTCTGTGTGTTCGGAGTAAAGCGAAGTTCGGGATAACCCCGCTTTTTACCGGGAGCGACGATATAGACCATCCTCACCTTTCCGAAAAACGCCCGCATCAAAAGGGCGGCAGTGCGCACGTCATGGTCGAAAACGTCTCTCAGTTCGCCAAGTTGCTCTTTCACCCATGCCTTATCCGGAAGACTTTCGGATATATTCTGCGTTTGCTGGAGATCGTACAACTCGGCGTCGATCGTCTCCTTCCGTTTCTCGTATTCCCGGATGCGTTTGAGAATAGCATCGGGGGCCCGCTCACCTCGTGCAATAACCGAGGTAAGATTTTCCAAGGAACGCTCAATTTCGGCGCTTTCAGATTCGAGAAGCTGCTGGCGATTAGGGCACTCGGCAGCATTCTGGCGATAAGTTGCCACTGCTGCGTCATACGCTGTATCCAGCCATTCCGGGATACGTTGCAAATATCCCCACATATAGTCAGTGAGCGCTTTTTCCGAACGAGTAATATGGACGAATCCATGCTGAGAACAACTTGTCTCGCCTTTGTAGTTCCCGCCGCAATGCGCTATCGGGCAGCTATAATAGGGGCCAGCATCCCCAGGTGTGTAGTGAAGCCGACTGCCGCAGGAGCCACAAAAAATCAGACCGCTTGAGAGGGTGAACGGGTAGTCTTCGCTGCAATGCGAGCGTTTATGACCGCGCTTCCTCTGCCCCTCCCGCATACCGTACTTATCTTTCATTTCCTGGAGCCGGATTTGCGCCTTCCGCCACACATCATCCTGCACAATCCTGAGCTCAGGACGTTTTGTACATATGATCTCATCGGGATCGGCATCGTATGTTATTCGCTTACCATCCACATCCTTGACATGCTTTTTCTCGCCATACAGCCAATCTCCGATATACTTGCGCTGTGTGAGCAGCTCACGAACCCGTTTTTTGGTCCAGCCGGTGTGATAGCGTGTCACCCCATCCTGTCCCTTACGGTTAGAGCGGCTTCCAAGCGGCACTTTGCGGCTGTTCAACTCGCGTGCAATATCAGTCAAAGACTGGTTCTGCTCCGTATACCCTTGAAAGACTTCAACGATGATCGCCGCCTCGTCCGGCTTTATCCGCAGCTCTTTTTTTGGCTTGGGGCCAATGCCCCGAAAATTTGCCGCTTCCTCGGGAGAGCAATACACCGACTCATAGCCGTAGGGGTGGGCGCCGTATGCCCCGTTTCCGTCAAGAACCCGCCCCACAATGCCGCGACGAATTCTCCGCCCATTTATCTCGTTGGTGATATTGTTCATGAGCCCCTTGATCAAAGCGCTTATCTCGTCGCCGGCGCGCTCTGAATCAATGTTGTCAATGGCGGAAATAAACCTACAGCGATAGGCTTTCATCGTATCCCAGAGCACCCCGAGATCCTTGGCGCGCGTGAGCCGGGAGAGATCGTCGACAACAACCATTTCAATCTCACCGCGCTTGATCTTCTGCAAAAGCACTTGAAAGTCTTTTCGATGCTTTGTGCTCATTCCGGAAACAGCTTCGTCAGCAAATTCGATATGATTTTGATACGAAATACCTATCCGTTCAAGGTGTTCTGTAATGTTTCGTCGCTGATCGTCGATCGAGTCACCACGCTGGTTGGCAGATGAATAGCGGAGGTAAAACGCGATTTTCCGGGCGGGAATCTTCGTCATAGGCATTGCATATGTAGTCAGGCAAATGCCAAGAACCAAGAGGATGCCGATGACGAAATCCGGCAACATGATAAAATTCAACAACATAGGGGGCCTTTCTTTAAGAACAAGACTTGAAGAAAGGCGGGAATCCTTGTATACTGCATGGGATAGGGTTCGAATCCTCATTTCGCCTCCGAATTCCTATGGGCACAATGTGGGCACAAGTGCTGGGACTATACGGGACTATTCGGGATTGGGATTTGAAAGGATTGGATGACTGCGTGGAAGTCCTTGAAACAAAAGAAGATTGTGGTGAAACTATTGTGTCCTATGGGGTTGGCGAAAACGGGCTCATGGTATCCCTGTCTCTCCGCCAATTTGTCAATTCACCAAACCCCTCAACCTCCCAAAAGGATTGAGTGGTTTGGCTTTATATAGACAATTAACCCCATGCCACCCTTTTCAACCCCTTGACACCCTTGCAAAAAATGAGCATAATTCTAAGCATAATCGGTGCTCCATGCTCGACATGCTTATTTGTCGGCAAGTACAAGAAAGGGCTTGGATTATGGCTATAAACAAACTGAATGACCGGGCGATTGCCAATTTGAAGCCCGGAGATGAATTACAGATACAGCGCAGGGTGTATCGGTTTGAGCCGGAGGACATGACCGCCCTTGCAGCTATGTCCGTCGAGGAATTACAAGCTCTCCGCGAGGACAGCATTGCGAAGGAAACCGCCATATTTGATAAGCTGTGCGAGGACACGGGCGCGTGGGAAACGCAGGCGACCGAAACCATGCTTATCAACCTCGCAATGGAATATGTGAAAACGAAAACCATAGAGCATACTGGCAACCAATGGCGGCCGGACGGCTACAACAACGGGCAGGAAATCAGCAACGCGGTTTACAAAATGCACCATCATATTTATGAGGAAACCAAGTATAACCGCGATTCAAAACAGAGCGTGCCGGTGGCGTGGTACCTTACATGGGCCGTGCGCACGCAATCGGCCGGGCATTACAGCGGCAGTATCGCCGGGCAGCAGCGCAAGCGGTTCACCGACAAGGCGGTTATGAGAAATACCTGCAGGGCCGTATCAAAGCGTATTCCCACCTGTTCACGGAAATATCTCCGCCCATCCCGAAGGAATTTGCCTCGTATTTCAAGGTGAACGGTCTGCTGTTGCCGGGCTACCGCATAGAGGGGCAGGAGCAGGAACGCCCCTCCGCGCTGGGCCGTCTCGCCGCCGCGAAGGAGGCCGTCGCCAAAAAAAGCTGTGTGAGAGAGGTGACCACTCAATTAAAAAACAAAACAAACAGTGAGACACTATAATTCTATCAGTTGAAAGCATATGTGGGATTGCGCTTTCTCTCTTTGCAACTAATACGGTACTGGGGGATACCTCTATCAACGAACATTTCATATATCATAATTTCATCAGCCTCTTCGCGGCATAAGGAATTGGATATTGTCTCCTTTTGAGATTCGGGCATTTCACTACCAAAGAAAATAGCTTTAGGGTGTAATTTTTCATAGGCAACGTAATCAACTTGTGGTTTGCTGCCTCGATTAAAAATAAGTCGCCATTCTCCCTCATATTTCCAATCCATGCCTTTTGCTGTATACAATTTAATTTCATGCAGAATATCTGGTGTAA
>QMCD01002104.1_pt1 | contig 23869 bp, 25 predicted proteins | sample 1821841 | NCBI WGS metagenome assembly QMCD01 (sample SAMN01991225, study PRJNA193472) | Termite gut metagenome, whole genome shotgun sequencing project. | isolation source: worker | host: Macrotermes natalensis | reverse complement strand
TGGCGACTAGAATTTTGAACTTGCTCCTAGATTTTTCGAAAAATTGTGCCCGCCCAATGCCACCGATTGCGAAAATGGAACATTCGCCCAAATAACCAAATCAACAAAAAAACAAAAAAAATGAAACAAAGTTTCATTTTTTTTTCGTATCTTTGCAGATTGTACCGATTAGAATAATGGCAAAAAAGGCAAAATATGTTTTCGATCCGCAGTCACTTTCGATGAAGAAAGTGGGTGTGAGTAGGAGATTTATCATAGGTAGAATACTCTTCTACCTCTCTTTGCTTATTGTCTTGTTCACGACAGCAGTACTCTTTGCGTTCTATGTGATAGACTCTCCAAAGGAACGACAACTTCGGCGTGATTTGGATCAGGCGCGTATGCAATACCGTCAATTAGACCGACGTGTGGAATTGCTTTCTTCCGTGCTGAAAGACATTCAAACCCGTGATGAAAATCTCTACCGCATCATCTTCGAGGCTGAACCTCCGAAAAAAGATGCACGTATGCTCGGAAACGAAACCTACGGAGCGTTTCAAAACAATACCAACTCCGAACTGATTATCAACACTTCTCTCAAAGTGGACGACCTTACCAAACGAATGTATGCACAGTCGAAATCGTTCGATGATGTGTATCAAATGGCGAAAAATAAAAAGGAAATGCTTGCTTGTATGCCTGCAATTCTTCCTGTGAATAAGAAAACAGCGCAAGTGCATTCCGGATTTGGTATGCGTGTTCACCCGATTTTTAAGGTGTACAAACCTCACACCGGAATAGACTTCAACGGTGCTCACGGAACGCCGATTTATGCCACCGGAAACGGAACGGTGCAACGATCGGGATATGCCGATGGTTATAGCGGTTACGGAATCGTTATAACGATTGAACACGGATTTGGTTTTCAATCGCTCTACGGACATTTGAGCAGAGTTGCCGTGCGTTCCGGACAAAAAGTGAAACGAGGAGATCTGATTGGTTATATGGGAACAACCGGAACATCAACCGGAAATCACCTGCACTATGAAGTGATTGTGCACGGACGAAAAGTGAATCCGGTGTACTATTTCTTCAGCGATTTAACGCCTGATGAATATGAAGAAATCCTCGAAAAAGCAAATGAAGTGAATCAAAGTTTGTCGTAATTATGGAATCCATTAAACTGTTCTATACCATTGGAGAAGTTGCGGAAATGTTCAATGTTTCCACAACCTTGATCCGCTTTTGGGAGAAAGAATTTGACGTGATTCGTCCGCAACGGAACAAGAAAGGAAATCGAATGTTTACGCCTTCCGATGTGGATTATTTTCATCAGATTTATCATCTTGTGAAAGAGCAGGGATTCACTTTGCAAGGTGCTAAAAACCGCTTAAAAACGAAGACTACGGAAGATATAGATGCTAAATTTGAAGCGGTGAAAACGTTGAAAAACGTGAAAGCATTTTTGTTAGACTTAAAAGAAAATTTGTAATATGATAGGTTCAATTTCTTGGAACATAGACCCTGTGGCGTTTTCCGTTGCGGGATTTGAAATTCGCTGGTATGGCTTGATGTTCGCTTTGGCTTTCGGATGCACATTCTATTTGTGTTTATGGATGATGAAAAAAGAAAAAAACGACCTCACTGTTCCGGATACATTGTTGTATTACTTAGCCATAGCAACGATTGTAGGAGCACGTTTAGGGCATTGTTTTTTCTACGAACCGCAGTATTATCTGTCTAATCCTGTCGAGATTTTCAAGATCCGAGATGGCGGTTTAGCCAGTCACGGAGCGGCAATTGGAATTTTAGTCGCCTTGTATTTCGCTGCGAGAAAACACAAAACTTCTTTTTGGTATATGGCAGATCGAGTTGTGATTTTTGTTGCTTTCACGGGGATTTTAGTGCGTTTAGGAAATTTGTTTAACTCCGAAATCTACGGTCATGCAACAACATTGCCGTGGGGATTTATCTTTGAGCGCAACGGAGAAACAGTGGCAAAACATCCCACACAAATCTACGAAGCATTGAGCTATCTCGCTATTTTCGTGGGTTTGTTCGGATATTACATCAAGAAAAACTACAAACCCAAAGATGGTATTATCTTTGGAGCATTCCTCATCCTCTTGTTTGGCGCACGGTTCTGCATAGAAGCTCTGAAAAATATACAAGTGGAATGGGAAGAACAAATGGTTGAACAATATGGATTGAATATGGGGCAAATGCTCAGCATTCCCTTTGTTTTAGCCGGTGCTGTGATTTTGTATTTAGCTCTTAAAAATAAACTTCCTAAATTTCCTAAAAGTATAGGGTCATGAAAAGACTGATAGAAAAAATAGAAACGATTCCATACATTCGGCATTTGACAAACAAATACGTTTATGTTACGCTTATTTTTGTTGTGAGTATGATTTTTTTCGTTCAAAACGATTTGATCTCGCAACATAAACTCCGTCGTCAGCTCAATGAATCCAAAGCCGAGCGTGCTTATTATCTTCGCGAAATAGAAATCAACAAGCGTGCGATAGATCTTCTCGATAACGATATGGAACACCTCGAAAAATTTGCCCGAGAGAAGTTTTTGATGAAACGGGATAATGAGGATATTTTTATTTTTGTAGAAGAATAATTTAATGATTAGTGATTAATGATTAGGGATTAATGGGGTAAGATTGCGTATGGGGGTAATAAATCATGAATTATAGGGTAGGGGGGGCGTGTAACGCCGCTACAACGAATCTAATTTTAACATTTGTGAATTTGGGCAGATTTGTTATTGCTTGAAAAATAATGGCTTTTCCTGTTGAAAACTTTTTTTGTTAAAAGATATACGAAAATCGGTTTTTTTGCGTTATATATGTATGAAAAAACAGATCAAAAAAATAGCGGATTTTTTTGCTTTTACGAGGAGCGAACGCCGTGGTATTGTTGCCCTTTTGGGTATTTTGGGATTCTTTATGACAGGGATTCAAGTTATTCCTCTTTGCTATTCGAAACCTCCGGAATTAGCCATTTTTGAGGATTTGCCGGAACGGAAGGAATTACATAAGGCACAGACTGCAAGCCCGCAATCGCCAACGAACAACACATTGTCTAAGCCCAAATCCTTCAAATCGGCACGAGAAAAAAAAGTTTTTACAGTTCAAGCGAACGCCTGTGATACCTTGGACTTGCAGCAAATTCGAGGCATTGGATCGGCTTTTTCAAAACGCATTGTGAAATATCGCGACCAATTGGGAGGCTTTGTTCGCAAAGAACAATTGCTCGAAGTGTGGGGCATGGATTCCGTGAAATACGCACAAATAGAAGGAGCATTCATCATCGACAAACAAAATATCCGTAAAATTAACCTCAACACTGCAAGTATCAACGACTTGAAAAGACATCCCTACTTGGATTATTATCAAGCCAAGGCTATCGTTCAAACCCGCGAAAGTCAGGGGTTTTACACGAACGTTGAGGATATTCTGAAAATTGCTTTGATGGATGAAGAGACGTTTGGATTGATTTGTGAATACTTGGAGATTTAATTGCAAATACAAGCCCTTGATTACAACCTCTCAATCTGTTCAAACAACTCCTTAAACGACAATTCGGTAATGCAGTGTTTTTCCTCTTCGCAAATGCTTATCTGATGCCCGTTTTGCGTGAATGTTGAAAATAAAAAACGATTATCGGAGCAGAGGATGTTTTCGTCATTAAGTGTGAACTCCACGCTTTGCAAGGGGAATGTAAATCCATCGCCAAGACACTTGATGTAACTTTCTTTCAATGTCCAGAATTTGTAGAATGCAAGGGTAGGGGAGTCCGCACGTTCGATCTGTTCGATTTCGGAAGAAGTAAATACACGTTTGCATACGATTTTCGGATACTTTTCACGAATAAACTCCGCATCAACACCAATGGGACTTTCGCTGAAACCTGCAACAACAGCAGATTTTCCGTGGGAGAGGTTGATGAACAGGTTTTCGTTCGACAAGAAAGGTTTTCCGTGTTCATTGTACGAGAAATTTTCAACAACACGCCCCAATCCCGCACACAACAAGAGATACGCACTTAACGAACGCACTCTGTCTTCACGGGAGCGATACCGCAAAGCCACATCCTGCCTGAATTTTGGTGTTTTTTTTAGCCAATGTTCAAACACTTCATCTGTGATTTTATCCAATTCAAAAAATGTGAAAACCATTTTGCAAAGATACGAAAAAAATGAAACACAACAAATAAACAATTCAACAAATAAACAAATCAACAAAAAAATGAAACTCTGTTTCATTTTTTTTCGTATCTTTGCAAGATGAACAAAACGGTTGCTTTTCATACTTTAGGTTGCAAATTGAATTTCGCTGAGTCGTCGGACTTGGGACGAAAGTTCGTTGAAAATGGCTATGAACAGGTTGATTTCAAATCTGTTGCAGATGTGTATGTAATCAACACCTGCACCGTTACGGCTTTGGCAGAGAAGAAATGCAGAACCTCCATTCGACAAGCCATCCGACAAAATCCGAACGCTAAAATCGCCGTTGTGGGCTGTTTTTCGCAGGTGGTTAATCCCGACGAAATCACAAAAATCAAAGGCGTGGATTACGTTTTGGGAAATGCGGATAAACATTTATTGTTGGAGTATTTGAACAATGATGTTCGTAGGGGCGTATTGCATACGCACTTGCAAACAAATGCAGAATTTGTTCCATCTTATTCATCAGACGATCGCACACGAACATTTTTGAAAATTCAAGACGGTTGTGATTATTTCTGTACGTATTGCGCCATTCCCTACGCACGTGGGCGAAATCGCAACGATACCATCGAGAATACGGTAAAAATTGCGGAGAAAATCGCTGAAACCGGAACAAAAGAAATCGTTCTAACCGGCGTAAACATTGGAGAATTTGGGAAATCTACCAATGAAACATTTTTTCAACTCATTCAAGCCTTGGATAAAGTTTCGGGCATCGAACGTTACCGTATTTCATCCATAGAACCGAATTTGATTACGGATGAAATTATTGATTTCGTAGCCCAATCACGCTCATTTCTGCCTCATTTTCATATTCCTTTGCAATCGGGTTCGGATAAGATTTTGCGCTTGATGAAACGTCGCTATTTGCGGGATGTGTTTGCAGAACGTGTGCGAAAAATCAAGCAAGTGATGCCTCACGCATTCATCGCAGCCGATGTTATTGTGGGGTTTCCGGGCGAAAACGATGCCGATTTTGAAGATGTTTTTCAATTTATAGAATCGCTGCCTTTGGCGTTTCTACACGTATTTCCGTATTCCGAACGCCCGAACACACCTGCTATACAATTGCCTGAAAAAGTTTCTGCGGAAGAAAAAAAATCACGCGTTGAACGCTTGCTTCAATTATCTGAAAGTAAGCACACCGTTTTTTGCAAAAATCATCTTCTCAAACCCTCGAAAGTACTGTGGGAAGCGGATCATCGCGATGGATGGATGTATGGGTTTACGGAAAATTATATCCGTGTTCGGAAGCCTTTTGATGCGGAATCCGTGAATACCATTGATTATTTTTTGTAAAATTGTTTTTTTTTGTGTATCTTTGCAAGATGATACAAAAATAATCACGCCATGCAAATCGTTAGTAGTGCAGAGTTCGCAACTCATCAAGACAAGTATTTCAACCTCGCCATTGAACAGGATGTTTACATTGAGCGAGACAAGAAACGTTTTCATCTTCTCTACGAGCCGATTGTAGAGGAACAGCCGATTTTAGAGCCGGACGAGGATTTTTACAGCGCAATTACGGCAGAGGAATTGAAAAAAAGAATGCGCACATCTATTCACAATTGATGTTTCGCATTTGCAATCCGGCACATATATTTTGCGGATTGGCATGCGTGTTGCCAAGGTCGTTAAACACTAAACAATTTCATCACAAGATTAAATTTCTCTCGAATTTCTTCGTTGCACAAATTCCCGATACTGCCTTCGTGGGTGTGTGAAAGTTTTTTGTTGGGAGTGAATGTTCCTTTTGCTACAGAATCGCCCACTTGACGATAGGCATCACGGAAAGAAACTCCTTCCGAAACACGACGATTCACGTCTTCAACAGTGAATAAATAATCATATTTCGGATCATCTAAAATATGCTCGTTGAGTTGAATGTGTTGCAACATAAATTCTGCAACAGTCAAACTGTTTTTCAATTCCTCGATTGCCGGAAACAACGCATCTTTCAGGAGTTGATAGTCGCGGTGGTAGCCGTGTGGAAGATTGGTCGTCATCAAATGAATCTCGTTCGGAAGACTTTGCAAACGGTTGCATTTGGCACGAATCAATTCAAACACATCGGGATTTTTTTTGTGTGGCATAATGCTTGAACCGGTTGTAAGATTGTCGGGGAAGCTGATAAATCCGAAGTTTTGACACATAAACAAACAAATGTCTGTTGCAAAATGATTCAGTGTTGATGCGATGGATGCAATGCCGAACGCCACTGCTTGCGAGGCTTTCGTTCGACTGATCTGCGCAGCGATACTGTTGTAGTGCAAGGTTTCAAAGTTCAGCAATTCAGTAGTCATTGTGCGATTCAAAGGAAATGAACTTCCATAGCCCGCTGCAGAACCTAAGGGATTTTGATTAACGATTTTATACGCACTTGCCAACATCTGTAAATCGTCTGTGAGTGTTTCCGCATAAGCACCAAACCATAAGCCAAACGAAGAGGGCATCGCAATTTGAAAATGCGTGTAACCCGGAATCAATAAGGATTTGTGTGTTTCACTCAAGGTTTGTAAGCGTTCAAAAAAAGTTGCGCAAAGTTTAGCGATTTCTTGTATTTCCTCACGAAAAAACAGTTTCAAATCAAGCAAAACCTGATCGTTTCGAGAACGTCCGGAATGGATTTTTTTGCCTACATCGCCCAATTGGCGTGTGAGTAAAAGTTCCACTTGCGAATGCACATCTTCAACACCTTCTTCGATGCTGAACGTGCCGTCTTCCGCGGTTTTCAAGATGTCTTGCAAGGCGTTGAGCAACTGTTCCATTTCATCACTGTTCAACAATCCGATACTTTGCAACATTCGAATATGCGCCATAGAGCCACGAATGTCGTGTTTGGCAAGTTGTAAATCCAATGTGCGATCGTTTCCAATCGTGAATTGTTCAATCTTTTTTTCGGGCTCAAAACCCTTGCTCCACAGTTTGTTCATAACAGAAATGTATGTAAAAAATCAATATATTTTTGAATGCCTTCTTCAATTTCGTGCAGAAAAACGAACTCGTCGGCTTGATGTGAACGTGCGGAATCTCCTACGCCCATCTTGATTGCAGGAAACGGCATTCCAACTATATCCGATGTTGTTGGCGATACATAGCGTTCAATGTTCAGCGCAATGGCAGTTTGTACCAAGGGATGATTTTCTGCGATGGCGGATGCGGAATGTTTGACGGAACGTGCGACAACATTCGATTGCAAAGACTGACGAATAACGGATAAAATCTCTTCGTTTTTGTAAACATCCGTAGGACGAACGTCCACAACAAAACTGCATTCCGCAGGAATGACGTTGTGTTGCGTGCCTGCGTGAATTTGTGTAACAGAAAGTTTCACATCGCCCATCAACGGTGATTTTTTTTCAAAATGTAAATTCCGTAGAATGTTGATGTCGTCCATTGCACGATAAAGTGCATTGTCGCCTTCGTTTCGTGCGGCGTGTCCGGCCTTTCCGTGTGCCGTGCAATCCAACACTATCAGCCCACGTTCGGCAATGGCAACTTTCATTTGCGTAGGTTCTCCAACAATCGCACAATCAATTTTCGGAAGATGTTTCAACAAAAGTGAGATGCCGTTTTCGCCCGTTATTTCTTCTTCTGCGGAGATTCCTAAGATGAGATTGTAGTTCGTTTTTTGTTCGTAGAATGCGAGAAACGTTTGAATGAGCGCAACCACCGATGCACCTGCATCATTACTGCCTAATCCGAACAATTTTCCGTCTTTTTCAATCGGTGTGAAAGGGTCTAAAGTGTAGGTGGCAGTAGGGCGAACAGTGTCGTGATGCGAGTTGAGCAAGAGTGTGGGTTTGTTCGCATCAAAATATCTATTGCAAGCGAACACGTTGTTTCCTACACGTTGTGCAGGGATGGATTTTTGATTCAGAAAATCCAACAAGATATCCGCTGTTTGCCCTTCTTCCTGCGAGAAAGAGGGCGTTGCAATTAGATGTTTTAATAATATGATGATTTCATTTTTCATTGTGAGTCGCAAAATAAATCCGCATTTGATTTGCTAAAATCGTGGTAAATCCTTTCACATCTTCGCCGGTAAATGCTTTGTTGATTTCGCCGTAGTCGCCGAATTTCGAGTTCATCAAATCGTAGTCGCTTTCGCAACCGAGCAGGGCGAAATGATAAGGTCGAAGGCTTACGTTCACTGCCCCACTCACGTAGGTTTGCGTGCTTTCCAGAAATGTTTCCATATCTCGCATCACAGGGTCTAAATATTGCGCTTCGTGCACCATCATACCATACCAATTTGCAAGCATCTCTTTCCAATACTGTTGCCATTTCGTCAGCACGTGTTTCTCGAGTAAATGATGGGCTTTGATGATAATCAGCGGAGCTGCTGCCTCAAATCCTACACGTCCTTTGATGCCGATAATCGTGTCGCCTACGTGAATATCTCGCCCAATGGCGTAGGGCGAAGCAATGTTATTCAGTGTTCGGATAAGATCTTCGGGCTTCATCGTTTGACCGTTAATCCCTACAGGTTCGCCTTTTTCAAACCGGATAGAGATTTTTTCTTCGCCGTTTTTCGTACACGCTGTTGGGAAAGCCTCTTCGGGCAATTCGCCTTTGGAACTCAACGTTTCCACACCACCTACACTCGTCCCCCACAAGCCTTGATTGATGGAGTATTTGGCTTTCTCCCACGAGTATTCGTAGCCGTGTTTTTTTAGATAATCAATCTCATCTTGACGAGAAATTTTGAGATCACGAATGGGTGTGATGATTTTGATTTCGGGTGCGAGAACTTGAAAAACCAAATCGAAACGCACTTGGTCGTTTCCTGCGCCTGTACTGCCGTGTGCGATATAATCCGCATTGATTTTTTTTGCGTATTCAATCAGTGCGATGGCTTGAAATACACGTTCCGAACTCACAGAAAGCGGATAGGTACTGCCTTTCAGGATATTTCCATAAATCAAATAGCGAACCCCTTTCTTGTAGAAATTTTCGGTTTCATCAATGTTGATATGACTTTCCGAGCCTAAGGTTAGGGCTTTTTTTTCGATTTCGGACAACTCCTCTTTGGTGAAACCTCCTGTGTTTACAAGGGCTGTATGGACATTCAAGCCTTTTTCATTTTTTAGATATTTCACACAAAACGATGTGTCGAGCCCTCCGCTGAAGGCTAATAAAACTTTGTTGTTCATAATATCGTATCCGTTTTAGATTTGGTTTTTTTTGTTTAATTCGGCTAACTTGCGCAACTGTTTTTTTCGTTGGAAGATACGTTTGATAAACACGATCGGGCGATCCCAAAAAATACGCCAAGGGAGTTTTGCAGGGATGATGAAGATCTTGTTTTTCTTCGGTCTGCGCGGCTTTTCAGGGTCGAACATCAAGCCTGTACACAAACACATTTTATAGTCGTTACGTTGTAAAATATCAAAGTTTTTGCAGCCCTCACAGCCTTTCCAAAACTCAATATCACGGGTAAGTTCCGAAAACGTTACCGGCACGTAACCCAAATCAGAATTGATTTTCATTACAGCCAACCCTGTTGTAATGCTGAATATCTTTGCTTTCGGATAGAGTTTTCGAGAAAGCATAAAGATATTTTTTTTGATTCTTCGAGCAAGTCCTGCATATCGGTATTCGTTTGCAACAACGAGTCCGGAGTTTGCGACAAACATACCGTGGCTCCATGTTTCGATGTAGGAAAATCCTACTGCCTCTTCGCCGTCCAATGCGATAACGGCTTTGCCCTGCATTATTTTCTCCGTGATATATTCGATAGAACGCCCCACGATACCGGATCCGCGTTGTTGAGCAGAGTTTTGAATCAGCGTATAGACGGATTCTGCATAATGCACGAGGGATGGGTTTGCGACTACAATTTTAACTGCCATTTTTTGTAACGATAAAAATGAATAAATAAAGGTTGTTTATTTTTCGCCCACAACATAAATTACTCAAAAATAATCCGATGAATAAAGGATTTCACAGAAGAACGATTTTGTAACAATTCGTGCATTTGCAGCATAATCGGGTAGGTTGATTGTTCGTTTTTCGGGATGTGTGAAAGTATATTTTCCAGCGCACGAACGCCTTCGAGAACGACATTGTTCGATATGGATGCATCGAAAAACCCTTTGCCAATCAGCAATCCGAGCGTACGGTTACGGCTCAAATCGTTGAGTGCAGTGAGGCTCAAATCGCCAATACCGCAGTAGTTGAACAGAGCCTCCGCATTCACGTTGAAACGTTTTGTTAACAGACGAATTTCGTTCAAAACCTTTGTAAACACAAGAAAGCGCACGTTCGGCGAGTTGTAATACGCATCGGCAATACCCATCACGATAGCGTACACGTTTTTGATCAAACTGAGGTATTCCACACTGTTGATGTCGCTGAAATAGTCTGTTACGATCAAGTCTTTGCGAAACACGGAACGAATGGTTTCGTAAGTGTTTGTAGATTCGCAAGCCAAAGTAAATGCTGTGGGAATTTCAAAAATCATTTCGCTTGCGAACGAAGGTCCTTTCATCGAACACACCCGACAATCGGGCAGTTTCGATGAAATAAATGTACTAATCAATACGTCATCGTGAGCGAATCCCTTTGCACCATTGACTAAAATTGTGCCTGCGTTGAATTTGTGTTTAGTAAAGAAATCCACGATCGCCGATGAGGGTATGGCAATAAACACCAACTCTGCGTTCGCAATATCAGCGAAATCCGTAGTGGCTTTGATGTGTTTAGGTAATTTCTTGTTCGGAAAATACTTTGCGTTTCGTCGGTTGTTGTTGATGTCTTCGACCACGTCTGCCTCGATTGTATAGACGGTTACGTCCAATTCGGGGATAATTGCGTTTGCAAGAGCTGTGCCGAAAGTTCCGGCACCGAGTATGGCGGTTTTCATTTGTTGTTTAATCGTTTAACTGTTTAGTTGTTTAATTGTTGGGGCGTATGGCGTGCGCCCTTATACAAGGTGCAAAGATACGAAATTTTATTGAAAAAATTGAGAAATATTTTGCAAACTCACTTTTTTAAGTTGTCAAATGAAGTCTGTTCTTCAAACCTGCCATTTGGGAAGTTTGTTTCGTAAACTTTATATTTCCATTTATAGACACTTGCGATATCACTAACTTCTTTTATCAATTCCGGCAATGCTGTTGCATCTCTTAAACGACCTGAGAAATGAATGCTTAGTCCCATGATTTAATTTTCTTCTTTGTAATCAATTTTGTAAAACTTGCCTTTTTTGTTTGTGTAAGCCAGAACTCATTTATGTATTTCTTATTTAACAGTACGTTGTCTTCTGTGTAGCAATTATGTAATCTGTCAATACTTTTTGATTAATATTGGGATATAGATCTCGACAAACACACAAAAGAATAATTAGTGTGGTCAACCGTTGTTGTCCATCAACAATATCCAAGTAATTTTTATTCTCTGGTGGCCTTGCGGTAATAATAGATCCCAGAAAATAATTGATCTCATTATTTGCTTGCGCATCTCGTAAATCTTCCCAAAGTTTGTCTATTTGTTCATCTCCCCAAGAATAAGGTCTTTGGTAACGAGGAATTTGATATAACGCGTCTTGATTTCCTAATAATGCCTTAATTGTAAGACTTTGGGGTTTAAAAATATCTTCCATGTTTACTATATTTGTTTTATGTTTTTTCTTTAACTCCGTACACCTTTCAACTTTCCCACTAATTCCTTAAAAACTTGCCTCATCTTCCCGCAACATTTTAAGAAATTGGCTTGGAGAAAAATAATTGTGTCCTGTAAATCTTTTCTCCTCAATTCCATAAACCTTTCATCTGCATTGATTATTCAGATTCATTATTAACATCAAAATTATCCAATTCTGCCTTCAAATTCATATATTGCTTATACAATTTTTTTGCCTTGTTCACAATCATTTGTTGTTTTGCTTTTGGAATATCAGGGATTGAAATTGTACACAAATCTTCAAAACGCAAAGTTTGGCGGACAGAACCAAAAGAACGATCGCGAATGCTTTGTAAGCCTTCTTGACTTTTCAAACATAGATACACATATTCGGGTAAATAATTTTCATTGATTACCTTAAATGTAACATACATTTTACTCACGGCAAGTTTGTTTTTTGTCAAGTTAATGCTTAAAGAACCTGTGTTTGCTCGTGAAGGATTATAGGATAAGGATTCAAAATTCACAACTTTATAATCGTCATTGCTTTCAGATGTTACGGAAACAAACGAATCGCCCCAATATTTCTCCCCACTTAAAATACCAAAAAAATCATGTTTGGTTACAGTTGCAGTCTCATACAAGTCTGTATTCTTGATACGCTCTTCTTTCAATATCTTTTTCAGTAAAACATATCCTTGCGGCACTTCATTAAAATACTTAAACCAAATGAACGAATAATTTTTGTCTTTCAGAATATTTTTAACCTCAATTTCTTTGGTTGCAAATGTTTGATTAAACATATATTCTTCCAAATCATTGATTTTTCCTGTTATTTTTCGTCTTCGTTGCGTCAAAGTAAAACCATCATTTTTGATAATCGTATATTTGATTTTCTCAATGGGTTTATTATTGAAACCTTGCAATACGAGTACGGATGCTTTGGCTTCGGTATAAGGCAGGAAAACCCCGGAAGGAAGAGATATAATCTGTTTCAATAAGTGGTTGTCAATAAGGTGCTTTCGCAGATTTTTTAATTCATTGTTATTTAAGATTGATTCCGGCACAATTACAAAAGCACGAGAAGTTGGTTTAGTATTTAGTGAATTGATAATATGTTGTATGGATTGCGAATTGCCGTTATCACTTAAAAGGGAATAGAGTGCTTTTGCAGTACCCTCCAAATTAAAAGGAATGTTTGTAATTACAATATCGAACTTTTTATCAACCGGATTTAACAAAGTATCTTGCTGTTTTATGTTACTGTGTCCATCACCGGTCAAAATCATATTCATTTTGGCGATTCGGGCATTAGAGGAAATTTCACCGCCATAAACGGTATTTTCTTTAATGTCTTTCAAAATAGTTTCAGTCAAATAACCCTGTTGCGATAAGTCGTCTTTCAAATGATTAAATGCCGATATCAGCATGCCTCCCGTTCCGCAAAACGGGTCATAAATTTTTTCGCCATATTTGGGGGCAGCTAATTTTACAAGGAAATTAACAATATGTCTTGGTGTGAAATATTCTCCCAAATCGTTGTTTGAAGAATTGTATTGCTGAATAAAATACTCAAACGCATCACCTTTAATATCTGTTTTTATACCACTTAAATTAAGTGTGTCAAGTTTTTCAATAATTTGTTTAAGTGCTATTGTGTCTTTGATAATCAGCTTACTAAACAGTGTTTTCTCGCCGTTACGGTTAAAGATATTTTCTAAAGTGGGAATTACTGTGTCATTTATATACCGTAGCAATTCGTCACCGGATTTGCTTTTGTATGTTTCCCACTTCACATATTGCGGGATAGTGTCGGAAACAATATCATTTTCTTCCGAAATCAGTTTTAGAAACAATAGATTGGAAAATTCAAAAAAGCGTTCCATTCCTTTGGTTATACCCGCCTTGCGAAGTTTCTGATTAGCAAAAGAAAAGACATTTATTAATTCCTCTTTAGAGTTAATTGATATTGCGTTAGAAATGTAATTGTTTGAGTTGAGTAAGATGAATTTCCTGTAATAATCAGCGTTTCGAATGCTTGATACTTCTGTTCCATTATCCAATAACTCTTCCTGATTTGCAACCCAATATGTCTTGGTTAAAAGTCCATCAAACAAGACAATGATTTTTGCTCCTAAGATATTTGCATAATTCAATGCTTGTTCTTTGGTTTTTGCCAAATTCATACCCGGCTTTTTCGTTTCGATAATAAGTTCAGGAGAAACAGAATTAGCATCAAGATACAAACAAAAGTCCGGTTCAAGCCCTTTCAATTTAGCAATATCTTCTTTGGTTTTGGGCTTTTGATGATATACATTTTTGTTTTTATCATTTGTATTTATTACCCAAGCATTGCGAATCAACTGCTGCTCAAGCAAGTTTTCTATATCCCGTTCTTTTATCATGCCACGTTTGTTTTTAGAATTTATACGATTTTCAAAACTATTATTACGAACCGACAAATATACGAATAATTTTTGAAATAACAAAGGAATTACAAAAAATTGTAGTTTCGGAAATTTTTTCGTATCTTTGCACATTCAAAACTAAAAATAGCTACTAAATGTAAACTAAAATTTCTTTCCACGTAAGTTCAAGCGACAGTTATTTTTCTGTCGCACGTTTAACATTTTTACGAAAGAAATTATGCTTATTTTACAAAACATCTCATATTCCCATCTCAACAAAGACACACTGTTCAGCGATCTCAACCTATCCGTAAATGATCGTGAAAAAATTGCACTCATTGGTAATAATGGCACAGGGAAAACTACGTTACTCAAAATTATTGCAGGCGAATTGCAGACATCAAGCGGACAACGTATGGTCAACACAAACCCGTATTACGTTCCGCAAGTTTTCGGACAATACAACGCTTTAACCGTTGCACAAGCCTTGCAAATTAACGATAAGATAAAGGCTTTGAGAGAAATTTTGACGGGTAATATGACCGAAGAAAACTATACGGTTTTGAACGAAGATTGGAGCATTGAAGAACGTTGCCAAGAGGCTTTGCGATATTGGAAACTCCATCATTTGGATTTGTCGAGAACACTGAAAACACTGAGTGGTGGAGAAAAAACAAAGATTTTTCTATCGGGAATTTCAATTCATAATCCCGAATTGATTTTATTGGATGAGCCGAGTAACCATTTGGATCTTGAAGGACGGCAACTATTGTATGATTTTGTTCAGTCTTGCGAAAGTGCGATGATTGTAGTCAGTCACGACAAAAAATTGTTGAACTTGTTGGATCGAACGTGTGAGTTAAGCAAGCACGGAATCAAGACGTATGGCGGAAACTACGATTTTTATGCAGAACAAAAACAGATTGAAAACACGGCGTTGAATCAGGATATTCAAAGTAAGGAACGTGCGTTGCGACAAGCCAAAGAGAAAGAGCGTGAAACGAAAGAACGCCGACAACGCTTGGATAATCGCGGAAAAGGCAAGCAAGAAAAAGCGGGTATGGCACGGATTTTGATGAATACGTTGAGAAGTAATGCTGAAAACAGCACCTCGAAATTAAAACGTGCACACGCCGAAAAAATCGAATCGCTTGCGAACGACCTGCAAGAACTTCGCTTTTCCGCTCCGGATAAGGAAAATATGAAACTTGACTTGCGAAATTCTAATCTGCATAAAGGTAAGATATTAGTAAGGGCAACAGATATTAATTTTGCATATCATTCCGAATGTATTTGGGAAAAAGTTTTGAATTTTCAGATCATAAGTGGCGAGCGAATCGTTCTGAAAGGTGCAAATGGAGCGGGAAAGACAACGCTGATTAGAATAATTTTAGGTGATTTTGAACCCACGGCAGGAACGATGTTTCGTGCCATTAATAACGCCATTTACATTGACCAGGATTATTCCTTGCTGAATAATGCTTTGACGCGGTTTACGAACAAGCGCAACAATTCAATACGTTCGATTTTCCCGAACACGATATCAAGATGCGTCTTAATCGTTTTCTGTTTGGAAAAAATGATTGGGACAAGTCTTGCAAAGCCTTGAGTGGAGGGGAAAAGATACGTTTAATTCTATGCTGTTTGACCATTCAAAACGAGTCGCCGGATATGATTATTTTGGATGAGCCAACCAATAATTTGGATATGCAAAGTGTGGATATTCTAACGAATGCTATCAACGACTATCAAGGCACATTGCTTGTAGTTTCGCACGATGAGGTTTTTTTGCGGGATGTTGGGATTGAGCGGGAATTGGAAATTAGGAATTGGTAGTTAACAAAAAAAACGAAACAAAGTTTCATTTTTTTTTGTATCTTTGCAAAATGGAATCTCAAGCAATCAAACAACGTTTAGGTATTATCACGGTTAATCCCGAGATGAATCGGGCAATTGAAGTCGCCTGCCAAGTGGCTGCAACAGATTTGAGCGTTTTGGTTACAGGCGAATCGGGCGTAGGAAAAGAATTTTTCCCGAAAATCATTCATCAGTTAAGTCCTCGAAAACACGGACAATATATCGCCATCAACTGTGGAGCAATCCCCGAAGGAACCATAGATTCCGAGCTTTTTGGTCACGAAAAAGGTGCATTCACCGATGCCAAAGACGCACGAAAAGGCTACTTTGAAATGGCTGACGGAGGAACGATTTTTTTGGATGAAGTTGCAGAACTCCCGTTAAGCACGCAAGTGCGCTTGTTGCGCGTGCTGGAAACAGGCGAGTTTATCAAAGTGGGCTCGTCAAAAGCACTGAAAACCAACGTTCGTGTGGTTGCTGCAACCAATGTCGATATCCCCTCTGCCATTGCACAGGGAACATTTCGTGAAGACTTGTATTATCGACTGAACACCATTTCTATTCACGTTCCTCCGCTCCGTCAGCGTAAGGAAGACATTGAATTGCTGTTCCGAAAATTCGCAAGCGATATGAGCGAAAAATATCGTATGCCGGTTCTGCATCTCACGCCCGACGGGAAAGACGCACTGACCAACTATCCTTGGAAAGGCAATATCCGTCAGCTTAAAAACGTAACCGAACAAATTTCTATCGTTGAACATAACCGTGAAATTTCGGCGGAAATCTTAAAAAAATATCTTCCTCCTATCGACCGCAATGTGCCGATGTTGCTGGGAAAACCAAATCCCGGAAACCTTTCCGAACGAGATATTTTATACAGCGTTTTGTTCGATATGAAACGTGATATTACCGAACTGAAAAAAGTTATTTCAGAAATTGCACAAGGCAATATGCCTCACGATTTTTCATACGATGAACACCGTTCGCTGCATCCCGCAATCTATCCCGAACCTACGCCGTTCATAACTCCAACACCTACACCTATTTACGAACCCGTAAATCCTACTATTGAAACAGAAGATGTGGGTTTTCAAGATGTGAATGAGGAAGAAGATTCTCTCTCTCTGGAAAAACGGGAAATAGACCTGATTAAAAAAGCCCTTCAAAAACACAATGGAAAACGTCGCTTGGCTGCGGAAGAATTGGGTATTTCAGAAAGAACACTGTATCGAAAAATCAACGATTATCATTTGGAAAAAGATTAAAAAAATAATTCTCAATCTGTAATTAAGTGGATATGAAACATTTTAAGTTGTTTATTTATACGATTTTAGTGGCATTTACCTGTTGTGGATGCTACAGTTTTTCCGGAGCATCCATCCCACCGGAAATCAAAACCTTTTCTTTGGACTATTTCCCTAACCGTGCAACGCTTATCAATCCCACGTTGAGTGCGGAACTTACGGATAAATTGCGTTCGTATATTTCATCACGCTCGAGTTTGCTGGAAAACACGGATGGTAATGCTGATATTGATATTACAGGAGAAATCTCCGACTACAGCGTTACACCTATGGCTGCGCAGAGTGATGCACAGGCGGCTCTACAACGTTTGTCGATTACGGTAAAAGTGAATTTTGCAAACAATGTGAACAGCAAAGATAATCTTTCGCCATCGTTTACCATTTATCGAGATTTCGATAGTGCGTTGGATTTGAGTGATGTAGAAGAAAGTTTGGTTGCTGAAATCCTCGAAGAAATGGTGGATGATATTTTTATGGCGGCATTCGGAAATTGGTAAATAAAAAAAATTTGCAAAAGTGAAAAAAAAACCGTATCTTTGCGGTTTATATCTAAACTGAAAAAACAAAAAACACAACGAAATGAAATTCATTGTAAACAGTCAAGTTTTAATCAAGAACTTGTCCGCATTGAGCGGAGTTGTAGGGACAAATAAGATGTTGCCTATTTTGAATAATTTTTTATTTACGTTAGACGGAAACACGTTGACTTTGACCGCATCGGATTCGGAAACGACGATGATTGTAGATGTTGAGCTTAGCGAGGCATCGGAGAATGGAGCGATGGCGATTCCTGCACGTATGTTGATGGATTTGTTGAAAACGTTTTCGGATCTGCCCGTAGTATTCTCCATCAATGAGGAGGATTGCTCTGTGGAGATTTCTGCAGGAGAAGGTAAGTTTAAGTTGGTGGGCGAAAAACCCGAAGGATTTGTGGAAATTCCCGAATCCGGAAATTTGACCAAAACACAAATCCCTGCGGGAATTTTGGGCGATGCCATTCAAAAGACCGTGTTTGCAACAGGAAACGATGATTTACGCCCGGTAATGTCGGGTGTGTATTTTGAATTGACTCCCGAAAATATACGTTTTGTAGCTACCGATGCACACAAACTTGTTCGCTATACACGAACAGATGCAAAATCAGAAGTGGAAGCCAATTTTATCATTCATAAAAAACCGCTGAACCTCTTGAAAAACATCTTTCTCGGAAGAAAAGACGATGCTCTTGTTTCGATTGAGTTCAACGAAAAAAATGCGTTCTTCACATTTGAAAATACGCGGATTATTTGCCGTTTGATCGACGGACGTTTCCCGAACTACAAAGCCGTTATTCCGGAAAACAATCCCAATAAACTCACGGTTGACCGCCAATTGTTCCTTTCTGCCGTTCGTCGTGTTTCGATTTTCTCCGAACAAAGCATCCAACAAGCACGTTTGAAAATCAATGGAAAAGAACTGACTGTATCTGCCGAAGACCGCGAATTTGCAAATGAAGCCAAAGAACGCATCACGTGTTCCTACGATGGAGAACCAATGGAAATCGGCTTCAATACGAAGTTCTTGATTGAGATGTTAGGCAATATCGATACCGAAGAAGTGATGATTGAAATGTCGCATCCCACACGTCCGGGATTGCTTCTCCCTGTTGGAAACAGCAATGAGGGTGAGGATATTCTGATGTTGGTAATGCCGATTATGTTGAACAATTAACAACATTGTAGGGGTGAGGTATACCTCACCCCTACAAGATACGAAAAAAAAACGAAATGCCACTGCATTTCGTTTTTTTTTCGTATCTTTGCAAAATTTTTTATTATGCGAGTTTCAGTAGTTCAAAAATTTGGAGGAACGTCCGTAGGTTCCGCAAGTCGGATGAAATATGTGGCGGATTTGATTAACGACGGAAAAACGAAGATTGTTGTCTTATCCGCAATGTCAGGAACAACAAATGTTTTGGTGGAAATCGCCAAACACGTTAGTCAGGCGGACTTACAAATGTCGAATGAAATCATCGAACGTTTGCACGAAAAATATACGCAAGTGATTTCCGAATTGCACGAATCGAAAGAATATGTAGAGAAATCGACCTCTTACGTTAATTCGGTGTTTGAACACTTGTCGAAATTGGCGCAAAAAACCTATTCTATCACGCTTGAAAAAGAAATTTTAGCACAAGGCGAATTGCTCTCTACTCATCTGTTCACGCACTACTTGCAAGAGCAAAATATGGATTGTTGTCTTATTCCTGCCTTGAATTTTATGCGTGTGAATAAGCACGGAGAGCCTGTCTTTCCTGCGATTGAAACGTCCTTGTCAGATATACTCAATCAACATCCGAATCAAAAACTGTTCATCACACAGGGTTTTATTTGCAGAAATAACAACGACGAAATCGACAATCTGCAACGTGGCGGAAGCGACTACACAGCCTCGATTATCGGCGCAGCAGTGAATACCGAAGAGATACAAATTTGGACAGATATTGACGGTATGCACAACAACGATCCGCGCTTGGTGGAAAACACCAAACCCGTTCCTCATCTGCACTTCGAGGAAGCTGCCGAGTTAGCCTATTTCGGTGCGAAAATCCTGCACCCCACCTGTATTTTACCTGCGAAAGATAAAAATATCAAAGTGCGTTTACTCAACACAATGGATCCCAAAGCGGAAGGGACAACCATTTCCAACAAAGTTATGCACTCCGGAATAGCCGCTATCGCTGCAAAAGACGGCATCACGTCGATCAAGATTAAGTCGAGCCGAATGTTGTTGGCGTATGGTTTCCTGCGAAGAGTATTTCAGGTTTTTGAAGATTTTCAAACCCCGATAGACTTGATTACAACATCGGAAGTCGGCGTTTCCGTAACGATAGATAGCGATAAAAATCTTCACGAAATACAACAACAGCTGGAAGAATTTGGCTCCGTGACGGTTGAAACAAATATGGCGATTATTTGCGTTGTTGGACAAATCCCGTCTGACACGGTTGGTCTGCAAAGTAAGGTTTTACAAGCCTTTCAAGATATTCCTGTTCGGATGGTTTCATACGGAGGAAGTGATTACAATATCTCATTCATCGTTCGTGCAGAAGATAAAATCAGAGCCCTACAAACATTACATAAGACCTTATTCAGATGATGACAGGACAATTTCCGACAGACGTTTTCAAAACGCTGCGAACACCTTTTTATTACTACGATTCACACTTGCTTGAAGAAACATTGAAAGCAATCAATGCAAACAAAGGCGATTTTGATGTACACTATGCGTTGAAAGCGAATGCCAATCCTCAAATTCTTGCAACTATTGCGAAAGCCGGTTTGGGTGCGGATTGCGTGAGTGGTGGAGAGATACAGGCTGCACGAAAAGCAGGGATTCCTGCGGAGAAAATCGTGTATGCAGGAGTGGGAAAAACCGATTGGGAAATTGAATTGGCATTGAATGAAAATATCTTTTGTTTCAACGTGGAATCCATTCCCGAATTGCAAGTGATTGATGAATTGGCGCATAAACACAACAAATCTGCAAAGGTTTGTTTGCGCATCAATCCGAATGTGGATGCACACACGCATCACTACATTACAACAGGTTTGAATGAAAATAAATTTGGGATTAACCTTTCCGAATTGAACGAGGTCGTGGACGTTCTGAAAACCCTTTCAAACGTGGAGTTGATAGGATTGCATTTCCATATCGGATCTCAAATCGAAGATATGGAGGTTTTCAAAAATTTAGCAATTCGTATCAATGAAATTCAAAATCAATTGTCGATTATCAATTGTCAATTGTCAATTATCAACTGCGGAGGCGGTTTGGGTATCGACTACGAACATCCCAATCACAAGCCCATAGCGGATTTCAAGAGTTATTTCGACACGTTCAGAAAATATCTGCAAGTCAAACCCAATCAAACGGTCAAGTTTGAGCTCGGACGTTCGGTTGTTGCCCCTTGCGGAAGTTTGATCACACGTGTGTTATATGTTAAAAAAGGCACACAAAAACAATTTGCCATTGTGGATGCGGGAATGTCGGATTTGCTACGTCCGGCGCTGTATCAAGCGCATCATCGCATCGAAAATCTAACGTCGAATGAGCAGGAAGAAATCTACGATGTGGTAGGTCCTATTTGTGAATCTTCGGATGTGTTTTCAACAGCCTATCAAATGAATCAAGCCCGACGTGGCGACATTATTGCTTTGCGTTCCGCAGGAGCCTACGGAGAAGCGATGGCATCAACCTACAATCAGCGAGAATTGCCACGAGCAGTGATTAGTGAATAATTTACTATTTACTATTTACTATTTACGCTTCGCCTGATAGCAAAGATATAACGCTTAGAAATAAGGCGCAGCGACTAATCACTAATCACTATTCCTTAATCCCTAAAAATGAAATGTTGCAAATTTCATTTTTTTTTCGTATCTTTGCACCCAAAAAAATACCATAACCATGTCGGAAAAAAAGAAACTCGGATTGATCGCAGGCGGCGGAATGATGCCTGTAGAGATCATTAAACATTGTAATGAACAAGGTAGAGAAATCTTTGCCGTAGGACTTGAGCCATTTTCGTGGGAAGAGCAGTTGAGCGGAGCTCCGCACATCTTCGCTAAAATTGGAGAAGTAGGAAAAATTCTGAAAGCGATGGCGAAAAACGAAGTTAAGGAAATCGTACTCGCAGGAGGCATCAAACGCCCTTCACTCAAAGAATTGATACCCGATTGGGAAGGAACAAAACTCATCGCAAAACTTGCAATCAAAAAAATGAACGACAACAATATGTTTCTTGCCGTGATTGATGAGATTGAACGACACGGTTTCAAAGTTGTCGGAATTGAAGATGTTGTTCCCGAAATGCTCTTCGCAGAAGGCGTTTATGGAAAAGTAAAACCAACGTCCGATGATTTAGATGATATTCGACGAGGCATTACGGTCGCCAAAGCCTTAGGTGCGGTGGATGTTGGGCAGGCTGTTGTTGTGCAGGAAGGGATGGTGCTTGCAGTGGAGGCGATTGAAGGAACGGATATGATGCTCTCACGTGCAGCCACAGTGAAAAAGCAAGGAAAAGCCCCCGTAATGGTGAAAATCCTCAAACCCGGACAAGACACACGCACGGATTTACCTGCAATCGGATTGCAAACCATCGAACAGTTGAAAAAATACGGAATTAAAGGTATTGCCGTTGAAGCAGGTGCGATTCTTTTGATCGAACGGGATGCAGTTATTCAAATGGCGAATGAATCGGGGATATTTATTATAGGAATGAAAGTGTAATTTTTTGTTGAATTGTTTAACTGTTTAACTGTTTAATCATGTTTAACAACTCAACAACTCAACGACTCAACAACTCAACAATTATGAAGAGATTAGCAATGGTAGCCTTTGGCGGAAATGCTTTGCTCCGTGGAGGTCAGAAAGGAACATATCAAGAACAATTGCAAAATGTGATGGACACGTGTTTGTCGCTCAATGAACTCTACAAGCGAGATTACGATATTGTGATCGGGCACGGAAACGGTCCGCAAGTAGGCAATGTGATGTTGCAACACGAGGCAGGAAAGAAAATGTATAACATTGAAGCGATGCCGATGGATTTGTGTGTGGCGGAAACGCAAGGTTCTATAGGCTATTTGATAGAGATGGCGTTTCGTAAAATCTTCGCAACGGAAGATGTAAAGAAGCACGTCATTACGCTCGTTACACAAGTGGTTGTGGATGAAAACGACCCTGCTTTTTCCAAACCAACGAAACCTGTTGGACCTTACTATACGAAAGAAGAGGCAGACAAATACAGTGCGGAAACAGGCTCTGTTTTTGCGGAAGACCCGAAAGGCAATGGTTGGAGAAAAGTAGTAGCCTCTCCAAAACCGCTACATATCAGCAATATCAACGTTGTTCAACAATTGGCGAAAAACGGTTATGTTGTGATTACCTGTGGTGGCGGTGGTATTCCTGTTGTGCAAGGTGCAGACGGCGTTAGAGGTGTGGAAGCCGTGATTGATAAGGATTTGGCGTCATCGTTGGCAGCGGTGGAGATGAAAGCCGATGAATTTTATATCTTGACCGATGTTCCGAAAGTGTATATCAATTTTAGGAAACCCAACGAGCAAGCCCTCGATGAAATCACGGTTGCGCAGGCAAAGCAGTACTTGGCAGAAGGACACTTCACAGAAGGTTCGATGGCACCAAAAGTTCGTGCAGGCATCTATTTCGTGGAAAATGGCGGAAAAGAATGTGTGATCACAGAGGCTGGACAATTGGGAAATCCGCACTGTGGAACTCGGATTGTTCCGTAGGGACAAGGCGTTTCCCACTCCATCCACATACGTCATGTCGAATGAAGCACGCAGTGCGGAATTGAGACATCCCCTTGCCATAGCAACCGTTCCCTGTCGTAAACGTTGTTCGCAAAATTGCCTCCCTCCCCTTGCTATTGAAGAACAATGCCGTAGGCATTA
>QMCD01000832.1_pt1 | contig 23885 bp, 20 predicted proteins | sample 1821841 | NCBI WGS metagenome assembly QMCD01 (sample SAMN01991225, study PRJNA193472) | Termite gut metagenome, whole genome shotgun sequencing project. | isolation source: worker | host: Macrotermes natalensis | reverse complement strand
TGCCGGTTTTCCTCCGTTCATTTCTATCAAAGGCGAAAACTTATTGGCTGTATCTAATGCTCCAAGAACAGTATCCTTTGTTTATGAAAACGGATTAGATATTGTTCTTACTACCGGAGTAAGAGGTACTCCATCTCAAAATGAAATACAATTTACCGGAAACTTAAAACTGTATGATAACATTACAGATCAAACAACCGGCGATTATTGGGGTAATTGGGTACAAATCAGGGTTTCGTTGCAAAGTGGACAAATAATAACTTTTGACAGGTAATAACTAAATTTGCTTTTGTACAAACTGACAAAACGGTCAAGCAGTGTTTTTACACGTGTTTGTCCGTTTTTTATTTTTAGTGTATAACAAGAGTTGTAAGAAAGCTGCTATATTATTTTTCGGAATTATCCCTTGTATGTATGGAAAGTCTTCATTGAAAAATACAACAAGGATAAAACCGTTATTTTTTATACATTTACTAACAAAAAAAATCAACAAAACATTTGCTCTTTCACTATCCTTTCTTTACCTTTGCCCAGTATGTAATTTACAAACAAAAAAATACATTGATATTATTAACTTTAAATTATTTAGTATGAAGAAAATTTTATTTTTAGCAAGTGCCCTATTTTTAGGAGGATTGGCTTCTGCACAAGTAGCCTCTTTAGATTTAATGGAACGCGACCTTGAGTTTTTTGGAGAATCGGGGGTAGCTCCGGGTGAAGATGCCAAGTCTGCAGTTTTTACGACACAATACACCGGAGGTGCCGGATGGGATATGTCGGGAGATAACATGGTAATTGGTCAAACCGAATACAACACAGTTGTTGTTTATTTTGATGCAAATCGTACTAATTCGGGACAAATAACACTTAATGCCGATTATATTGATGTAGAGGGAAATCTTATTCAATTCAATGATGGAGCTCGTCCTGATTGTCAGGCGATTACTTCTGCATTGGCAGGAAAAGCTACTCTTCCTTTTGTAACAGACGAAGGGTATACTCTGGATAAAATTTACCTTCAAGCAGGATGGAACGATAATTCAAAAGGCGAACTTCCGGCATCGGATTCTCTTCCGTTAATTTTGACTGTTACTCGTGCTGAGTTAAGATTCGTACCCGAGGTACCTGCGGTATTGAATGCTCCGAAGATTACGTATAGCGAGTTCCCTTCTGATTACGACTTTGTTGTAGGAACAAACTACTATTTAATGCCAGCTTGGGGTTGGCCGGATGATCAAGGTGCAAGTGCTTCCGTTGTTGAAACAACAGATTCGGGAAATGCTTTGAAAATGCAACCAAAAAATTACGGACTTGCAGCTATTCACTCTGCAATAAAACTTCCTGCCGGAAAAACAGTAGCGGATATTGAGAAAATTTCGTTTAAGGTATTTTGGGAAGCATATACAGTTCCGGCAGACGAAACAGCAGGAACAGAAGCAACGATACTTGAAGAAGGCGCAGGAGTATTGGATACTAAATTAATCTTATATCTTGGTGATGGTTCTAAATTAGGTGGCGGAGCAGGCTTTGCAACCGACAAAAATATGTCTTTTATCGGAATGAATCCTGATATAATTAATGAAGAAGAAGGTGTTGCACAAGTTGGTGTTATCGGTGAATGGTTTCAATATGAAGTTGCTTTAGAAGACTTCTTTGACCCTACAATCAACAATCTTGATGCTGATGCTCAATACGATAATTTAGGTGCAGAGCTCGTGGCTACGTTAAATCAATTCTCATTCGGTATTGGTTTTAATGCAAACAATGGTGTGTTCTACATTGATGATGTTACCTTTGTTGGGGTAGGCGGTAATAGTGTAAGTGAAGTTTCGGCAGCATCAGCTAATGTATTTGCAGTAGAAGGTGGCTTGAAAATTGTCGGAAATGAAGGTGCAACAATCTACGGTATTGATGGTCGTGCGGTTGCAACTACATCAGCTTCTTTCATTGCTCTTCCTAAAGGTGTTTACATCGTAAAAGCAGGTAACGAAGTAGTAAAAGCTATCGTTAAATAATTGAGAAATTAGAAGTTAGTTTTAAATACAATTTTGGAAAGATTCCAAGTGAGCTTGTCTCATTTGGAATCTTTTTTGTTGGGATTAAATAATAAATGTGGGCATTTCAAAATCAAAAAACTGGCTTCATCATTTCTGGGCTTGATATCAAAGTGAGGATAAGATCCAGTGTAATTGCGGGCTTGTCTCGTAATCTTCTAATAGCCGGTTTTATAGACATTCCGTGTTCAATCGCGGAACCGACGGTCAACGGAGCTATTGATGGATTTGACTTGTCTGCACCGATAAAACAAATACCCCAATTTCGCCCATAAAATAGGCGAAATTGGAGTTAAGATATTATTCATTTACTGAATATCCTTAATTATAATAGCGTGGGTCTGTCTCAAAGGCCCGTCATTAGCACCTTTGCTCACTGACCGCTGGTTCCGCGCTTGACACGGAATTTCCTAAAGCTGTATGATTATTAGGAGATTGCGGGTCAAGCCCGCAATGACAAAGCGTCTTTTTGACTTTTGATGCAGCCCTATGTAGTCTTATTACCGTTTAGCTTCCTTCGCCCAACTATCCTTCAATGCAACTGTGCGGTTAAATACCAATTTTCCGGCAGTAGAATCCGGATCGACGTTGAAATAGCCGATTCGCTGGAATTGGAAATTTTGCAGTGCTTTTGCGTCTTTCAGCCAAGGTTCCACATAAGCGGTAATCACTTTCAATGATTCTGGATTCAACAGTTCGGTTAAATCCTTTTCCTTTTCATCGCCCGGATTTTCGACATTAAACAGGCGGTCATACAGGCGTACTTCGGCAGGTATGGCGTGTTGTGTCGTTACCCAGTGAATTGTTCCCTTTACTTTGCGGTTGCTTTCTGACATTCCGCTTTTTGTTTGCGGATCGTACTCGGCATACACTTCGATAATGTTTCCGGTTTCGTCTTTTTTGCAGCCGGTACATTTAACAATATAGGCGCTTTTCAGTCGGACTTCCTGTCCCGGCGTCATCCGGAAATATTTTTTAGGAGCATCTTCCATAAAGTCATCCTGTTCGATGTAAAGTTCTTTCGAAAACGGAATTTCGCGCATACCCATTGAAGCATCTTCCGGATTGTTGATTGTTTCCAACATTTCAACTTCACCTTCCGGATAGTTGGTAATAATCAATTTTACAGGGTCAAGAACGGCGCTTACGCGAATTGCCTTCTCGTTCAAGTCTTCCCGGATAGAGTGTTCCAGCAGGGAAATATCAATTACGCCGTCAAATTTTGTATAGCCGATTTTGCTAATGAATTTATGAATAGATGCCGGCGTATATCCGCGACGGCGCAGTCCTCCGAGGGTGGACATCCGCGGGTCGTCCCAGCCACGCACAAGACCTTCCTGTACCAATCGCAACATCTTTCGCTTGCTCATCACCATATAGGTTATGTTCAGGCGGTTGAATTCTATTTGCCGCGGGGAATAATTGCCTGTTGCAAATTGCTCGATATACCAGTTATACAGCGGGCGGTGAACCTCAAACTCCAATGTGCAAAGCGAATGAGTTACCCCTTCGAAGTAGTCGGATTGCCCGTGTGCAAAATCGTACATCGGATAAACTTTCCAATCATATCCTGTGCGGTGGTGCGGGTGAGAAGTGATGATGCGGTACATAATCGGGTCGCGGAAGTGCATATTAGGCGATGCCATATCTATCTTGGCGCGCAAAATCATTGCTCCTTCGGCAACTTCGCCTGCGCTCATCTTTTCAAAGAGACGCAAATTTTCTTCTATCGGTCGGTTGCGGTATGGACTGTCTGTGCCCGGAACGGTTGGCGTTCCTTTTTGCCGCGCAATCTCTTCTGCCGACTGCTCGTCTACGTATGCTTTTCCTTCTTTGATAAAACGTATGGCTAAATCCCACAGCTGTTGAAAATAATCAGAAGCATAATAGATGTTTTTCCACTGGAAGCCAAGCCATTGAATGTCTTGCTGAATTGAATCTACGTATTCAACATCTTCCTTTACCGGATTGGTGTCGTCAAATCGCAGGTTACACGTTCCGCCGTAGTTTTGGGCAATGCCAAAATCCAGGCAAATCGCCTTAGCATGTCCGATGTGCAAATATCCGTTTGGTTCGGGCGGGAAACGTGTCTGAATACGACCGCCGTTTTTACCCTCTCTTAAATCTTCTTCAACAATAGCTTCAATGAAATTCAGGCTCTTTTTTGCCTCTTCCTCTTTTATATTTTCAACCATTTCTCTTAATATACAATTAATTGATTTATAGCCGGCAAAGTTAGCGTATTTCCGACTAAAAATAATCGTTTTTGTTTAAAATTTTGAGAAGCATTGTAAAAAGTCTTCTTTAGGGAAACTTTGAAGCAAATTTTTTTATACCATCACCTTTATTCCTGTTTAGCCAATCCGCTTTTTGGAACTTTCAGCGTTACCTTCATTAGTAACATGCCGATAAACAGCCAGAAAAGCTCGCGGATACGGGTAATCAGACTGATAGTAACACCCCATACGGAAGAGAGTCCTAATATCTCGAATATACTCAAAAAGGCAAGTTCTCTCGTCCCGATTTGCATAGGCGAAAAAAAGACTAAATTACCCATCAGGGAAACAAACGCAATGATAAGGATACTGTAAATATAAGCGTAACTACCTGTATATCCGAAGGCAAGAAGTAGAAAGTAAATTTCGGCACAACTCACGATACGCCCGAAAAGCTCATTTCCCAGCGAAGCGTAAAATTTTACCTTGTTCTCGCCGTGCAGTGAGGTAATTTGAGCGTCAATCGTTCTTATCTCTTTATGCTTTTTCAGGATAAACGCTCTTGTTCTTTTTTTTAGGAAAGGAAATTTTTTCAAAATATTTAATGTGTTCATTATCATTCCTTTCCGGTATCCTTTGAAAAAAACGAACATGAATAAAAGGCACACTGCGAGTATAGTGATTAGTGCGATTGTCCAACCCTCTTTTACCGGCAAAATGATTATTACCAGCAAAACGGCAAGTATCCAAAAAATAAAATGCGAAACAACATGCATCATCGTAAACAGAATGACGGAGGAGGTTGCTTTTTCAATACCCAGATAAGGTTTCAGTTCCATTAGTTTATACGGTTCGCCGCCGATTAACCCGACAGGAGTTGCCGCATTTATGGCGAATGCTGTTAACGTGATTTTGTAGAGCGTTCCGAATTTTATGCTTTTTGATTCGGGCGAACCATCCCGGATAATCAGCATTGAAGAGAATGTATTCAAAGCATACACAATTACCCATAACCCGATAACCGGAATAAACCACCATCCCGTCTCTTTTATATTTTCAACAATACGAGTAAAACCGAACTTGTAAACCATCACACCAAGCGCAATGACGCCAATTATCAGAAATATATTTTGTACCGCTTTTCGTGAGTCTATTTTGGGCATTTTACTTTCAATTTTAGCGTTCAAAAATAGTAATATAAAAAGATTTATATGTTTCTATTGTGTTATTTTTTTGCAAAATCCATTGTCAATTACAAAAATGGTCGTACCTTCGCAGTAATAAATATTAACGGCTGATAATTTTATGAGGGTTTGCTCTAACTTTATTAGCCGTTTTCTATTACTGATACGCAATATTGTATTTTTTCCTTTGTCCCCCTTTTCACTCCGACAATCAGTTTTATTTTTCCAAATTCAGGTTTGTCATATTCCATAATAATTATTTTTTCAGATCTTTTCTGATTATCTTTTTTTGTGTTGGCATTTCGTAAATTTCCTTTTATTGTTCCTTTTTCTAAAATTTCAGACAAGAAGAATACTGCAAGCGTTGATTTATATTTTACCGACGCTTGTCCGGAAGTTTCCTCTACCGATATATGTTTCACATTAATATATTCACTTAAAGATTTATTGAAAATTTGTTTTGTAGGATTTAGTGTTCCCCAAACTTTATAGAACTCTCTAATAAATTTTTTCCGAGCTTTTTTATCTTCCGTTGTATCGCCTAATGCAATGCCGTTTTCATCTAATTCCATAAAACATGCCAAGTTAATTTTTTTCAAGCTTCGAAAATACTACAATTTCTTAATTTTTCGTATCTTTACTACCTATTTTTTAAAGACAGTTTATGCGCCCGGAAGATATAGAGGAAAATATAGAAAATCAAGAGTTTAACGAGACGGAAGAAATGCCGCAAGATGATTTGCCGCAGGGACATTCATCCTATAAAATACCGTCCAAAGATAGTGAAGATACCAAGTATCACCTTTCGGGAATGTACCAAAGCTGGTTTTTGGACTACGCGTCGTATGTGATTTTGGAACGTGCTGTACCGCATTTGGATGACGGGCTGAAACCGGTTCAACGGCGTATCCTCCATTCGATGAAACGCTTGGATGACGGCCGCTACAACAAGGTTGCCAATATCGTGGGACACACCATGCAATTCCACCCGCACGGCGATGCTTCGATTGGTGATGCACTGGTGCAGTTAGGACAAAAGGATTTGTTGATTGACTGCCAGGGAAACTGGGGGAATATTCTTACCGGCGACCGTGCAGCTGCCCCTCGTTATATAGAAGCACGACTTTCAAAATTTGCCTTGGATGTTGTTTTTAACCCTAAAATCACAGAATGGAAAGCCTCTTATGACGGACGAAACAAGGAGCCGGTTACGTTGCCTGTCAAATATCCGTTGCTCTTGGCGCAAGGTGTGGAGGGGATTGCTGTCGGACTTTCATCCAAAGTGTTGCCCCACAATTTCAACGAACTGCTGGATGCTTCTGTTGCTTACTTAAAAGGTGAAGATTTTACACTTTATCCCGATTTTTTGACCGGTGGTTTGATTGATGTTTCCCGTTATAACGACGGCGAGCGCGGAGGAAATATCCGCGTGCGGGCGAAAATCAACAAGCTGGATAACAAAACGCTTGTAGTTACAGACCTTCCTTTTGGAAAAACAACCGGTTCGCTTATCGAGTCTATTCTGAAAGCAAATGAAAAAGGAAAAATCAACATCAAAAAGGTAGACGACAACACCTCAGCCAACGTAGAGATTTTAATCCATTTGGAAAGTAAAACTTCGTCCGATAAAACGATTGATGCACTTTACGCTTTTACTGATTGTGAAGTGAGCATTTCGCCCAATTGCTGTATCGTTACCGATAATAAGCCGCGTTTTACCAATGTGAGCGAAATTCTCAAGATCTCGACCGGCCGTACCATGCACCTGCTTGGCGAGGAGTTGCGGATTCAAAAAGGGGAATTGCTCGAACAACTGCACTTCCTTTCGCTGGAAAAAATATTCATTGAAGAGCGCATTTACAAGGATAAGAAGTTTGAAGACAGTAAGTCAATCGATGATGCAATTCATCATATTGATGTGCGCTTAACGCCGTTCAAGGATAAATTCATCCGGGAAGTAACGCGTGAAGATATAATCAGGTTGCTGGAAATCAAAATGGGACGGATTTTGAAATTCAATTCTGATAAATCAGAAGAACAGCTTGCTGCGCTTCGTCAGCAGATCGAAGACGTTGATTATCATATAAATCATTTAGTTGCTTATACCATTGCATGGTTTGAGTCGTTGAAAAATAAGTATGGAAACCTGCATCCGCGAATGACCGAAATCCGTAATTTTGAAACTATTGAAGCGGCAAAAGTTGTTGAGGCGAACGAAAAGCTGTATGTCAATTGGGAAGAAGGTTTTGTAGGAACAGGGTTAAAAAAAGATGAATTTATTTGCCATTGTTCCGACATCGATGACGTGATTTTATTTTACAAGGACGGAAAATACAAAGTGGTAAAAGTTGCCGATAAGCTTTATGTCGGCAAAAATCTGCTGTATGTGAACATTTTCAAAAAGAATGATAAGCGGACGATTTACAATGTAGTCTACCGTGACGGAAAAGCCGGATTTTCATACATGAAGCGTTTCGCCGTAACCGGTGTAACGCGCGACAAGGAGTATGATATTTCGCAAGGCACTGCCGGTTCGCGCATACTCTACTTCTCTGCCAACCCTAACGCGGAAGGAGAAGTGATACGAGTTGCCCTGAAGCCTAAATTGCGACTGAAAGTAACCTCTTTTGAAAGAGATTTCAGCGAGATTGCAATTAAAGGCCGCCAATCTATGGGCAATATCCTCACTAAAAACGAAGTGTTGAAAGTTACCTTGAAACAGAAAGGAACTTCCACACTTGGCGGGCGTTCTGTTTGGTTCGACCGTGATGTGTTGCGCCTGAATTACGACAATCGTGGCGAATTCCTCGGAGAGTTCCAACCTGAAGATTCGCTGCTGGTCGTTACGAAAAAAGGTGATTACTACACCACCTCTTTCGATGAAAGTAACCATTTTGGCGATAGTGTGATGCTGGTCGAAAAATTTGACCGTGAAAAAACGTGGTCGGTCGCACTTTTTGATGCCGATGCCGGTTTTGACTATTTAAAGCGTTTTCAATTTGAACCTTCGCAAAAGCACGTCAACTTCTTGACTGATAATCCGAAATCCGAATTATTGCTGATAACCGATGTTGTTTACCCAAGAATTAAAGTTACTTTTGGCGGATCCGATAAGCGGCGAGAGCCAATAGTGATTGATGTTGAAGAGTTTATCGGTGTAAAAGGCATAAAGGCAAAAGGTAAACGCATCCATACGTGGGAACGCGAAACAATCGAAGAATTGGAACCGGTACGTTTCCCCGAAGAACCCAAAGAGGTAACCCCGGAAGATGAAGCCGCCGGGCAAGACGATGATGAGAGCGGACAAATGAAATTATTTTAGTAGGGAAAAATAACGTTGAGAAAAACAGTGTAATTGGGACAGTCCCAATCATTACCGTATCCTGTTTAATTTTACCTTTAAAAACAGTTAATACTCGTAATTTATATTCTGCATTTTGTATTATGATAGCAGGCATTAACGTATCTGTAATGTCAATAATTTTTTTCGACATTACTTTGCCGATAAATACTACATCTGAACGTTTTAATTCCTGTTTTACGGTTGCTTCGCCTATGCAAGAACAACAATAAGCCGCAGAAGAATAAACCACTAAAATTAAGATTAACAAATATTGTTTCATTTTATTTATTTAATCAGTACTAAAAAACTTTTACCATACTTAAAAAGCCCAGAGACAATAACTCCAATTAATAAATATCCCGAAAAAGAACTCACTAAAAAAGCATAATACCCCAAATATCTATAGTTATCAGAGATAATCATTTCATTTTCTGTCCCAAATAAAATGAACTCTCCATAATTAAAAATCATATTAACATAGGCAAATAACCAAATCAGAATATATAAACCAACTAATATAGATAATAAATAAGCTATTTTTAATATAAAAGTCATTATTTTGAATTATTTAAATTATCCCATGTGCCATCTTTAGGAGTAGATGTATTACCCGAACCTGGTCAATAGGGTCTAACCTGAATCTTCTGCCTATTTTAGATATAGTTCCCAATATTCTAAATCTTCCGTTTTCATTAATCTTTTCCAAGATTCGTACAAATTCTCTGAACCATATATATTTTCTTTCATTGACAACATTTTTGCATCTCTATCATAGATACCGTATAAAATCATATTGGTGGCGAAATCGCTATCGGATAAATTAAGCAGATTTAGCCAAGTTTTCCTATCTAACTTTTGTCCAATCTTATCTTGTTCGTTTGTCAGTTCTACAATTACCCTGTACCCAATGTTTCTAACGGGGGCGTAAGTATCACAAGCCATTGACCGGGGTAACCCGCCAATTTGTACCCGGAATTTGCTTGCTAAGCAAATCATCGCCTTGCAATAACCAGAGATTTATTTTTTTACGGCAAGCCATTTCCGGTGATCCGGCTGTTAAAAATTGTTTTTCTAATAGATCAAAAAGATTGGAATTACAGGTTCCGGAACTAAAAAAAGGGCTGAAAGGCAACAGAATACCGTTAAAAAAAGGAGTTGAATGCACTTCGTCCCCCTTTTCGTTCAGAGAAAAAATATCGATTATGATTCCCGCTTGCTCATCTATTTCCACTACGCCGTCTTTCAACAGGTTTCCGGGAGAGCAGTAAAGGATATTTGCAGCGTATCGTTTCATCTTTTTTTAGTTAAACTGTTATTAGAATAGACAAAGATAAGTAATACAAAATATTTTTTTTGTTTTTTTGATTGTCAATTCAAAACTTATGTGTTTCTTTGTGCCCGGAAGGGATAATGATATGCCTTTCCAAATTAAAACTTTAATTTTACCTTATTTTTATTTTTATGAACATTTATGTTGGGAACCTTAGTTACAAGGTTCGTGAAAATGACCTCAGAGAGGTTTTAGAAGATTATGGAACAGTTGACTCCGTTAAAATTATCAAAGACCGCGACACAGGAAAATCGAAAGGATTTGCTTTTATCGAAATGGCGAGCGATGCTGAAGCACAAAAAGCAATCGAAGAATTGAACGGTGCAGAGTATGAAGGTCGCACAATGGTGGTTAAGGAAGCAAGACCAAAAGCATAATTAAAATAGAGAAAAGGATGAGGAAGCTCATCCTTTTTTTAGTTTGCATCTTTTTTACTCCCGATGAATTGCTTTTATTAAAAATAAGTAATACAAATCAATTATTGATGCGAATTAGGAGTTAAAGTGTGCGCCTAAGTCCGAAGGACTTGTATTCGGATAACCTCGTGCAAACGAAGTGCAGCTCGGGGTGAAGGCGGTCTCTACACTTCCAATCAACCCCGCAGCGGGTTGAACTCCTCCGGAGTTCCGGAATTAGAGGGTATTTTCCACCCTTGAGCTGCACTTCGTTTGCACAAGGTTATCTATATTAAACGCGCCCCCGGCGTAGGAGGATATGCCTTTTGCCGCATTTTTTCAACTCCTGATTCGCATTATTGACGTATTTTTAATGCTGTTAAGTATTTTGTCCGGTAAATAGGTACCCCGCCAAACAGCATGCGTTAGGTACGCAACATCGCCTATTGGGATTGTAAACTTGCGGCTTGCTATTTCACATTATCATTCTTTTCTACCGGGCTTGAATCCCGTCAGGAATTTTTATACGATATTAAATTCTTTTTATTATAATACCACCAACCAAGAGCAAAAGTGCGTGTCCGTAAGTCCGGCAGATTTAGGAATGCTTACATTCGGGCAATAACTCAATCTTCGCGTCCGGGAAATAGCGGTTACAGTATTCCGTAATAAAACGCAAAGAGTCTGATTCAATCAGTTTGTCGGAAGAAGGATATTGATTGTAAATAATAGAATGCAGCTCCATTCCTCTGTTTTTCAATGCCTCCAAGCTGAGCAGGGTGTGATTCAAACTCCCCAGCTTACCGGATGTTACCAAGACGACCGGGTATTTTTGTTCTGCAATATAATCTATTGTAAGTACTTCGCGGGAAACCGGAACCATTAATCCTCCCGCCCCTTCGAGCAAAACTACATCATAGCATGCTTCAAGTTGCCGGGTACAAGCTGTAATGTGCGAAAGATCAATCGTTTGTCCATCTATCTCCGCAGCAAGGTGAGGCGAACACGGATGAGTAAAAATATAGGGACAGGTCAATCCCTGCTTATCCTCTTTGCAGAAAGGCACACTTGCTATTTGACGATGCGTTTCAATATCTTCAGACAAGCCGGAGCATCCTGTTTGAATTAATTTTTGTGTAATCACACAGACACCCTCTGCAAGCATTTTCTTGTAAAGGTAAGCAGTTGCGATACTTTTACCTACGTTTGTGTCGATGCCGGAAATAAATAGGGTCATATTATATAATTTGTAACTTACAATCTTACAACACTGTTAAAAGTTAGTCTTTTAATTTAGCGATAAAATAGAGCGGATGATAGCTTAATTTTACTTGTTTCCCGACAGAAAAGAGATTTCGATATGCTTCTTCAAACTGTTTCATTTTGGTGGGTGTCCATACTGTTTGATGCTTAAATACATTTACTCCGGTTTTTTTCAAGTGCTTGAGTATCTCCTTAGGAGAATCAAATTGAATTTCTATTGAATCCTCCTTCTTTTCAAGTATGTCAAAATGAACAGAAAGCATTTCTATCCACTCTTTTTGTGAAAAATAGACAAGTCCGTTTCCGGTCAACGCTTTTATTTCCTTCACATTTTCCTGTCCGAAAGTACTGAATGCAAATAATCCGTTAGGCGACAGGTGCCGTTTGATTTTTCCTAAAAAAGCAGATACATCATCAAACCATTGAAATACAGAGGATGAGACGATTAAATCATACATTCCCATAAATTCCGCTTTTTCGGCATCTTCGGCACGAAAACAGTAATCATATTGTTGTTTCAAATCAGAAAAAAACGGCACGAAGACCTCCGAAATATCGTTTAAGTGCACCTTTTCAAAGGTAAAGCGAGACAGCAAGATACGAGTCAGTAATCCTGTTCCGCAGCCAATTTCGAGTATTGACTTATAAGAATAATCCGTTGAAATAAAATTGGTTATCAGTTCACTTAATTGAATTACAATCTCTCGTTGCGCCAGCGCATTGTCATCATAAGTTGTTTGTGCCTTTGAAAACCGGTCAACTATTAATTGTTTCATTTTTGGCATAATTTATCCAACGTCCCCCATATTTCTTCATCATAATGTGCAATTTCTTCTAATCTAATATTCGGAAAATTTTCCCAAGCCCGTTTTTGATTGTTAGTGGGAAAAATCCGGTCAGATAATCCGATAATCACGTCCGTGAAAATATTTTCGCCGGACGATAACGGATTTTTTTCTTGCTCCATCCGGATATTTTGTAATGCGTCCTGCAATTCCGGTATAGGAAAAGAAAAGTTGAATGTTTGGAATTTCTCAAAGCTCTTCGCACTTCCACACATTCTTCTTTGAAATTTCAACAAGTTTTCTTCTGTCAGATTTTTTTCCGTTCCGTCAAAAACGGCAATAGGAATGCCTTTCTCATCATCGTACGGATAAAGGGTTCCATTTATAGCGGCGGCTTTCACGACCGGCAAACCGGAATGGAGCAACACCCGGTTTGCAACAAATACGCCCAATGACCATGCAATGACTTCTATCTCCTGGTATGTTTGAAATACCCTCGTATCCAATTCTAACGTGCGGTAGTCTGAACAGACACAAACATCCGGCCCTTTCTCCGCAAACCGGGAAAAAAGCCTTTCGTCTGACGCCCAACCGGAAAAAATCAGAATTAATTTATTGGAAGCTCCTTGTTTTATATACTGGTGTTTCATTTAAATTTTTCTGTAATTATACCATTCCAGAATTTTTCAGAATCTTGACGGCTACCCCAAAAAGCAGTTACAATATTTCAACTTGTTTTGACTGCAAATGTAAAAATTTATCTCCGCGATAATGCGTAAAGATTAGAATTAATTCTCATCATTTAACTTTATAAGCCACACAATAATGCCAGATTTCTGTTGTTTTGTGGTTGGTATAATGACATGATTTATTTTATGATACAAATATACCATAAAAAATTGAGTGAGTCAATAATGTATAAAGATTTTGCTTACAATTGCCCTGCCTCTACCAGCGTAATAACCCGTTCCACGATTTTATCCTCATCATCTTTTTCGTATGTAGTTTTCAGGTTTGCACCAAACAGGCGGGCAAATCCCTGCCAAAAGAAAGCTCTGAATCCTCCCCGGTACTCTTTTATCAGCTCGTATGAGGTTTTTTCACACTCCCTGTCAACCAAGCGAATAAGCATTTTTCCTTGCGAGAGGGTGAGTTTTTTTAGTTGCGGTTCATATTTTCCTATCAAATCGTCTTCTTTCGATCTCATGTAGTCTTTGCGCTCCTTCTCAGTCATGTCTTTCATCTCTGCATTGATCTCTTTCAACGTAATCCCGATAGCCTTTGCATAAGGCAGGGTGCGCTTCACATCGCGTACTGTTTTCCAATAAAACTGCTCTTGTTTTTGTCCTTTCTTACCGGAAAAATCCAATGTTGGATACACATATATTGCCGGAAGCATAAATTGGGTAAGGGTATCTCCTTCTTCAGTTATGTATGCCGGCATTCGCATTCCACTTCCCGAGCTTTGAACATTCAAGCAAAAAGCAAAGAGTGCCGTAATTGTCAATATGATAAACTTTATACTCTTCATGGCCTGGAATTTTTACATTTAACAATACAAATATACAAAAATATCTTACATCTATTTAGACCGGAAGTATATTTTAAGGTTTAATGCCGGCTACCAATTTTTTCAGACTTAACCCTTGTACAACAATAGAAAATACAACTACGAAATAGGTTACCGCAACGAGGAAGCTCCGGTGCAAAACATCGCCAATAGAGAGAGCTAACGCGATGGAAACTCCTCCTCGAACACCCCCCCAGACTAAAATAGAGATCGTTTTTCGCGAATACTCGCCTTTCAATGCCAACGCCGGAATTTTAATGGAGAGATAGCGGGCTATCAGCACAATCACAATCGCACCTAATCCGCTTTTCCAATAGTGGCTCAAATGAGGAATCAGCAATAATTCAAAGCCGATCAGCAAGAAAAGGATCGTATTGAGAACCTCATCAATCAACTCCCAAAAAGTTTTGACAAAATGAATGTCGGTCAGTTTTTCTTTTGAATACTTCCGGGTTTCATTTCCTATGATTATTCCTGCCGAAACCATTGTCAGCGGTCCCGATATGCCGAGAAGCTGTGAAATCATGTAAGCTCCCATAACAACCGAGAGAGTTGCCAGTACGGAAAACTTGTAATCATTTACTTTTTTTATAGCATAAAATCCGGTATAACCCAATATTGTTCCGATAATCAACGCACCAAATGCTTCCTTGATCAACAACCATGAAACAGATATAAACGAAATATCGGACAGTTGTTCCTGTCCTTGTGCAATGCTGTAAATAACTGTGAATGAAATAATTGCCATTCCGTCATTAAACAAAGATTCTCCGGCAATTTTTGTTTCCAATGATTTGGATATCCTTGTTTTTTTGAGTATGACCAACACGGCAATCGGGTCGGTAGGAGATATAATAGCACCGAATAAGAAACAATATGTAAGAGAAACCGGAGAATCAACACCAACTGCCGGCAGTAAGAAATTCAGCGTATAATAGAAGAGGAACCCTACCACAAAAGTGGATATAATCACGCTGAAAGAGGAAAATACAATAATGGGAATTTTTTCCTCTTTCAAATCGTCCAAATTAATCTGAACGGCTCCTGCAAACAACAAAAAATAGAGCATCCCGCTCATTAGCAAGTTGGTAAAATCAACTTGACCAACCAACTCGTGCATATTCCACAACGGAACCGGCTCAAACCGCCCGATGATTACCAAACAGATTGAGCTAAAGATTGCCAAAACCATAATCCCAATCGTAGACGGCAGCTTCAAAAAACGCGCGTTGATAAAGGAAAAAACAGTCGCAATAATAATCAAAATAGAAAGCGAATAATAGAGTTCCATGTATTTTTGTATTTGTTATGTTTTATAAAACAAAATTATATAGAAAACTGTTTAGTAATGATGTGAAAAGTATACTGGTAGATTTTTATCTGAAAAATTTCGTTTACCGCCAGCCCGGGCTGCATGCGAATTCCCAGTGCAAGATGTTCCACCGTCCCGGTTAGGGACGGAATGTGTATCGGAATAATTTTACATTGCGTACCTAAGGTACGCCGGCGATGAAACGAATCTTTTTCTACCAACATGTTGTCCCTAACGGAACAAGATAGCAACGCAAAATTAAACTACAGCCATTCAAGGTGTATAACTGTTTAATTATCAAAAATATAAAGCGAAAAAATAAGTTCATTTTCCGACAAGAAAAGAAATTTCTTTTGGACCCCTGCCTGCCTTAGGAGGGAGAATATAGCAGATAAGCATTTAAACTATTAACCTGAGTTTTGGATAAGGTGATATATCGGAGATAACCCGAATGGGCTTTTCAAGCCGCCGGCTTATTCAAAACTCAGGTTATTATATAATTCAAACTTAAAAAATGCCGTTTAGCTAAGGAGATTTATAGCTTTTGTATCTTCTTTATTAATTTATGCTCTCACGTTTTCTGTGTTAAACGCAAAGTCTATAAAGATTACAAAATCACAAGTTTCTCTTAACTAAACGACATCGAATTATTAAACCTCTCCGGAAAATCAGAAAATTTCTTTGCGTCTTTGCGAACGTTGCGACTTCGCGTTTAACCCAAAAAGCGCAAGCGCATTTATTTTAACACAAAGTCGCAACGTTCGCGAAGACGCAAAGTTTTTTAGCATTAATATTTTCCGAAGAATTCTATTATTTCTTAAACATACGCCCGATTTCACCAACCCACAGCACTAATGAGGTGGCACCAATAATAATTCCCCAATCTTGAAGTGTCAACGGCACAACATTAAACATATCGCCGCCAACGGTAACTATCAGCCATTGGCCAACAATAATAATAAGCGCAACGGAAAGGAGACCTCCGTTTTTACTCAAATCGGCCAACGCCGATTTTTCGCTCATAAATGCTTTAGCGTTAAACATATTCCAGAATTGAAGCATTACGAATATCGTGAAGAACAGAGAAAGCTCGTAAGCTGAAAGTCCGTTACCTTTGCTGAAATCGAAGAAACAGCTGCCGAAAGTAGCAAAATCAAATTGCGAAAGCGAAGTAATATCTGCATGTTTGAAGTATTGCAACAATCCAAAAAGCAGGAAAACGAAGAAAAATCCAACACCAAGGATGCTTTTTGCCATTGCCTTATTAATAATATGGTCGGAAGTTTTGCGCGGCTTGTCGTTCATCACTCGCTCGTTTGGCGGAAGCGATGCCAGTGCCAGTGCAGCAAATGTATCCATAATCAGATTAACCCAAAGCATTTGCGTAACTGTAAGCGGCGATTCGGTTCCGAGAAATGCACCAATCAACACAATCAAACACGCCGCAACGTTAATTGTCAATTGGAATAAAATGAAACGCTGAATATTTTGATACAAAGAACGCCCCCAAAGTACAGCGCGAGAGATGCTGCTGAACGAGTTGTCCAAAATAGTAATGTCGCTCGCTTCTTTGGCTACGGAAGTTCCATCGCCCATAGATAATCCTACTTGTGCGGCATTCAAAGCCGGAGCATCGTTTGTCCCGTCTCCGGTTACGGCAATTACCTGGTCTTTTTGCTGTAAAAGTTGTACTAAGCGTTGCTTGTCCATTGGGCGCGCGCGCGACATAATTTTCAAATCCAACACACGCTCCAACAATGTTTTATCGTCCATCCCGGCAAATTCGATTCCGGTCATGTGGTTTGCTTCCGGTTCATTTTCCTGCCATAAGCCGATCTGACGGCCGATTTCTTTTGCCGTTCCCGGCGTATCGCCAGTTACAATTTTAACACCAATACCGGCATTGAGACACGTTTTTACCGCATCAGGAACATCTTCGCGAAGCGGATCCGAAATTGCCACAATTCCCATAAACGTAAGATTCACATTCTGAAGTCTGCCCTCATGAATGAAAGACGTTGTGTCATTGTCGTCAATAATCTGATAAGCAAATCCCAGCGTGCGCATTGCCTTGTTTTGATATTCAAGAAGCTGTGCGTAAACCTCTTCTTTAGCTACCGGAACTGTTTTACACAACTCAAGCACGATTTCGGGTGCACCTTTTACATACAGTACTTTTTTGCCAAGCAACGGCGAATTTACAATAGTCGCCATATATTTACGCTCAGTCGAGAAAGTGAGCTGTTCTACGATTTCCGCATCTTCACGCAAAGGCAAATAGTTGATTTCGTTTGCGTGCAACCAAAGCAGCAGTGCTCCTTCAGTCGGATTTCCCAATGCGTTGATTTTGGATTTATCCGAATAATCAAGATAGGCAGTTGAATTGACGGCAATTCCCTCTTTTATCAAGTCCGTAATGCCTTCGCTACCATAGAATTTTGTTTCGTAAATTTTCATCTGGTTTTGCGTAAGCGTACCTGTCTTATCGGTACAAATTACAGTTGTAGCACCCATTGTTTCGCAAGCGTGCATCTTGCGCACGAGGTTGTTGGTCGAAAGCATTCGCTTCATGCTCAATGCCAGGCTCAATGTAATAGCCATCGGCAATCCTTCCGGCACGGCAACCACGATAAGCGTAACGGCAATCATCACGGTATTCAGCACATAACCGCCGAAAGAAAGCCAATCCGTAACTTGTAATCCTCCTGCTTCAACAAAATAGCCGATTAACCGGCCTGCAACGATCAACGTTGCGATCGCGTAACTCGCTTTTGTAATCAAATCAGCCAATTTATTCAGCTGCTGATTAAGCGGAGTTTCTACGCTACTGTCAATTTGCGCGCCTTCATATACCTTGCCGTATTCGGTAGCATCGCCCACATTTAGAATCCGCATGACACCATGTCCTTCGGCTACGGTAGTTCCTTTCATGGCGTAGTTAGACGGATAGGTAGCCTCCGGTTTAAACTCCGCCGGATTGGTTGTCTTTTTGATGACCGGTTCTCCGGTAAGTGTCGATTCGTTGATTTGCAGTGAAATAGCTTCCAATAACTCGCCATCGGCAGGCACTTCCTCGCCCGTTTCCAACACAACAATATCGTCAACTACAACTTCTCTTTTGGTAATTTGGCTGATATTTCCGTTGCGAATCACTTTTACTAATGTGTCGTCATTGACTTTATTCAGAATGTCAAATTTTTTATTGGCACTTAACTCAAAGCAAAAGCCAACTACCGTGGCAAGCAAAATAGCAACCAAGATACCGGCAGGTTCAAGGAAAATACTCAATTCGCCTTTCAGATAATACTCATAACTGGCAACCCCTATCGAAAAAACTAATGCTACCAATAAGATGATAATAATCGGGTCAGTAAATTTCTCTAAAAATTGCTTCCATAAAGGTTCTTTTTCGGGAGGAGTTAAAATATTTTCTCCATGTTTTTTTCGACTTTCGAGCACTTGGACATCGGTTAAGCCCGTGTAATGATGATTTGCTTGCATAAATTGTTTGTTATAAATTCCGGTGCAAATATACTAATTAATTCAGCTTTCACAAGTTAAATTTACGAAGCAGTATCACCCTGGATACCACTTGACTTGCAATTTTCAAAATGCGGACTTTAAACCATATAGTGCATAACAAAACGAATGTGATTTTTCATGTTTACAATCCTATTAATCTTGTAAAAAGGTTAGGGAATATCCTGTTTTCTACCGGAATAAAATGCCTAATCTTGGGAAATAAGCCAATAATTGTTTTGTACTATCTTTTCAAAATAGCCGGTAAAAAATCACGCTATTTTATAAATATTTCCGGAATTGCAACTTCACCCAATATCACCGGACTTCCGGCTTGTTTTGCAGACCTCAACACTACATTTTCGTCTGCGTACACCTCCAAGCTTTTGATAGATACACTTCCTCTTGTAGGAATAATTATGCCAAATGTGTTGTATGACGGTATTTGATAATCGTTTTGGTAAACTAACTTATCATTGATGTAGAAAAACAGCATATCTCCTCGCTTACTGATAGCCAACTTATTATACGCTCCTCCTTGTTGATATTTATCGCCTGTCATTACTTCGGCAAATGGGATAGCACATTTGTTGTTCATGACAAGCGAACGATTGTCGGTACTAACGGTAAAATAGTTATAAGTGTCTAAACGGTCATTTCCCGCAAAAATACCGGAAAATTCCCCATTTACTAAAACAAAATCTATCTCTACGTAAAAATCAGACGAAATAGTAGCCATTGTACTATACAATGGTCTTAACAGATTTGTATCGAAAGAGTTTGGTAGAATCACGTCAGTCTCTACTTTGTCGAGAATAAAGTCTCCTTTATTTCCGTCAAAAACAGCCGGTTTACTCCACTCCGGGATGGGAGTATTTGAATTAAACAGCTCATCCAGGTAATACTCCTTGCGAAAACCGTTAAAATTGAGAAACCAGCTTCGTCCGTTTATTTGCGGCTCACCACACATCATACTTGCCCATTCGTCATTTTCCAAAACAGTATTCTTGTGTCCTCTTTTTAGAAACCCGTGTCCCAATTCGTGAAAGACAACCTCTTCGCGAAGGTTTTCCCGATTGAGCGATTCTGTCGTCTTTTGCCAATAAGTTTTGTCTATTTGAACCCGGATAGGTATAGAAGAATAGCAAAGACCGATAACCGGCGGCGTAAGATCGGCAAACTCCAATATAAGTCCGCCCTCCTTTTCAATATCCACGAATCGTCCTCTTTTTTTTCCTTCTTCCAAAAAAAGGTTTAAGTAAGGCTCCAACTCTTGGTCAATAGTAAACTTTGTTTTCTCCTTTTCGCAAGAAAAAAAGAAGAAAGCAGCAGTACAAAAAAGAATGGATAAAATTCGGTCTATTTTGAAACAATGGTTGTTCATACGGAAATATGTTGGTTGTCTTTTAATATTAATTATGGTAATTGTTAGTCAAAATTTTTACTAAAATATTTATTTTGTTAAAAATTTAACGGAAACAAACACGGTAATTTTTTTTTAATGTAAAAAAATCAATTTAAGTTCTTTTATTTTTTGAAAACCTTTATCAGAAGTCAACAATGACATATTCAAGGATGTCTTGTTTGTTGTGAATTATGCCTGCGAGTTATTTTTGCGAAAATAGTAATTATTTTTTCATTCCACAAATACCTATAAAATTTACAGGGCAACCGCAATCGCATCAAAATTATTTTCAAAAAACATCTTTTTGATTATTAATAAGATAGAAAATTTAATGGTTGTAGTTTAGAAATAGTGAAGCCATTTTTCGTATTTACCTGGAACATTTCGTGTACCGATAGCCCGAGGGCTGAATATGAATAACCCCGCGCAAGCCGATAGGCGCTGCTCGGGGCTGGAAAAACTATCTTACTCCACAACCCGGAGGGTTGAACTGCATTTCGTTGTCTTTTGTTCAGCACCTTCGGGCTGTGAGGATTGTGTATTGTTTTACCCCGAGCTGCGCCTGTCGGCTTGCACGGGTTATTTATATTCAGCCCGGGCTACCGGTACACGAAACTTTCCAGTAAATACGAAAAATGACTACACTATTATAAACTACAGCCAAATATTAATTTTTGATGCGGTTGCCCTGTTTTTTATTACCTGCTGATTGCATATAATATAAATTAATTTTGAAGACATACTTATAAAAATTATGACGGATAATCATAAAAGTAATAAAGAAAAATAAAAAGATAACACCTTGTGATTTTATGGATGAAATATTACTTTTGTGGTAGAAAATGAAATCAATACAATTAACAGATTTTCTTCCTACTACCAAAAAAGAGCTGGAATTGCGGGGGTGGAACGAAGTGGATGTCATTCTTTTTTCGGGCGATGCTTACGTTGATCATCCTTCTTTCGGAGGTGCCGTTATCGGGCGGTTGCTGGAACATGAGGGATTGCGTGTAGCATTGGTTCCGCAACCGAATTGGCGGGATGACCTGCGCGATTTTAAAAAAATGGGTAAGCCGCGTATGTTTTTTGCTGTGTCTGCCGGCTGTATGGATTCAATGGTTAATCATTACACGGCAAATAAGCGTTTACGTTCCGACGATGCTTATTCTCCCAATGGTAAAGCCGGTTTTCGCCCGGATAGGACAACCATTGTTTATGCTAATATTCTAAAAGAACTTTTTCCTGATATCCCTGTTGTGATAGGAGGTATTGAAGCCTCACTTCGCCGTTTTTCCCATTATGATTATTGGTCGGACACACTGATGCCTTCCATTTTAAAGGATTCAAGGGCTGACTTACTGATTTACGGAATGGGTGAAATGCCTGTCAAAGCTCTTATTTCCCGCTTGAAAAACGGAGAAAAACTGCCGGATATAAAAAATCTCCCGCAAACGGCATATCTGACTTCCAACCAGGAAATTCCGGTTTATGAAAATGCGGAAACATTCACACTTTTCAGCCATGAAGAGTGTCTAAAGGAGAAATTAAAACAGGCGAAGAATTTCCGGGTTATCGAAGAGGAATCGAATAAAAAAATCGCGGTCAGGTTGATTCAAGATATTGACAGTCAAACTACATTAGTGGTAAATCCTGCCTATCCAACGATGGATTCAAAAGAACTGGACGCTTCTTTTGAATTGCCCTACACCCGGCTTCCGCACCCGAAGTACAAAGGGAAAAGAATCCCGGCTTACGACATGATTAAGTTTTCGGTAAACATTCACCGGGGATGTTTCGGCGGTTGTTCGTTTTGCACTATTTCCGCCCATCAGGGAAAGCACATTGTTTCCCGTTCGCCGGAATCTATTTTGAAAGAGGTTAAAATTTTGACCAGGCATCCCGAATTTAAAGGCTATTTGACCGATTTAGGCGGACCTTCAGCCAATATGTATGCGATGTCGGGGTACGATAAAGAGTTGTGTCAAAAGTGCAAGCGTTACTCGTGCATATCGCCTGCTGTTTGCAAAAATTTGAATACAGACCATACAGCGTTATTAAATTTGTACAAAAGCGTTGACCAACTGCCGGGAGTAAAGAAGTCGTTTATCGGGAGCGGCATTCGTTATGACTTGCTGCTGGGCGATGAGAAAAATCCGGAGATAAAACGCAGCCATCAGAAATATACGGAAGAGGTGGTTGCCAAACATGTTTCAGGCCGGCTTAAAGTAGCACCTGAACACACATCCGAACGAGTACTGAAAGTAATGCGAAAGCCGCCATTCGCTCTTTTTGAGCAGTTTAAAAAACAATTTGACCTCATAAACACCAAGTACGGATTGAATCAGCAACTCATTCCTTACTTTATATCAAGCCACCCCGGCTGTACGCGGGAAGATATGGCGGAACTTGCCTGCAAGACTAAATCAATGGATTTTCGTTTAGAGCAAGTGCAAGACTTTACTCCAACGCCAATGACTCTTTCGAGTGAAATTTATTATTCCGGATTTCATCCATACACATTGGAAAAAATTTGGACCCCAAAAGGTATGAAGGAGAAACAAGAGCAGCAGAAATTCTTCTTTTGGTATAAAAAAGAATACCGCATGCAAATAATGAATGATTTGAAAAAAATGAACCGGATAGATTTGGTAAGAAAATTGTTTTGAGTATCTTCCAAGAAAATACGCCGTACTTTCCGTAAAACGTGTTGTTTCTCTAAAATACTGAAAATTTATTTAACTGCGTCGGCCAAGGGTTATCCAAATATAAGTCGAAACTTTTCAATATTTGTAAAATCAATCGTTTGGCTAACTTCCTATTTTCGGCGCATCCTGTCCGGGCAGAATGCCCTGCTGTTACTTACGATGCTGGCGGAGCCGAACGGTGCGGCTTTCATTGTTGGCACGCTTCGGACAACGGAGTTATTTTAAAACAATGATTTTAGTTCTCATTTTACTTTATCGGTTTTATTTTCGTATAAAATATATTTTCCCTGTTTTTTAATGACACTTTCTGTAGCACCATACAAACTGAATGATATTTCTATGTAAGGAGCTTTAAGCAGATAACCACCTTCCTTTTTACATTCAAAATAGGCTGTGTCTCTGAGGGAGATTTCTTTACCTATCTTATAATTTAACAAATGGGATTCTTCTTCTATCAAACTGTTACCAGAAATATAAATTAAATCTTTTTTATTAGGGTCAAGAAGAACTCCCGTACCATAATTAATTCCTTTATACACTTTTATATAATCCAACGTATCGGAAAATTTATTTATTTTCTTGTCTGAAAATGCAATGATTGTTGTTTCTCTTTCGGGAAATGTTTTAATATACATATCAGCCTCTTCTATGTAATACAAATTTTCACTTCCTACATTTGAATACCATACAATAAAAGCTATTGTAAAAAAAATAAACACCCCCAATATTATCTTTAAAAATATTATTCTCATATAGAGTTTCAGTTATTATTTTTCGAAATTATTTATCATCAATCTTCTTTGT